>Ga0187852_1000088_pt1 | contig 95384 bp, 93 predicted proteins | sample June2016WEW_6_40_FD_134511 | JGI IMG/M metagenome (GOLD analysis project Ga0187852, IMG submission 134511) | Peatland microbial communities from SPRUCE experiment site at the Marcell Experimental Forest, Minnesota, USA - June2016WEW_6_40 | ecosystem: Environmental > Terrestrial > Soil > Wetlands... | reverse complement strand
CGCGCCCATAACCGACAATAACCTCAACATGCAGTCAACATTGAAAGTCGCATCCCGCCAAAGCGAAAGTCGCAACGTTCAATCAGCCTCAAGCCCTAAACCAAAAAAGCAACCAGAAACGCAAACTGCCACCCGCGAAAGTCGCAACTTATCCGTAGCAAAAGTCGCAACTTAAACTAGAAAAACACGAAAGCCAAAACCCGAAAAAAGGCGACGCGAAAGCGGGATAGCGTTTATTAGGGTCGAAAACCATTTTTAGCATACCCAAAAAAGGGTCGAAGTCTTGTCATTAAACCAAGCATGCACTTGATTTAAACCCGCAACGACTTCGACGGCTTATCATTCAACTTATGTAAGAGTTGAAGAAAGCATACGCGTCAAAACAGAGGAGAAGTAACTTAAGTGTCCACACCTAAAAAAACCATACTCGTTGTCGATGACGACAAATCAATACTTCGAACCTTCACACGCATCCTACAAAAAAGCGGCTACAACATCGACGTCGCCGAAACCGGCAAAGAAGCCATGGAAAAAGCTGAAAACCAACACTACGACCTAGCACTAGTCGACATCAGACTCCCAGACATGGACGGAACAGACCTGCTTGCTAGACTCAAAAAGCAGCTACAGCACACAGTCAAAATAATGATCACAGGATTCCCATCTCTGGAAACAGGCGTCAAAGCACTCGACGAAGGCGCAGACGCTTACCTGGTCAAACCAGTAAAACCACAAGAGCTACTGCTTCTTCTAGAAGAAAAACTGAAAAACCGAGAAGAACCAGCCGATCTAAACAACTAGAAAACGGCGCACCCGCCTAATCTTGATTTTCTACGCTGAAATGGCTAAGCATCCTGAAAGATTCTGAATTGTAAAGTGAAAAACCTTCTCACTCGATGTATATCGCGGGTTGATAAGGCATGGCCGTTGTTGCACGGTTTTTGGGGTCATAACGATTCTGGTCGTCCTCGCAGTAAACCGAGACTTCAACGTTGAAGCGCTCCTTCAAAAAGCCGACGGCGCCAAGGAAGATTTCTTTCTCGTCTACGATTTTGATCTGTTGAATGTTCACTTTTCGTTCATTCGGCAGCCTAGTTAAAGACTTAATGACCCGAGGAACCATGCTTGCGACGTCCTTAATGTGAGGCTTTAAGTCCTTGTCAGCGGCGAATTCCTTCATTACCTCGCTGATCTTTGCCTCTCCAGACAGGGTTCTGTCTAAAACTTTTAGGTAAATCCGCCATTTCCATGACGTTGCAGTGTAGTAGCATACGCGTTTAGGAGTTATCTTCATTGCTTTCAGAATGTTAGAAGTATCCGAAATAACGTCGATTATCAGGTTCTCCTGTTCCTCCGCGATCACGTCCAATTTTGAGGCATCAAACACTGGCCAAGAAGCAACGCTGATGAAGCCCGCTTCACCCGTTTGGCTCCAAAGTTCCTCACATACAAAAGGCGCAAAGGGCGCAAGCATCTTAACCCAAACCTTCACCGCTTCAGCCAGCTCTTTAGCTTCGACGCCGCCTTTGCGTTGAATGTACCAGCGAATGTCATTCCAAGTTTCAAACAGTGCAACTTGCAGGGCAGTGCGGGTTTTAAGCTCTTCCAGGCTAGCCGTGACCTCCTTTATCCTGCGTTGAAGCTTGCTTTGCAGCCACCGTTCAAGCACCGTGCACTCTTCATGTTTTGCGGAAGCTATTATTCCGCTTGCAAAACCGTTTAGCGCTTCAAACTTGCTTTTCAGGTCGCTCACGTTGTCCGCTCGCCAGTCGGGGTCATCCATACCCTCCGCGCCTAAAAGCAACGCGCAGCGTGTGGCGTCGGCACCGTACTTTTCGACGGCTCCCTTCATGGTTATGAAGTTGCCTTTGCTCTTGTGCATCTGTTTGCCTTCAACCATAAGCATCCCGTTTACGCCTATCGCTCTGGGCCAATGCTCAGGCGGGAAAAGGGCGGCGTGGTGGAAGATGCAAAAAGTCAGGTGGTTGGGCACAAGTTCCTTGGCTGAGTTTCTCAGGTCAAAGGGGTACCAGTACAAGAATTCGCTGCGCATCGAGTCAAGCAGAGAAGCTTTTATGCCGACTGCAGCTTCAAGCTGGGAAGCGTCGCCTTTGCCGTAGAAAACGTAGTCGAAAACGTCGGGCGTCAAGGCTTCTGGTTTGATGTTGCTTTGTTTTATGTGTTTGTTTATGGTGTAGAACGCCATGTAAACTGTGGAATCGCTAAGCGTCTCAATTATCCATCCTTTCCCCCAGGGCAGTGGGGTCCCGAAGCCCGTGGTTCTGGCACAAGCCCATTCCCGCAGCCAGTCGATGACGGTGAAGAACCACGGTTTGGCTTGTTCAGGGTAAATCGTCATTTGAGCCACGACTTCTTTAGCTAACGCTTTCCACTGAGGGTCGGAGTAGTTGAGGAACCATTGGTCGGAGAGAATCTTCACAATGCAAGTCGTCATGCATCGGCAAACAACAGGTTCAGGCAAATCGTACATCCTGTCGGCGACGCCCTGCTTGCGGAAATCGGCGATTAACCCGTCTTTGACTTCCCGAACGGTTTTTCCCGCGTAGGGTCCGCAGTTTTCTTTCAGTACTCCGCCGTGGAACTCTTTCTTGTACAGTTCTTTTGTGGCTTGGTCTGCTTTAGGGTCGTTCTGGTCTTTTATGCCCATTTGCCGAGTGATTTCAACCGCTGGGTACTCGCCGAAACCTGCAACTTTGATGATGGATATCGGCTTTATCTGCTTCACGACAGCTGGGTCCACGCCGAACTGCAAGAGAACCTCTGGCTTTTCCTGCAGGTCCTTGAGTGCTAGCCAATCGTACGGCGCATGAGCGGGAACGCTGTAGACGACGCCGGTTGCGGTTTTAGGGTCGACAAACCAGCCTGGCAAAATCGGGAAAGTGCCTTTTGTGATGGGGTTTTGGAAGGTTTTGCCGATGAGTTCCTTGCCTTTGAAGACGCGTTGAACCTGGACTTTCTTTTCTTGTTCTTTGAGTTTTTCAGCGGCTTCCTGGCTGATTATCCAGTTTTCTCCGTTTACCGTTGCTTCAACGTAGGTGGCGTCGGGGTTTATCCACATGTTTGTGATGCCGTAGATCGTTTCAGGGCGGAAGGTCGCGGCTGGCAGAAAAGTGTTCTCGTCAAGCTTGTACTTGAGCAGGGTGTACTCTTCAGGGGTTACGCCTTCGCCGACTTGGCGGTCATGGTCGCCTGTGGGACTCTGATCTTTCGGGCACCACACCACCGGGTGTGTTCCCCTTGTGACGTAGCCTTTTTCTTTGAGGTTCTTGTACTGCCACTCGATGAATTTCTGGTAAGTCGGCATGACCGTTGTGAATTCGCGTCGCCAATCAACTGAGAAGCCTATGCCTTTAGCTGCTAGGCGCCCCTCGTTAGTGTAGTATTGAGCCATGTAGAAGGGGTCTACGAATTTTTTGAGTTCCGTTTCTGGCACGCCGTCGACTTCGCGGAGCACTTTAATGAATGCTTCGTCGCCCCGCGCGACGCGTTGGCTTGCTCCTAGAAGCGGCTGTCCAGTCCAGTGCCATGCCCAAGGCCACAGCACGTTGTAGCCTTGCATGCGTTTGAAGCGGGCGTAGGCGTCGACGCGTGAAGCCGTGAAGGTGTGTCCGACGTGCAGGGGGCCGTTCATGTAAGGATACGGGAAAGTCACCATTATCTTCTTTCTTTTCGGGTCTGGGTCGGCTTCGAAGATGCGGGCGGCTTCCCATTTGGCTTGCCATTTCTGCTCGATTTCCTTGGTTTGGCTCATGAAACTTGTTGATTAGGCTGTTGGCTATTAAGAGTTTTGTTTTTTGTTGTTGCTGTGTTGGTTGTTTTTTTGGTGTGTTGGGTCAAGGTGTGTTGCGGTGAAAACGTGTGCAAATGAGGTTCAGGTGGTTGGCTTGCGGTGGTTGATTTCAAGGAAAATGGGTTGAGTGTGTAATAAACTCTTATGTACTTGTTTTTAGCTTACAGGGAAGCGGTGACGAAGTGTGTCAGATGCTGAGTCGAAGATTAAGCAGGATTTGTTTGTTGAGATCCAAAATTTAGAGCAGAATCACAGTGTCATTCGAAGTTTTATTTCGGGCAAAGATTACGATTCTTTAGCCATCGGCGGGACGCTTCAATCCTTCAAGGACAGCTTGAGCCGGGCCAGCGCGTTCGTTCTTGCATTGTACAATTTGAAAGGCAAGCGGGTCAGCATTCCGTGGGAACCTCTGTTTACGAGTTTGGATTATGCGTTGGCGACGCTTGCGGTTTCTTCTTCGGTGAAGCAGAAGGTTGCGGTGCGGACGATTTTGTTGATGTCTGAGGAGCAGATGGAGCAGGTTCTGTCGTATTTTGCGGCGCTCAAGGAATCGTTGAAGTAGCCCGCGTTGAAACCCTTTTTACTTTGGTTTTTTCATGTAAATACTAGGTACCCTTCTATGGTCGGCTAAGAATTAAACCCATATTTACAATGGAATTTTGATGTAAATACTAGACCCCCTCTCTGCTCTCGTCGCCAGTCAGGGCTTGTTTTGGGCTGGTTTTTTGGTTTGGGGCTTGCCTGTGCAAGATAGAAGCCTAAAGAGCCCCTGAAATGGGCGAAGTTGAGGCTTAGGTGTTTGTTCGTTTTTTTCGGGTGTACCACCAGTCGTAAACGTGGGCGAAACCGTAGGCGAGAATGATCATGCCTGCGAAGAATGATGCGTCTGCAACGGCGAGGTCAAGGTTTGTTGGGTTTATCATGGGTTTTCCTCGTGTTGTGGTGCTTAAAAGAATTATTTCAGAAGCCAGCTACTTTTTGAGCGAACCTTCGCAGCTCGGGTTCGGTGCCGTTTGGAGTTCATTTGATTTTCTTGTACTCATCCATTAAGTCGTTGAGTTGAGCGAACAATTCGAGAAACCGGTAGCCCTTTTCCGTTGTGACGTACCTGTTGACGTTTTTCTCAAGCAGACCTTGAGCGGTTAAAGAACTGATTTGCCGTTTCAGCTGGCCATAGTTCAGGTTCGCGTTGTACATGATGCTGGTTTTGCTCTTTTGTTCTTCGCAGAAAAGCAGAATTTCAGCTATGATATCCAATTTTCCTCTTCTTGCGCCTCTGGTAATGTTCCATTCTTTTTCGTGCTTTAGAAGAGCAAACTGGAGTTCTTGCGAGTTCAGCTTCGCGGCTCCGAGCGAACTGCTGGTCAAGTTACCTTCTCCATGCTTAATTGACTATGGGCTTCTAGAGTTCATAAATCGATGTGGTTGTGCATGAACAGTAACATTCAATCAGGCAACCGATTTACCCGTAACGCTTTAAATAATAAAACAAAGGATAAAATCATCACGAAGGAAACGAAAAATGCTTGAGCGTTTGCTGCTTTACTCTGATGGGGGCGCAAGAGGAAATCCTGGACCCGCCGCCATCGCGTATCTTGCCATGACGGAAGCAGGGCAGGTCATCAAGGCGGATTCACGCTTCATCGGCGAGGCAACCAACAATCAGGCAGAGTACAACGCGTTGATAGCCGCACTGGAGTTTGCTAAAGCCTTCAAAGCCGAAGAAGTCACCTGCCACCTTGACAGTGAACTGGTTGGAAAGCAGCTAAAAGGCGAATACAGCATAAAAAACCCCGAGCTGCGCAAACTGTGGCGAAAAGCCGTAGAATTGAAAGGCTGCTTTAAGAAAATCTGTTTTGTTAACGTTCCCCGAAGCAACCCTTACATTGAAAGAGCAGATGCACTTGTGAACAAAACTTTAGATGAAGAAGCAAAAAAGCACCAGTAGCTAAAGGATTTGCCAGCATTATTCGGGTTCCAATTAGTGTGCCGCAGTTATCGCAGATGAAACTGACTTCAGCGACGCGCTCGTTAGACTAAATCAAAAAACAAAGCGTCACAAAAAAAATCTAAGGCTCCAAAACCAATTTTCTTCCTTTTGCCATACTGTTCTTATCAACTAGAAGTCTGATGTAATCTGGTATGGTGTGATTGGTTTCTTTAGCCTGCTTCTCGAGGTAACTATAGACGTTATCTGTGACGTGTACCGTTCGATAACCTTTACGTGGCACACGTTTTCCCCCTTATTGAGCGTGCTTCTTTCTTGCTTTCTACAATCTTGCGTATTGCATTCGCCAATTCACTATAGACCGCTTCAGGAGAACTGTTCTTGTTGATGTAATGATCCGCACCTAAGTTTAGTGCTCTGATCGCAACTTCTTCTCTGCCTCTGCCCGTGAAAACGATGAATGCAATGTTGTTTTCTTGTTCCCTGAGCTCCTTCAAAAAATCTAAACCGTTTTTTATGGGCATTTCGTAGTCGCAGACAATAGCATCATAAGATTGCGTTTGCAGTTTGAAGAAAGCGTCATCAACCGAGGTTGCTGTGTCAATCTCAAACTTGTTTTCCAACTCCAAAATCATCTTCGAAACTTCCAAGAAACAAGCGTCATCATCAACATGCAAAATATGCAGAGATTCCTGTTGAAAAGAATCCTCCGTCCGAATCTTTTCCTTTTCTTCTTTGAAAACTTTGCTTTCAGGAAAAGGATTATGTTTCTCTCGCGGGTTTTTTTTCGTTCGAAGCCGCCTTTCCTAGAGAACTTAAGGACGAGTGTATAATTAATATTTACCGCGTGATACAAAGACATATGTTTTTGACATTTTATAAAACAAACGTCACAAAAAATGATTATTTTTGCAAGTCTCTTTCGATATTCAATTGAAACAAGGTGAAGGCGAAAATGCAACATCTTTTAAGCAACTTATTGAGAAATATAAGCACGTGCGAGGTGCCGTCTTGTCAGTTGTTTTGGATGAATTGGACAAGAAGATTCTTCATGAAATCTGCAGCGGGATTCATTCTTATGATGATTTGGCTAAAACCTTGAATGTGACAAGGGGAACGATTTACAGAAGAATAGAAAAGCTGGAAAAAAACAATTTCATTGAAAAGAAAATCATGGCAATACCAAACTATAAGGTCCTTAATCTCTCCAGTATAATTATTGGCATGGAGGTGGCTTACGATGACACGGAAAAAGTGACGGAAGCCCTCAAGCAGCTGCCGCAGATTAAGCTTCTTTGGAAATGCTACGGCGTTCACAATATAATCGCAGTTATGAATTGCGAAAAGGGCAGTGAGGGAGAAACGATAACTAATTTGCGTCAGCTTCTCTCAAAGCTTAGAATTGACTCAGTCCATGTATCTGTCGGTTTTGAGTGGGACAAAGTAGAAATTTCGCCCTATTGAAGAACTTGGGTTTGTGCGCATGGTTGCTCCTAATTGAACGTGTTCGTCGAGTTAGTTGTTCATGACAACGAATTTACTGAAGTGCCCCTTGTCGATAGAGGTGGAGTAGTATCAGAACGGACGCCCCCTGCTATTCCTGCAAACTTGACGTTAAATCAAGCTTCACAAAAAAATTGTTGCCTGCCGTAACTTCGACATTGAGTTTCCACGGTGAGGTGATGGATTATTCCAAAAAACAAAGGGGATATAACAAACCCCGCGTTAGTAAACATAAGGAACGTGAGATGAGAAACCGTGTTTGTTCATGCAAGCATTCGTTCAAGTAACCTTGAGAGGACAATCGATTTTTACACAAGGCTTTTAGGCTTGAAAGTTTTGACCCGGCGAGAAATCAAGCAGACGAACGCTGAAATCGTTTTTCTTCAAGACCCGAAGGGTGAAGGGTGCACGCTTGAGTTGACTTTTTACCGTGACCAAAAGAAGTTCAGGCAGCCTGAGTATGAAGAGCGATTGTTTGACCATTTAGGCTTCGCCGTGTCGGATATGAGCCGCACCATCGCTGCGATGCGAAAGGAAAAGGTGACCATCACCGATGAGCCTTTCAAGCTGGGGTCAGACGGGCCGACGATAGCCTTCGTTGAAGACCCAGATGGAACGCTCATAGAGTTAATTGAACGATAATCCGAAGGCTGACACCGACGTTGCTCTTACCTTTTTTAGACGCGGTTGGCAGAAAAATCTCGATTTCTTCACTTTTGTGGCTAAAGATGTTCTTGACCGACGCACTTCTTCGTTACTAGTACAATTATTGAATAAGAACGCACCGTTCTCCATCTAAATTTGCCTTTTTCCATTGAAAAAATACCTCTTTTGGAATTATCATTGGCTAAAAAATTTACGTAAAATATTTAAGTTGAAACGAATACAGGGGTGGTGCGCGAGAGGGTAAGCATGCCCTTCCTTGCGTAAAAATCGTCAAAAATGAAGGGAGAAGAGAAAGGGCTGAGAAGGCTCTGATTAAATTTACCGTCGGTCAAAATAGCCAGCGGTTTGGAAGTAACCATTTGCAATTGGTCTTTCTCCTTAAAGCTCAGGGCCTCAGCAAACCTCCCAAAAAACGCTTTTTGACGGCTAAAGGTTGATCATGATTTCGTTGTTTTCGACTTTTATTTCGTATGCGGGTTCGCCTTTCTTTGTTGGTCCTTTAGTAAAGTTGCCTGTTTTAAGGTCGTAGATGGATCCGTGGCACGGGCACACTACTGTTTCGCCCACGAGTTTCCCCTTGGAAAGCAGGCAGCCTCTGTGCATGCACTTATCGCCGATGGCATAGTACTTCCCGTTCACGTTTGCCAGCAATATCTTCTGGTCGTTGACTGTAAACCCCATCATACTGTTAGGTTTGACATCGTTTGTTGAAGCTAACTTCATAAATCCCATAACATTTCGCCTCCCTAAAACTCGAAGTTAACTATGAATGCTGACTGAATTATGTTTTTTGGTTAACCATTTTGATAGTTGCAACAATGGCTGGGTTGTTGCGCTTTTGTTTTTGGGGTTTGGGCAGAACTTAGCTTGACTTAAAGCGGAAAGGGCAGGAACGTAAAATTCGTTTAAGACTCAGAATCGAAAACAAGTTCATCTTGGAGTCATGAGGGTTTATTTTTGTTTTCATGCTTTTTTTCTTCGCTCACGAGTTGTGCCAGACGGTAAGTTACGTAGGCTGAGAAGCTTCGGATGCCCCTTTTTATCGTGTATTCATCCTTTACTTTAAGCCATTCGCTAAAGAAGTAATCGTAGACTTCAGCTTTCACCGTGATGCTTTTGTAGCCTCTCTTCGGCGTTATTACGCTCCCTCTGAATCTGAACGTAGATTAACGGACGTACATTTAAGGCTTCAGAATAAACCCGACAAAAACTGTCAATGCGAATGATTTAGCGTGTGTGGAACATGCCATAGAAGAGAACAAAGAAAAAAGGCTAATGCGCCATCTACAAACCCGCGGACGAAACCCGCATTAGAACCATCCAGAGAAAACGCTTGAACATGCAGGCGCAATTCCGCGTTAAAGCCAGTTTACTTCAGTTTGGCATGCTCGGCTTTGAAAGAGGCGTTGTACGTTCTTTTGCCGACGTCGTTAAAGGCGCACGTCACTTTCCCAGTCAACCTGACCCCTCTCAGACGCCGCAGATCCCTTGTCATATCAGGCTCCGTGTCGTCAAACCAGCACATGACGTAGCGGTCAACCGCGCCCTCCGACGACGAAAGGTAATCAGCGTCACCCATCAGAGTAAAAAAATCTTCAAGGCTGCCAGCTACTCCGCCGCCGTCCACGCGGTTCAAAACGATTTTTCGCGCCTTAACAACCACGAACGGGTCTATCTCCGGGTCGTCGCGCTCCTTGAAAATGCAGACAACAGGCTTTTTCCAAACAAGCTCGGACAAAACCTTTTCCCTCAAAGTAGCCTTACCCAGCGGCATTATTTAATTGTATTGCAAAACTGGCTGAGCATCGAAAATTTAAAAAGCAAAACTTCGCCTTCTTGTTAGCCATGAAGTTATCTTTTAAAATTGGGTCGGCATGGGGCATCCCAATCGAACTTCACCTGACGTTTATCCTGCTCATAATAGCCGTGCTGGGCTTATCCGTCTACTACAACCAGTTCTACTCGTTCATCCTCGTAGTGTTCCTTTTCGTCTTCGTGCTCTTCCACGAACTCGCCCACTCGGTCGTAGCGAGACGCTACAACATCCAAGTCCGAAAAATCATCCTCTACCCCATCGGCGGGGTCTCAGAAATAGAGGAAATACCCGAAAACCCCTCCATAGAGTGGAGAGTGGCGTTTGCAGGCCCTGCCACAAGCCTAGTCATGGGAGCGGCACTCGTCGGAATAAACTTCGTTTTACCAGTAAAACTGATATTTCCCCCGTCTCCCGTGGTGATTTCAACGGGGAACCTGCTGCTTGACCTCGGATACCTGAACCTGTTGCTTGGCGCGTTCAATTTGCTTCCAGCATTTCCAATGGACGGCGGCAGACTCTTGAGGGCGCTGCTGGCCGAACGCATGAACTTCACGGACGCCACCAAATACGCAAGTTACGTAGGCAGAATACTGGGCATCGGCATGGCGGTTTTCGGCATACTTTTTCCAGCGTACCTGCTGCTGATTGTGGTAGGCGTCTTCGTTTACGTCGGCGCAAGCGAAGAGGCGGAGCAAACAATCATCTCCACCACATTGGCAAGCGTCCGCGTGAAAGACGTGATGCAGTCTGAAATCGGCTCTGTACGACCCGACCAAACCCTCACTGAAGCCTTCGAAGTCATGTTCCAATCCAAGTACCACGACGCACTCGTCGAAAAAGACGGCGTCTTCCAAGGAGTCGCCACCTGGAACGAAATAATCAAGGTTCCCAAAGATCAGCGCGGCAACATCAGGGTCGAGCAGATGCCCCTCAGGAACATCTCAACATACCCTGACCAAGCAGTTTTCGAAGCCTACAAGCTTATGGCTAAAGAAAAAATCGACCTGCTTCCCGTCGTCGAAAAGGACGCGCCTGCCAAAGTTGTGGGTGTCTTGACAAGCGAAGCCGTCACTAACGCCTTCGAGAAAGCGAGGAACCGCTAAAACTGGAAAAGCCCATTTTGAAGGCACATATGGAATTGCGCCTCGGGCAACGTGGCTTCTTAAAAAGTATGTAATTTCTGCAATAGACAAACCCTATTATCTAAAAATAACCGTACTTAACCTAATCCAACTTACATCCAACCGAGTGGAAAAACAAAATGGGTACAGAAATCCGTACGTTTACATCATTAAAAGACCTAACAGAGTTTCTGACAAACCAGACAACGCAGTACCGCGCGTTGTACGAAGACTACAGCCAATGGCTTGGCACCATGCTGCGAGACATGGAAAGCACCCACAAAAACGACGAGTGGTACCAGAAATCAGCCGCCCTGCAGAAGAACCTGAAAGCTCAATCCAAGAAACCCGCAGAACCCGCGGAGAAAGGGAAGAAAGGCGGCAAGGGAAAAGAGGAATCGTCATGCTGGATCCAGTCAGGCGAGGTTCAAATTTCTTTCACTGAGCAGGGACAGGCAGAAATCCTGTTTGAAGCCATCGAAAAAATCAAAGCCAAAATCTCGGAAAACGAAAAGTTCAAGCTAACCGTTCAGCAGCTTGCGCGCCTGGGTCTTGGAACAACCATCAGCTACATAGTCTACTTCGAAGAGGATATCCCCAAAAAAATCGTGCTCAAACCAAAAGCAAACACCAAAGGAGATGAAACCTTCAAGTTCATGGCGGAGCTTTCCGTGCCAGCCTTCTACAGCGAAGCAAACCCCTAAACCCAACTTTGCCGCCCAAGGGTCGCCGCGTACGCTGGCTTCATGCAAAAGTTAAATATTGAAACTGCAAAAATGAATGTACAGAGGAATAAGCCGTAATCCCCCAGTATGCCGTCTCAGGAGTCGTCGTTTCCATCAGCATTAACAGTTTACACGCTGAAAGAGTCGGCGAGTACCTTTCGAAAGAGGAGCTTTTTTTCGACGTGAACGCGAAGCTGGAGGAACAGAAAAGAGGCACCAACCAGGTCCTTCTCAGCTTTGAACTTGCGATTTCGACTAAGCCCAACGTGGTAAAATACAACATCACAGGCAACGTAAGCCTCGTCGGCAAGCCAGACGACATCAAAAAGAAACTGGAAGTCAACCCTAAAACCAAAATTCCACAGCTGCTCTTCACCATCTACCAGCACGTCTTCAACTCAATCTACATGCTGGCAGCCAACCTGAACACGCCCTACCCGCCGCCTGACCTCCTTCACCCGATGGCGGAGAAAATACAGATAATATCAGCCGCGTCCCAAAACCAGCCGCCTGAAAAACCTGAAGCCCCCGCCCCGGCGCCGACGCCTGCCGCAGCCACGCCGCCCGCCGCCGCACAAACGGCGCCGAAGTAAATCACCGCGATCTTTTCAGTTTTTCTTGAAACGCCCCGTGCAAGGGCTAAGTCGATTCCCAAGCTTTTCCGCATAGTACGATTTGTGGACATATTACCAGTTTCGATATAATCAGGAAAGTAGAGCAACGCTTTAAGCGGTTTTTCATCACTCAAAGCTTTGGAGAAGGAGAAGGGATAATTTGGAAGCGGCAGTAGCCACGTTGCTATTAGTGGTCGCATCGGTTGTTCTCGCATGCACAGTCGTGACCGTAGCCGTGACCATGGTAGAGCATACAGTAAACACTCAAAACCTGCCTCAACTGGCTCAACTGAAAAGCCTTGAAAACACACTCCTAAACCAGACGTACATAGTAAACGGGACACTGCCGCAACTCCCTAACCCAACGCCCTAAACCGTCCCCGCCCAACCATCCAAAACCCCGCTTTTGCAGCCATTTTTCCTTTGCTGACTGCGAATATGGTTTTTGAATTCATAAATCCTAAAAATGCTGGATGCCCATTCTTGACTGAAGATTCATGTCTACTGGTACAGGAGAAGACATTTCAAGATTCGATGCGGAAAACGCAACGTCGCAGACTGTGGACTTTCTGAAGAGGTTAGGTTACAAGCAAAGCTGGCAGCCGATGAAAGTTTCAATGGACGGCGACCTGTACATTGTAGAGATGATGTTCCAGAAGCTGACGGCTAAGGTGCAGATAAACAGCAAAACCAAGGAGATAAAAGAGTACGAGCTGCAGGAAAACGAGGCGGAAAACAAATCGTTCTTCAACTCGAAAAAACTGATGTTCATCGTCATCGGCGCCTCGGCAGCAGTAGTTTTACTTACGCTAATGGGCGTCTTCTAAATCAAACAGGTTCTTCAAGTCTTCAAAAAAACCATCAATTAACTTCATTTCAGATTCATATAAATGAAAAACCTTAATTCTTCAACGGCAGACTGCCTGTGGATTGATTACCGATCTCGCAATGTTTTGTTTAAGCTTATTTCTTAAGGTTATTGCTGTTTAAGGAGAATCTGTATGGTCTTTCCGATTTATCTACGGTTATTAATCCTTTGTTTACTAATCGAATCAGTTCTCTGCCGACAAATCCTCTTGCCATCTTCATTTCTTTCGCAATACTGTCAATGGTGGTGTTCCCTTTTTTGATTTGCCCAAGTAATGTTTTTTCCATCAACTTTTGTTGTGCAGCCATCCTAAGAGGTTTTTCGATTGGAGACGTAATGCCGTGTTTTTCTTTTAGTCCACGTAGCGTTTGATAAAGACCGTCTTCCCAGCAGATTCCGGACAATTCAGATTGGCTTCTGCATTCTTGACCGATAATATCCCAATTAAGGCCTGACCGCGCGAGTACTCCAGTATCATCTAGGTCTACCTCTCTTGAAGTAATGCCTTTGAACAGAAAAAGGTCCTCCTTTGAAGCCATGAGAATTTTCAAGTGGTTACCTTGATAGATTGCGGTTGCTCTATTTTGCATCTCATTAGAAAGCGTTAGCTTGCCGCAGACTTTGTTTAGGAATATGTCCCATCGGAAGCTTTCCAGGTTTTCCAGTATGGCGCTTGTCTGCACTTCATTGTATGGTCCAGTGATAACAAGAGGATTTGGCTCAGTGTAGCCCAACGCTTCGAGGGTTACTTTTAGGTTGTTCAGATCATCTTGGTTTGTAAGAATAACATCAATGTCTTTTGTCGCGTCTTTAACACCGTAAAAAGACATTGCGCCCCCACCTATGAGGTAAAGCGTCAAAGGGTGCTTCATTGCCGCATTTAGTTTATCGAATTCCTGTTGGAGGTAGTTCTTGTCAAAAGAACGTCTTTGAATCATTCAGCAGTCACCAAGTAGTCCTTAGCTTTCGTTATAAACTCCTCCCACGTGGGCAATGAGTGATCTTTTGGTTGCACATGAGTATCTAGGAATTGAAACAACTTGGTTATTTCATTTGCAAGCCCAAACCTGTTGGCTGCTTGTAACAGATAGGTTTTATCAATTTGTTGACAAGTTTTTTTGAGCAGCAAAAGCGCGTAGGTTTTGTACCTGACATTCGTCGGTTCTATAAGTAGAGTATGCAGTAACACATCTTCAAGTTTGAGCGTTTTCTTGTTTGTTGAATAAAAGTAATAATCAAACTCAGAAATTAGAGGAAGGTCATATTGAGGGAACACTGAAAGAGCTGTTTTGAAAAAGTTCGGCATGGATGGCTTGGTGTCATTTGGAACTCTTATCAGAAATTCCATGTCCTTTTGCCAGAGAATAGCCGAGTTTTCCGAGAACGTACGAGCGAGCTTGTTTGCGAAGAACTTTTGGTATTCACGCAAGAACTCAATTAGAAGATTGAATTGCGGGTTAATTGCGTTTGTTGGTGTGATTATTCCTCTAGCCTTCAAATTTCTGCGGTATCTCCACAGAGTGCTCTTTGGGGCGGTTGCAAGATTTTTATTGTTTTCTAACAACTCAAATAGAATTCTGAGGGCTTTCCCGCTCAATATATTATCCCAATCAACGTAGTCGTATGTTAAGATTAAGTCTCTTAGAACTATTGCATGTTTGAAATCAGCAATAAATACCTGTTTTTTGTTATTTTTTTTGACTGTTCTCGCAAGCCCTTTTGTTTGAAGCTTTTGCAGATTATAGGAAAGAAGTGATGGGCTTACGGAGAGTGTAGTCTCTATTGAAGAGAGGTCGTGTTTTCCTTTCGCTATCTCTTCAAGGATTTTTAATTCTGCTTTGCTGAAGGAGTATTCTGAGCTTGCGGTTTTCATAAGTTCCATTATATTGAAATACTATATAAGCTTTTCAATCTTATGGAACTTTAAAAGTTTAAACAACTGATTAAAAAATCTCTTCCAAAAGCCAACAACCCTAAACAGTCTCCCTACGCTTGTAGCTAGACCAGCAAAACCCATGCATGCGTTGTCATAGTCAAGGTTGGTCTGCGATGGCAGCCCGCCACGCTAACCTGTCAGGTCCAAACCTCAGCGGATTTACCATTCTCTTAAACCATCTTGAAAAATCTTATATTGCTTGTTTTTTCTTAGAGTAGATTATGGCAAAAGTCAAGGATATCATGACTAAGGAAGTTGTTTCAATAGGCGTTAACAACAGCGTTTTTGAAGCGGCGGTGCTGATGGGTTCAAGCCAAATCGGCTGCTTGGTGATAGTGGACGGAGAATCACCCGTTGGAATAGTCACTGAAAGGGACATCGTAAGAAGAGTAATCGCGAAAAGACTGCCTTTAGACACTAAGGTTTCAGACATCATGTCCAAATCCCTCATCACGGTTGACCCTGGCGCTTCGCTTAAGGAGGCGGCGCGGCTCATGTCAAGCAACAAGATTCGAAGGCTCCCAGTCATGCAGCAGAACAAGCTTGTCGGAATCGTTGTGGCTGCCGATTTAGTGCGTGACCTCGGGAAGAAATCTGTTTCCGAGGAAATAATTGAGGCTATGGGACGTCACCCTGCCACCCTGACCTGAACGTGAGACCCGCCTTTTTCCAAGTCGTGACTGAACGGGCTAAGAGAAGCCATAAAAGAGAGCGTTAAGCTACTTAGAAATAGGAAATTCACGGCTGTTTTCGATTGTAACAGCTGGCTGTTTGGGATGGTTGAGAAAAAATGAGCATCTTTAGAGCGTATGATATTCGAGGAATCTACGGTGAGGATTTGACGGTTGAAATCATGGAGAGAATCGGCAAGGCTGCGGGAACCCTGTGCCCTGGCAACTTCACGGTTGGAAGAGACTTCAGGGAGCACAGCGACGAGCTGGAGAAAGCGTTCATCTCAGGCGTATTAAGCACAGGTTCAAACGCCCACTTAATCGGCACCTGCCCAGCCAGCCTCTGCGTCTTCGCTAACTGGCATCTGAAAAACGACGTCGCCGCCTACATCACCGCTTCACATCTGCCTGCGAACTGGAACGGCGTGAAGTTTTTCCACCAGGACGGCGTCGGCTTCTTCGAGGAGGAAAACAAGAAGCTTGAGCAGATTCACCTTTCAGGCGAATTCAAGAAGGGCGTTGGCAAAGCGGAAAACATCGCTGGGATGGAAGAAAAATACATCGCTTTCATCAAGGAAAGAATAAAGCCGAAAAAGCTGAAGGTGGTGATTGATTTCGGGAACGGCGCAGCCTGCCTGCTTGTCCCCAAAATTCTGAAAAGCCTAAACGTTGAAGCCAAGTACCTGTTTGATTGGCCTGACTCAACATTCCCAAACCGTGACCCTGAACCTAAACCTGAATCGCTGGGCGCGCTCAGCAAGAAGGTTGTTGAGGAGAAGGCGGATTTGGGAGTGGCTTTTGACGCGGACGGCGACCGCGCTCTTTTCGCCGACGAGAAGGGTAGGGTCATGATGGCGGAGCAAAGCGCAGTTTTGCTGATGCGTGACCTGATGAAGACAAGAAGGGGACCCGTCGTCGCCAACATCGAGTGCTCCAGCCTGCTTGATGAGGAAGCCGCAAAGTTCGGTCAGCAGGTTTTTCGCATTCCCGTGGGGCACACGTTTCTGGTTCAGCAGACCAAGGAGCACAACGCCATTTTAGGCGTGGAGAAGTCGGGGCACATATGCGTGCCAAAGTTCACGTGGTTCGACGACGCCATTATCAACAGCGTGTACCTGATGGAGATAGTTTCAAACCTTGGCAAGAAAGTCTCCGAAGTCGTGGATAAGCTTCCGAAGGAGTTCTTTGACCGCGTAGAGCTTGACAGCACCGACGAGGCAAAGTTCGCGTTGGTTGAACGGGTAAAAGAGGCGGCAACGGAGCGGTACAGCAAGATAACGGCGATAGACGGCGTGCGAGTGGATTTTCCCGATTCGTGGGCGTTGATTCGCGCGTCAAACACCAGCCCGAAGATAAGGCTGACCATTGAGGCTAAAAGCCAAAAGAGACTTCAAGAGTTAAAAGCTGAGATGATGAACCTAATCGTGAGCGTAAGTTGAATCATTGCCGCTCCAGACTTTTCCAGCGTTGGCCTGAATGTTACTTTGACTTGTTTGGAGCCTCGCCACTTGAGGCACCGTGAATGTATCTTTTTCCTCTAAGAAGCGACGCGACAGCTGCGACGCCTGCTAACACGGCACTCACATAGAACGCGCTGTGCAGGGAAGACATGAAGGATTTTGCTATCGCATTTGGGAACCAGTGCAACCCAGTGAGAGTGCTGATTGCTTGGCTGCTTAGTGATGCCGCTACGCTGGGGGGCAGCTGGGCTAAGATTGACGCGACGGGGTTGTAGCCTAAGAAGGCGGAGAAGAGCGATTGCGTCGGCGAGAGCGCAGTGAAGTAGTGGACCAACTGAAGCGCTCCTGCGTTGGTTAAGGAGGAAGCGAAGGCTGATGGAAGCCCGTTTGAAAGCGAGAAAACGATGACTGCGAAGAACGCGGCGATGCTTGCCACCATCCCTGTGTTCTGCAGCGTGGTTCTCATTCCAGATGCGACGCCTCTGTTCTCAGGCGGCACCGAGTTCATTATCGACGCTGTGTTAGGCGAAGCGAACATGCCCATCCCGAGCCCCTGCACGTATATCAACAAAGCGAAGTCGAGGTAGTCGAAGTTGTAGGGAAGCGTTGCCAAGCCAAGGAATGTCACGCAGGTAATTACCATGCCGAGGCTAGCCAAACCCCTCGCACCGTACTTGTCCGATAGGGTTCCGCTGATTGGCCCCATGGTTACGAACCCAGCTGAGAGGGGAAGCAGGTAGACTCCAGCCCAGAAAGGCGTGTCTGTGTAGCTGACCCCGTGCAGAGGAAGCCAGATGCCCTGGAGAAGTATGCTGAGCATGATCATCACGCCGCCCCTTGCCATTGAAGCGAGAAAACCAGCAAATATTCCCGCGGAGAACGTGCGAATCTTGAAGAGGCTGAGCTTGAACATGGGCGATTTGACTACTCTTTCCACGAAGGGGAACGCCACGAGCAGCGCAGCGCCAGATGTCAGGCCAGCTATCACATATGGGTCAGACCAGCCCATGCTTGAGGAGCCGTAAGGAAGCAGCCCGTAAGTAAGCGAAATCAAAAGCACGGTTAAGCCAACGGCGAATGTGACGTTGCCCCAAACATCAATCTTCTCGCCTCTGCACATCGTTCCCAGCTCCTTTAGCTTCCAGTAAGACCACACCGCCCCAAAGGTGCTCACGGGAACGCTGACCAAAAAGACAAGCCTCCAATCGATCGTCGCCAAGGTGCCGCCTATGACGAGCCCTATAAACGAGCCTGCCAATGCCGCGACCTGATTTATGCCAAGAGCCTTGCCCCGCTCATTCGTTGGAAACGCGTCTGTTATTATCGCGGCGCTGTTTGAAAAAAGGAAGGCCGCTCCGACCGCCTGAACGATTCGGAAAAAGATCAGTTCCAACGCGCCAAGGTCTCCCATGTTCGGGGTGAGGAAAAGAAGGATGGAGCCGACGGCGAATATTGCGAACCCCAAGTTGTAGAGCCTGACCCTTCCGAAAATGTCCGAGATTCGCCCGAACGACACCAGAAGCGTTGCGGTGACGATCAAGTAGCCGAACAAAATCCAGAGCAGGTAAGGAAACGAAGTCGTCGGGTTCAGGTTTATGCCGCGGAAAATTGCTGGAAGAGCTATGAGCACTATCGTGCCGTCTATGGAAGCCATCAAAGTGCCAAGCGTCGTGTTGGAAAGCGCAACCCACTTGTACTCAACCATGAAATTTGCACCCCTTGCATGGTCAGCCAGCGTTACGGAATTATCAGGCTTTTCTTCACTTCTTACTTAATAATTTATGGGTATCCTCTCAAGAGGCTGTAGATTCCGACTCTCGATTCTCGCGCCCGAAGCTACATGCAATTCTCCACGAAACCAAACGATTTTTCGAATCCGAATTATCTGGTTTGCTTGGGGTTGTACCTGTTTTTCTCTGAGAAGAAGTCCATCACTCGGGTTCTCTGAAAGAATTTGGCAGAATGAGCCGCGCCTGCCGGAATAAGGTATTCGTCGCCTTTCATGAAGACTCTCGGCTGACCAGCAATGTTCATCTCCATTTTTCCATCGATAACGATTCCCCACTGAGGATAACTGTGGCTGTGCGCAGGCAGATCGGTGCCCGCTTCAAACTGGAAAAAAACCAGCTGACTCGACTCCGCCTGGTGAATCCATGCTTTTGCGCCTTCAATTTGAATTTCCGCTTTCGGCAGACGAGTTATAACTTCGGGGTAACCTGAAGCCTTCTGAGACAGTGTTTTAACCAAGCGTTTACACCTGTGGATATGCAAGTTGCGGAAAGATAGAAAAACCCTTTGGATTTGCTTCGCAGGTTGCAGACTTTAAGGTTGGGCTGGTTAGGAGCCCTGCGCTCACGTTTGGGAATTGCCTTTTCACTTTCAAAGCCTCTTCTTTCCAAAGAACAACGCCCATGTCAATTTATTATCAGAGCAAGTGCACTCATTTTCGATAACTTTAAAGAAAGCTGGGAAGTTCTCAATGAAGTTTGGTTTGCGGGACCATGCTCATTCTGAATTTGACTGGGGCTGATTGTCTATGGTGATAGTCCAAGTTGCTTCATGAATCCGACAACATCATAGAACAGTCTTTCTTCCACGATTTCGCCGTTTTTCCATGTGGCAACTGTGCAAAATTCAAGTTTCGCCGTCTTCCCCGTAGGCTGGATAATCTTTCCATCTGCACCTTTCATTGGTCCTTTCATAGTCACTGTCCAATCAGCCACGGTGCATGTGTGGTTTTCGTCTCCAAACGCTATCTTGTAAGGATTGTTGACTAATCGATTGTCGAAGGTTTTGAAGAACTCAGTTGCTTCGACGTCGTGGTTGTGTCGTCCTCTTGTAGGGTCGGGTCGAGCGGGCCAGTACACGGCGACGTCTTCTCTGTGACGCTTCTTAAACGTCTCCCAAAGCGGACTCCCAGGTCCTGCATTCCAAGCATCATCAAGAGTCTTCATCAACTCAAGATTTTCCTTAGAACCCATATTGCTAACCTCACTATCTGTTTTACCCGTCTAATGCTAATAAACTTGTAACGCGATTAATGAACTGAAAAAACTGGCGTTTTTGTGAATGGATTTCAGTTTTATTGTTTCGCTAAAAAAGCGCAGGTTTAGATTTGATATTTTGGGCGTTTGGCTTCTTTTAACCAAAATTGGTTGTCATCAACCCTGATAACTTGAACTTCAATGACGTTTTTAGGGCAAGTCATTGCCGCGCGTAACTTGGTGGGCAGGTCGGGTTTTGCCAGAAGCGTCATTCTAGACTCCTCTAACTGGTCTGCTACGCGCTCGGCTTTTTTGTTGGCGTAGCCGCCGTACTTTACGCTTTTTCCGTCAGTGATGGCTTTGTCAAAGTCGTCTTTGCTGCATTGGATCAGCTTGGCGCCATCTCGGATAAACCAGTATGGAAGAGCCTTACTCATAATAATCGTCGGCAATAGGGTTTAGGCGACTCCTAATTAACGTTGTCTTCGCTGACGCAGATTAGCGCCTCAGAAGTAGAATTCAAATCGATCATTACGAGCAACCAGTCCGCTTCACACTGACGTGTTTATCATCATAGGCGCCCTAAAACAGCGATTACAACTGCAAAACCATTTTAAAAACGCATAATAATTTTAGAAGAAAAATTCTGCGGAGTGTTAACGTTTGAGGGTAAGCGTAAGCGAATGGCCTTTGTGGGCAGCCATCCTGTGGATTCTTAATTCTTCAGGATTCTGAAATTTCGCGGAACACAACCTGCACTTAAATTCCTGACCGTAAATGACTTTGCTATCCAACATCAGCCTCAACCTTCTCCATCGGTTCGCAAAAATTGCTTCTTACAAACCGCTTAGCAGAGTACAACTAAGCCACTTATAAACCAACGATTAATTTCCGCCAAAATCACCATTCATTTTCGTCAAAATTTGTGTTTACTAACGTCAATTTTTCAGGCATGTTAAAACTTAAATAGAAATTCTAACAATTCTAAAGATGGGTAATTGAAATGTCAATAGATATAAAACTTGAACGTGGCGTCAGAGGATACACCATCGTCAGGAAAAAATGCCCGAACTGCGATGCTGAATTGATCTTCAAGATCCACAAGAACGCAATCCACGACGTAGGCGGAGAAGGAATGTATTATCCTGAAGAAAACGTTGTCCGCTGCAAAGTCTGCATGAGCACATTCAAGTACGAAACCAAACTTAAGGCTGAAACCAAGTAAGCAGCAACCAACAAAAAGAATCCGTGCTATCGCAACTACTTCATTAGCTTACGCTCAAAAACTTGATTCTGAAGGTTAGTCTCCAACTTACGATTTTTCAAGGATGTTGTTTCCTGCAAAATGTCAAGCCCAAAATCAAGGACTGCTGTTTGCCGGAAGGATTGAACTCTCGTCTATAACGCCCGAGAGTATCATTACAAACCAAGTTTACAACAATATTCCAATAAGCAACTTTCTATTATCAGCTGATCATTTGACGTATTAGGCGTCGTGCCGCATTCCTTTTCAGCGTAGTTATTTCATGTTATCTTTTGACGCTGAGTCTGTCTTAAGGACCAAAGAGCAAGGGCTTTCTCAAAGATTATAAGATAATCCGTTGCTATAAAGTAGACATGAAAGCTTGCGTGCTTTACATTTCACGCACAGGAAACACCAAACGTTTAGCCGAAGCAATCGCAGATTTGTTAAAAGCACCTATTTTCAACATAACCTCCGCCCCTGACCCTTCACTTGTTTTAGACTTCGACTTGTTGATTATCGGCACGCCAGTTATGGGTCTTAAACCAGCTCCCGAAGTGCACTCGTTCGTTAAGCGCTTGCCAAACAGCACAGAAAAGAAAACAATCCTTTTCTGCACATACGCAATAAAACAAGGCGGAACCTTAAAAGTTCTGGAAAAAGAGCTAACAACCAAGGGGTACGTTAACGTGTTGAGCGTTTCAAAACGAGGGCTCAAACCAAGCAAAACTGACTTACAAGACGTTCTATGCCAGATAAGCAACGCAGCAGAACCCAAATGAAAACGGGAAGCCCCTTTAAGAATTAATTAAATTGAAGTGGATTTCCTTGATTTGAAACGATTTCAAAAACATTCCGATATCTTCACGCAATTTACTATTAGCATAAACGTTAAGAGCAATTGGAAACGATAAGGCTTAGATATGGCTGATGTGACCGCTTATCTTTTTGCTGGTTTCATACTACTTGTTGTTTTCCTTTATCTTGCACTTTGGGCTCTAACTAAGCTTCGTATACCTACCAGTGCAAGAAAAGAATATGGAATCAAGTCAATCACTGAACAGGGCATACTTGTAAGGAGCATAAGTGAAAAGCGGATTGCTGACTACTTTGATAGAATCAACATAAAGTATCAATACGAACGCGGGGCGGGCTATGGTTTGGGTCACCCAGACTTTTACCTGCCCGACTACGATGTGTACGTCGAATATTGGGGACTAGTTAATGCGGATGACTTGCTAACACGTGAGAGATATGTCAGGCACATGAAAAGAAAAATGGCAATCTACCATAAGCACAACCTCAGGTTGGTTTCGATATATCCACAGAACATGGAAAACTTGAATTGGATATTCAGACAGAAGTTCAGACAAGCCACTGGTTATGAACTCGACAACTAAAGGAGCAATTAGTGGGGCTTCCCGGAATTTGAACCGGAGTCTATAGCGTTCTCGGCATGGCTCGCATTTAGGAGCCGTGTGCCCGAGGCTACAAGCCTGAGTTGAGTGCTGGCTGGATGGATTTGGCACCAAAAAACTTATTTGCAAACTTATCTATTTAATAGATCATATGACATCTAAAATAGATCAATTGTTCGGTTCAAAAACCCGTGTAAGCTTGCTAACCAAACTTTTGTTAAACCCTGACGCAAAATTCTACACGCGTGAGCTTTCACGGGACCTTCGCATACCCTACAGCATGCTATATAAAGAACAAAAAAAACTCGCATCGCTAGACATAGCTAAGGAGGAAAAAAAAGGCAAAATCACACTTGTATCGGCAAACAAAGAGTTGCCTTATTTTATTGACCTAAAGAATTTAATCATGAAAACCGCTGGATTAGGTGACCTGTTAAAAAAAGGTTTCTCAGACTTACAGTGTATTCGCTTCGCGCTTGTCTATGGTTCTATCGCGAGCGGGCAGGAAACTGCAAGAAGCGATATCGACCTTTTAGTTGTAGGCGAAATAAATGAGGAAAAAATATTAAACGTCACAGACCTAATCGAGAAGCAAGTTGGCAGAGAAGTAAACTATATCCTATGGAGCAACGACGAATTTATGCAAAGACTCAAAAGCAAACACCATCTACTTGCAGACATTGCCAAGAAACCTGTCATAATGGTCAGGGGAAACGAGGATGACTTTAGAGGAACTATTGAAGAACCGAATCATAAGTCGAATAGACCCCAATAGGAATATAGCGTTAAAGTCTATCAAGCGAGCTAAAAGAGATATTGAAGCAGCCAAAACGTTGATTGCAACATGCCAATTCGACTGGTCACTAGCTGTTTCCTACAACGCTATGCTTGCAGCTGGACGCGCACTAATGTTCGACAAGGGATATCGACCATCAAGCACTGAAGGCCATTTGGCAGTTGTCCAGTTTCTAACCATAACGTTAGGGGAAGAATCAGGCAGCAGAATGGTTCTAATAATGAATGGCATGCGCAAGAAGAGACACCGCATAGTCTACGAAGAAATGGATATAGTCTCTCTGAAAGAAGCGAAACAGGCGGTTGAATGGGCAGAAGAATTCATCGAGTTAATAGCGAACCAAATCAATCAAAACCGAGAAATGTAAGTTGGTGGGGCTGGAGAGATTTGAACTCTCGTCCATAATGCCCGAGGCTACAAGCCTGGAACAAGCGACCGACAGGATGCATCAAAGGTGTGTTAGCTTGTCGTCCAGTCGACTGATTTCTCGGGTTTCTACTTATGTTGGCCACAATTTGTTTCTTAGGACAGGTGGGAGGTCATCAGGCTCAGGCAGCGTCCCAATTGATAAACAATATTTTACCTTGTTGAGGTCAAAAACAAACTTAGGCGGAACACCACCCGCAACAATTAAGTGTTCATAACTTTGTCTAGCGCCAAACTTTACGCTCGTCAATACTGCCTTAAAAGTTGGAACATAGAGTTCAATAATCTTAAGCCTCTCCAGCGTAGAAATGTCGGGTGCTATTTCGAAATAACGAATATCAATTGATTGTGACATAACTATCGGAGTGTGAACCCCTCCAACAAAATCAACAATGGGCAAGCCATCCTCTTCAACGGGTTGGGTCCATACCGTTGCAAGGTTCCAATGAAACCTACTGATTACTGTTTTTCTTTTACCATTTGAATAGACAAAAACTGGCTCATAATCTAGTTTCTTGTATAAATCCCAACGCCAATAAAAATAATGAATGTTGTTTTGTTCATGAACCCTTTCTGGGCAACACTCGCAAATCTTCACTATCTGATGCGATAAACAATAGCCCTCCCTAGCTTCTCACCGTTTTTTTCTAGTATTGCCGGTTTTAACTCTTTATCTCTTGCCTCTTTCTTTATCATGGCAATTTCGTTAAGCAGACTTGTGAATTTATGGAAACTTTCCAGATTACAGTTATTATCCTTTGCTTGAACAAGCAAATTCATTGATTGGTCATGTAGGTCATGCATAACATCGTAATTCAAGGTGTTTTTATCATAAGCAGATTCGGCAAAGCGAAAAGCGTTTTCCATATTTTCAAGAAATTTAATGTCTGCCTCTGAAAGCATTTGTTTTTCTATATTTGATGATATTTCCTTTAAAGCACTGGTTTCGTCCATAAAATTGCCTGAAATAGCATCGATTCCCATGTCAGCATTAGCAGTGACAAAAACCAATAGCTCTTTTCTGTTGCATTTAGTCGAGACAAAATCCCATTGCTCCAAGGAGTCAATTATAGGGCTCACCTTATTGCGGCTTATGTCACTGAATTCTGAAATTCCGCTTATCGTGGGTTTAAGTTCTTTGCAAGAGCCCGCCAGTCGTGCTGTTATCAATACTTTGAGCGAGTCAATTACGCTTTCCCTTAATCCATTAATTACTTCGGTTGAAAAATTGGGATCAGATAATGCCTTTCTTGCCAACTTGCATTGAAATAGGACAACGTCTCGTTCTTTGATACCGGTTCTTCTCAGTTTCTCTGCTACAACGGTTGGCTTGAGTAATACAAAGTCTGAGAACTCTAGTTGAGCCTTCCGTAAAACAATCTCTGTCTGGGACACTGCAATCACGCATGCATTGTATGCATTGCATGCAATATTAACATTACGGAGCTGATGATACCCTAAAGGCGGTGGGCTGGAGAGATTTGAACTCCGTCCATGACGCCCGAGGCTACAAGCCTGGTCATAATCAGCCACCACGAATGCAAGCCTTTCCTCAAATTGTTCATGCTTGCTCAGGACGTGTGGAGCCAGGGGGTGGGGATGGGACATGAACAGGAGAGCTTGCAGGGCTTGCAGGCGCATTCGATTCGTTTGGTGACGTTCGGTCAGCATAGACCGGGACAACTTGTCTTATATCCACTTCATTGACCAGATGCATGAAGTCCCCGCACCAGCTGCACTTGGCGGTGTTCATCGGCTGCTCCGACTGCCCGCAATTGGTGCAAGTCTTGAAGGCAGGAGAATAGCCAGCATGGAATATCCTGTCGATGATTGTGTTAATGCGGTTCAGTTCGCTCTGGTCATGCGCAATTAACTGGTTTTCGACGTTAATCTCATGCTGTTCCTGCGCGGTCCGTGCCTGCGCATCTGGATTTGGAACCACTTCATTCCTGTAACCTCCAGAACCCGCAAAAAACTGGAAGTTTTTCTGCTCCCCGGGCTCCGTGTTCAGCGTACCGAAAATTGGCGGCAGCATGTAGGGCTCGTATGTACTTTTGGTCTCCGTTGTTTGAGTCTTTGCGATGTTCCGCTGATGGATGTTTATGTAATTTTGGATGTAACCAATTCTGAAGGCGTAATACCCCGAAAAGCCTCTAAGCACCTGCGTTGGCCACTCATCGAAGGGAACGTTTCCATCGAGCAATTTCTTTATTATGGATGCGTGTCTCCTGCAGAGAATGAACGATGGAGATTGCTCGTACCCGGGTAAATAGACCCCTTGGTCGTCTCGGTTACTGTTAGGATATATCTTCAACTGGCAGACGAAGCACGCTTCGAGGTTCTTGGAATGGAACCGCTGATAACTGGGAAGCTGCCGTACGGGCTGAACGGGTTTGGTCGACTGAGGTAACGGCTGCTTGTTTCTCAAAGGTTTCATCAGTTTTAATCGATAGGTCTCAATATATAAGCTTTAAGTTTCAGCTTTTGAACGATATTTTTCGTTTTTTCGATTATAATAATACAGCTGTTGCGACAGCACTAAGTACGGTTATGCAGGCAATGGCTGATGATTACTCGTCCTCGCTCTATCAGTTGCATGGTGGGGCTGGCCGGATTTGAACCGGCGTCTATAGCGCCCGAGGCTACAAGCCTGGACCAAGCTAGCCGACAGCCCCCGTTCAAAGTTGGCTCGGTTTTTAGCGGGTTCATAGAATAATGCCTGCTTGGCTTTAAACTTTAACGGTTTAGAATGTTTGCTGTTTACCATGTTTCTTTGTTTTTTTGGGGAAGCCATGCTCCTGTTTTTCCCTACGCAACTTGCAACTTGTTGTTGATGATGATGGCTTTAACCACACGACTTAAACCTGAACTTGCTGCTAAAAGAAGCGACTAGCTTAAGCCCTCGGTTGCCGCAGAGGCAGTCGGGTTCGCAATCGTTTCAGGCTTGATTAGAGGTTGGAGAATGTGTCCATGGTAGAGTCTTGCGGCTAGGCATAATGCGGCGCCCGCTATTGCGAAGTAGAAGGACAATTGGAAGCTTCCTGAAACTAGCGCGGATACGGTGGCTCCACTAGTCCAGCTTCCAGGTATGGTGGCTGTTGCTGAACCGTTCAATGGAATGTTTACGCCGAAATGTCCCGCGACTAACACGATTACCACCAGGAGAACGATGAAGCTTACTACGGTGTATAACGGTTTTTTCCATGAGAAGCCGAGCAGTTGCTTAGCGTAAGGTTTGGTGGGAACCAGCGAGTAAATCAGCATTACTAACCCGCAGGCTGTGAATGTCAAAATGGTTATGAGGTTCAGCGCCCAGATTAGCGGTATCGTGAATTGGTCGCCGAACAAGCCGAAATTCGTGTAGATAGGGGAAGCATTAATCCTGATGAAGTCTTGACCAATCGTTAACTGCCACCAGGGCTCGAAAAGGGAGATAACAAGCATCACCAGCGTGATTATTCCAGCGGCGAGACCTAACCAGTTTATTTGTCTCACGATCAAGTCCCTCCTGTGACAAGCGATCCAATGTTGTTTATCTGGGGGATTTGGATGTTGATTCCGCCAAAGTTAACGGTCACGTTCTCCAAGGAGATGTTGAGGTTGCCGCTTTGGTATTCAGCTTCAAGCTGGTTAATGGCGCTTTGACTAAGGGTTCCCGTAGCGTTTATTATTCCACTTGCACCTGGAGCTATGTTGATCGGCTGTATCGACACGTCGCCTAACGGGGTGTTGTTTTCACCGACTACCTCGGCTGAAAAATGGTTGATTGAAATTTGACTGGTTAACGGATTCGTGAAGTTAAAGGGGTAACTAAACGCTCCCGTGGCTGAGTCATACTGCGGTTGCCCTATAGCTTGGGGCATCTGAAAGTGTGATATTGACTGGGACAGCTGGGATGATGACTGCGAACCGTTGGAGCCTCCGCCGCCCAGCAGGTCTTGGAATTGGGGGGGAAGAACTATACCGATCGGGTTATTTCTGTAAACGTAGGCGAGACCTGCTATGGGAGCAACTACGATCGCTATGGAAAGGATTGTTAAGGCAATCTTGACTTTATCCAAACTTTACCCCTGGTCGATGTTTATTCAGCGCTTACGCCTATTAATTTTTTCGTAACAAGAATTCAGTCTTTCAATCAACTTTCCCAGATAATGCCATTTCGTACGTAAACTATTTCGGGTAAATTCTTCAACACATATTTCGCGCACAGCCACAATCCATTAGCTTCCCCCTCAAAACTTTCATGAATCTGCAACGTCGAAAAAAGGACGGAAAGCAACGGGAAAAGTCGGGAAGGGTCAGGATGGGTCGTTTTAGGTCGGAAAGGGTCGAAATGGGTCGTGACTTACCAACGCTTCAAGTCCCAAACAAGCCAAGCAACCCAAAACACAAACAACAAAAAACACAAAACCCCAAACCCAGAATCTCGACCCAGCAGCATCAGCTTTAATTAGAAATGGAGCTTGCGACAAACAAAGCAGCTATGTCTCCGCGCGCGTCTTGTCCTTATACGGTGTGCTTAAAACCTCTTTCACCTTGTTAGTTATCACTGGTCCAAGCCCATTCACAGATTTCGACCAATCATCCGCATTAATCAATGCGTTCAACGGCGTCTGGTAGGATTCAAGAATAGCCACTGCCTTTTCCCTGCCGATACTGGGTAAGCTAGCAACGAAATAGACCTGAGCATCAGAAACCGTCTCGCACTTCTTGAACGCATGAACCACGGGGCTTCTCTTCTCAACGATCTGCTCCTGCCTAGCCGCGGTGTAGAGGAAATCAACTGTTTCCTTCATGGACGCCGTGTTGACTATCGCGATGCCGTTCTTCGCCAGGTTGAACATGGCTCCCCAGATCGCGCTCGGCTGGATGTGGCTAAACTTGTAGATTATAGGCAGGTAACCCTCCAAAACAATAAGCGACTTCGGGTAGGCGTCTTTAAGCGTGAAAAGCTGCTCGAAAAGGTACCGCCTAGTCAGGGTGTAGACGAAGTCGTGGACGGTTTTGCGTTCAACGGCGCACTGGTCAGAAAGCACGTAGTCGCCTTTCTCAAGCATCTGCGTCTTCACGTTGACGCCGCGTTCAACTAAGCCTTTAACAATTTTTGCCGCACTGCTGGCTTCACGGCTATCCACAATGATGGTGGGTTCTTCGCCAGCCTTCTTCTTTTCGCTCATGTATGGAAGCAACGTTTCAGTTCCCGACACACCAATCAACCCTAAAGTTAACGTATCCACAACTGCAGGCTTATTTCACTTACGCTCCGCTCACAGACTTAGCCAACTTAAGAGGAAACAACTGCGCGCGTCTTTATCTTGCAAGTTACGTTTTCTGCGGAAGCGACAAGGTCTTGCCTGTAAACGGCAGCATAATCAAAACCGCGGTTTGCGGCGTCGCCTCCTTGACTTTCTGCTCGAAATCCCGCTTCTGCTTGTCTGACCCATGCATCGCGATGGCAACGTCGGGTTTAACGTCGGCAACCATTTTGAAGGCGTCTTCAGGCGTCGCCGTCGGAGACATCCCGCCAACGGGAACAATAGCCACCTGCGAAAGGTAGCCTTTGAGGTTTACGTAGCCCGAGTCGCCCCCGTGAAAAACCGCCACACCACCCATTTTAATCTGATAAAGCATTATTGGACCCCTATGGATTCCTTCAACAGCGCTTACGGTTACGTCGCCGAAACTGTATGTTTTCCCTGACTCAGCGGTTGCAAGCTTTTCAGCGGGGATTTTGCCTTTCAGTTTGTTCGCCACTTTGGCCTCTGCTAGTACAGCAGCGCCTGTGGCTTTGAAGATTTTTTCAGCTTTGCCAGCGTTGAAATGGTCAAGATGATCATGCGTGAAAAGCAGCAGGCGCACTGCCTTTAACGCTTTTACCTCGTCGTCTTTCAGGAAACCTGCTGGGTCAACAATTACGGTTTGGTTCGCCGCTCTTATAACGAAGCCCGAAACGCCAAGATAGAAAACCGCAAGATCCCCCTCCTTGAGGGGCGACGCAAAAAACTGGACTATTTCCTCAGCTTTGCTTTGCCTAAACATGCAGATCACACTCTCTCTGTGAACAATCGGTATAAAAGCTTAATCATCGACAAAAAGCGGAGTAGAGGCAGCATGGTCAATTGTCAAGCCAGCCTACGTTGAAAATGAAAAATTGACGAATGAGCAAAGCTAAGAAAACGTGAACGCCAACCGACACCACACGCAAACACAGTTGCCTTTGCTGACAACGATTTACTCGTATCTTACCAAGAATAACGGTTTTTTTGCCTCTTTTCGTCTAGCTTCCAAGGGCACATCTTTTAGCGAAATGAAATTGAACTTTTCATGCATGCGTTCCTTTTTATCCTTGTAAAAATCTCTTTCGAGCACGCAGAGCTTTTCGCTTTGGTAATCCATAAATCCACACCGTCACAAAGAAACTCATCAAGATCGGATATATACAATTGTGACTGTCTAGTGACAACAACAAGTGTCGGTTTATAAGAGCACGTGAAGATGGAAAAACGCTTGTTCTGCCGTAAATGGCTAAGAAATCGCAAGTTATGTTGAAAAATAATACAATATTAACAAAAATAAAATGGAAGAAGTGGGGTTTACGGTCCCTTTTTAGTTATTTCTTTTATGACGCCTGCAGCAACTGTGGTGCCCATGTCTCTGATTGCGAAGCGACCTAGCTCTGGGAAATCCGCGTATGTTTCGACTGCGATTGGGTGCAAGGGTTCCATTCGTACCAACGCCGCGTCTCCAGTTTTAAGGAACGCTGGCTTCTCTTCAGTTGTTTGGCCTACGGTTTTCTTTATCAGCTCGGTGAACCTGCATGCGATCTGTCCCGTGTGGAAGTGGAGCACTGGCGTGTATCCTGCCGCGATGGCTGTTGGGTGGTATATGACGATGATTTGACCGATGAACTCTTTGGCTACTGTTGGCGGGTTGTCAACGGGTCCTGCTACGTCGCCTCGGTGAACGTCGGTTTTCGCTATGCCTCTAACGTTCATGCCGATGTTGTCGCCTGGCTCTGCAATTGGGATTTGTGAGTGGTGCATTTCTATTGATTTAACCTCGCCTGTCTTGTTGCTTGGCATAAAGATGACGTTCTGTCCCGCTTTAAGAGTGCCTGTTTCAACTCGACCGACTGGAACTGTGCCGATGCCTGTGATGCTGTAAATGTCTTGAATTGGGATGCGCAGGGGTTTGTTAGTTGATTTAGGCGGTACCTCAAGAAGGTCTAACGCTTCAATCAAAGTTGGACCAGAGTACCATGGCATTTTATCGCTTTTCTTCACCAAGTTGTCGCCTGTCCAGCCTGAAACGGGTATAAAGTTGATTTTCTCTACTTTGAAGCCTACTCTTCGCAGCATTCTTGAAACTTCATTCTTTATTTCTTCGTACCTGTCCTTGCTCCAGTTAACCGAGATGTCATCCATCTTGTTAACTGCAACGATTAATTGGCGAATGCCTAAAGTGAACGCTAGGAACGCGTGCTCCAGTGTTTGACCGCCTGGACCGATGCCTGCTTCAAACTCGCCTTTCTTGGCTGAGCAGAAAAGCACGGCGGCGTCGGCTTGGCTGGCGCCTGTAATCATGTTTTTGACGAAGTCTCGGTGTCCTGGCGCGTCGATGACTGTGTAGTTGAATTTCTTGGTTTCGAATTTCAGGAACCTGAGGTCGATTGTGACTCCTCTTTCCCGTTCTTCTTTGAGGTTGTCGAGGACCCAGGCGTACTTGAATGTGCCTTTGCCCATTTTTTCGGCTTCTTCCTCGAAGGCTTTGATTGTCCGCTCGTCGATTGCGCCTGCTAAGTAAAGAAGGTGACCTGTGGTTGTGGATTTTCCGTGGTCAACGTGCCCCATGATGATGAGGTTTAAGTGGGGTTTTTCTGATTTGCTCATTTTTTCTTCCTCTATTAATCTTACCTAAATTTATGAATTCGTTAACACATCAGTTCACCCAATTATTTTAAGTTTATGTGTCTGGCGCGTTTGTAATATGGCTGATTGATGAGCAAGAGAAGGCAATGAACTTAATAGCGGTGGCTTGGCTATTGGCTACTCATGTGTGCAAGCGACGGAACGGTTCAGGGCGTATCGGTGGTTACCACCACTTGGAACGAAAGAGAAAACATTGAAGAACTGACTCGGCGGATTAGGGCGTCGCTTAAGGGTATCCCACATGAAATAATTGTTGTTGACGACAGCTCTTCGGACGGAACCTTTGAGGCGGCAAGACAGGTTGCTGATTTGGCGGTTTCTAAAGTTCGGGAGGGGCAAACTAAAGGGTTACTTTACGGCATGAAACTGGCGAAATTCCCAACGATCGTGACAATTGACGCCGACTTAGAGAACAGCCCCGAACTTATCCCAAGCCTCATCGGAAAACTTGACGGGTTGGATTTGGTGGTGGCTTCGCGGACGGTTATTCCGAGGTTTTCTGAGAGGTTAGCTTCCAAAATGCTAGGTAAAAGGTTGGGTGCCTCAGATTTTTATTCAAATTTTAGGGCTTACAAGAAACAAACTCTTGAAGGCTTGACTTTGAAGGGCGGCGAAACGTTCGGCGGAGAACTTCTGGTCAGGGCAAGGAAGAAGGGCTGCAGGATTGGCGAGGTAAAGTATGAGCCTCCGCCTAGACGAAGCAAGCCCCGTATCGGCGGCAGGATTCGAGCTAACCTTAGGATAATGGCCGCAACATTCAATTGCTTTCTTATCTTTTTGTTTTAAGAACGCCTAGTCATATTTCTGGTTCGCAGCCTACGACTTAGTTGTTGTTTGTTGACAGCCACAAACCGTTAAGTTCAAAGCTACCCTAGCGTCATAGTGTATCAAAGCTTTTTTGGAAGGACCAAAAATGAGCCAAACTAGCGAGAAAAAGGATTTGGAGATTGCAACGCTTGCCGCCGGCTGCTTCTGGTGCACGGAAGCCGCGTACAGCATAATCAAAGGCGTAGAGCGAATTGAGCCCGGCTACACTGGCGGCACGGTGCCTAACCCGTCTTACGAGGAGGTTTCTTCTGGCACTACGGGGCACGCGGAGGCGGCGCAGATTTACTTTGACCAGAAAGTCATCAGTTACCGTGAAATCCTGGAGGTTTTCTTCACCATACATGACCCGACTTCGCTGAACAAGCAGGGCGCTGACGTTGGAACCCAGTACAGGTCAGCCATCTTCTACCACAACGAAGAACAGAAGGCTACTGCAGAAAAACTCATCGATGAACTCAGCAAAGAGGGCATTTGGGATAAGCCGATAGTTACCAGCGTTGAACCCCTTAGAGAGTTTTACAGGGCTGAAACTTACCATAAAGACTACTACAAGAAGCATCCGAAAGAGGCCTATTGTCAGGTGGTCATTGCGCCGAAGATTGCGAAGCTGCAACATCGTTTCGTCGACAAAATCAAGTTACCGCTATGATCGCCAAAGAATCCGCCTTGAGAAGCGCTGAGCCCAATTCCAGTTAGTTTTTGTCATGTTATGTCGAATATCTTTGCTGCAACGTTAACCATTTCCACATCGTTGCTAGCGGCGGCTCGGCGAAAGTTTTCGACAACTGGCAGAAATGTCTTCTTCAGCAGGACACTTGTTAAGTCGTTGACGATTTTTCTCTTACGCTCATCCAACTCGCCCATCATCTCAAGAGCCTTGGTAAGTTCCCTGCGGCGGTTTTCTTCGACCTGGGACAGAAACTCAGAGATGACTTCGTTGACTGAATCGGCGTTAATGGCACACTCCAGAGTTTCAAGTTCCCTGTCGACCACCCTGAAGGCTTCCCACATGCTTTTTTCACGCTCCTGCCTGTCGCTCTCAGAAATCGACGTTAAGTCATCGATATCGTAGAGCTTCACACGCGGAATCTCACTGATGGTTTCCTCAACGTTGCAGGGGTCCGAGATGTCAATCACTAAGAGATCATTTTGGTTTTGCCTCGCCGCAATAAGCCAGGAAACCAGTTGTTTCGTCAGCAGATAGTGCGGGGCGGAAGTGCAGCAGAAAACCACGTCAGCGTCTACAAGAGCCTCGCCTAACTTGTCAAACATCACGGCTTTGCCGCCGAGCTCCCCTGCCAAACGTAACGCGCGCTCATAGGTTCTGTTAGCGATAAAAATTGGGCTTAGGCTACGTCTAGCCATTGCCTTGGCAACGAGGGTGCCAGTTTCGCCAGCGCCCATAACTAGGATCTTCTTGTCGGTGAGGCTGCTCAGCAGGTTTTCGGCGAGTTCCACAGCTGCCGAGCCCACGGAAACGGCGCCCCGGTTGATTCCAGTTTCACTCCTTACCCGTCTTCCAATGTTTACTGCACGGTTAAACAGTAGGCTTAGAACGGGGCCTGCAGCTTTCGCTTTTTCAGCTTCAAGGTAGCTGTTCCAAACTTGGTTTATAACTTGGTCTTCGCCTATGACCATGGATTCTAACCCTGAGGCAACCCGCAGCAGATGGTTGAGGGCTTCATGGTTAACGGCGTACTCGATTGCTTTGCACGCTTCCTGGGTGTGGTCTGACGCGCGGTTCTCCAGATACTCGATGGCGGATTTGACTGTTCGGTCTCCCTGTTCGCTTACAAGGAAGAGTTCAACGCGGTTGCATGTTTGGAGAAGCACTGACTCCTGCACGCCGTCGAGCGAGCGCATTTCGGTGTAAGCGTTCGCCTTGTCTTTGAATGATACGGCTTCTAAAAGCGGCACGCGCGCCGTCTTGTGAGTGATTCTAACGTTCACGATGTCGGCGGTTTTAGGTGACGAGTGCGGGGTTGAGGTAGCCCCCCGTGTTCGTTATCACCTTGATGTCTTGCATGACCTGTTCAGAAGAGTTCCACGTATCCTCGACTATCTGCTGAACAGCACGCAGCGACGAAGCCATTTTTTCGCCCATGCAGGTTAAACGGTAGGCTTTCGGCTTTCTTCGGGTGAAAACGAGTTTCTTGCCCCTCAAGCACCTGAGGTATTTGTAGGTTATTCTTCGGGAAAGCTTTGTTTCTTTTGCTAGGTTTCCAGCGCTGATTCCTGCCTCGGCGATTGCATCGTAGATTTTTCGTTCTGTTGCCGTAAGGTTTTCTTTAGTTGGGTCGCGTTTTGATTTATAGAAGAAAATGTAGTCTCTCTCTTTCGGCGTTGCAATCAGCTTTGCAGAGCATAAACGTTTGAGGACGCGTGAGACGTTTTGGCGTGGAACTATGGCTTCTATGTCTTCGAACACTTTTTCTCCTGTAAGCATGGCTTGCAAAAGGTTTTCTTCGTACCCTTCGGAGTTGGCGGGAAGTTTCTTGGCGAAGCCTTGGAAGCGCACGAGCAGTTGGGCTAGGCGGTCCCCGAACGTGGTTGCATAGTACTCGTCGCGCGTTTGAGCAGCTAACCCAATTAGCACAAGAGGGCGCAGGTATTGTTCGTTGATGTTTGTTTGGCTGTGGTTGTAGCCTGACTTTTTAAGTTCCTGCTGTAGCTTGCCTACCGAGCACCTGCCATTGGCTATGGCTTGGAGGATCTGGAGTCTTGTCTCGTTTTTTAAAACATTCAAAAGTTCTTTTGTGTAGTTGGGGTTCGCCATGGACTTCCGAAGTGACAGCAGCTCGTTTTTCAGCTTGTACGCCTTGCAGCGATCAATGCATTGCATGGGGCTGATGGGGGAGCAATTTCTGCATTCTGCAGCAAGGGACTTGAGAACTGTGGACAGGTCGCGGTTATTCTGTGTTCTTCCCGACGGCGGAATTAAGCCGAGAACAACTAAGTTGGCCATCCAGTTTTCCTCCAAGTAGGCATGGAACGTTTTCGTGTAAAAAGCGTTGTCGTCAAGAAATGTTGACTGGCGTTAGTCAAACTTTCTTGACTAAGCCTTTTCGGCGGCTTTTTACCTTTGTAACAGGCTTGCCAACTGGTGCCCGACTCATGAAGCGTGCAAAATCTGGATTAAGCTGGAACTGCTGGTTGGCGGGTGCGGTTTACGCTTGAAAACTTGGTTTACCAGTCAAGGTTTCTTGACTAAGCTCTTAGAACCTGCCGTATCTGCGTTGCTTTTTGCGTTCGGGCTTTCTTAGTTGTTCGCCACATATAGGGCAGTATGCGTTTCCTTTTGATACTGGAAGAGTGCTGCCGGCTGCGAAGAAATGGCTGTGTGGGCATTTTAGGTCAAAATCGAAGGTTTGGGTTTCGTAGTCGTGGGGGTTGGTGATGATGTCTTCTTCGAGGGATAGGTTGCTTTGTTTGATTTCATGTTCAGGCTTCTCGGCAGGGATATTAGGCATAGCTTGATGGATTGGTTTAGAAGGGGTTCCATTTTTGGCTGGGGCGGTAGCCTTGACTGGCTTAGTTGGGATGACAGGTCTGACTGAAACGGTAGTTTCGACTTTGGGGATAACGATTTTGGCAATTTTTGTTTTGGGAGGGGCTTTGTACGTGTGGGCGGCGGATGCTTTTTTGATTTTGATTATTGCGGCGGTGGTTGAGGTCCCGCAGTCGGGACAGCTTTCGCTGTATAGGGGGAGGCGACGTCCGCATTTTCGGCAAAACGGCATAGTCTCACTTTAACTTTTTAGAAGCAAAATGGTTTTGGCTGCCTTTAAACCTTAACGGAGTATTTTAAAGATTACCTGAATGTTTAAAGGCTATTGGGTCAGTTTTTGTTTGGGTGGGCAATGACGACTCTGGCCCCGAAGACGCGAGGATGATGAGGATCTTGAGTGCGAAGACGGCAAAATGAACGCTCAGGCTAGTCTTGAACGTTCACTTGTCCTCGAAGAGCCCACCTAACAAAATGCCGCGCCTTTAAGCTTGATAAATGAGCCCTAACACCAAGCCTTTGAACCAACGAAAACCAGATTTATGCAGGTTAAAACCGTTTTAAGTTTCCAAAAATTGTTTGGCTAGGCCAGACGAGAACCATGCCGGTTGCAAGTCCGACCCAGGCTAGTTCTAGATGGTTGAATGCGTTTCAATCCTATTCTAGTCATGTTTTTATCTGTCACTGGGCTATAAGTGTATTTTGGTGACGATTTTGTCGGCGGCTAACATTAGCCAAGTCTACCTCTCTTTAATCCGCACCTTCCAGTTTTATCCCCAAAGACCCACGCTTAACCCCTCGTTCGACTTTCTCGCAGACGACGCAAAATACTATAATTCAGTCATAAGCGGAAACACAACCTTGGGACAAATGGGCAAGTCTGTTCCAGGCCTTGGAAAACTGCGCTCTCCTCTTGACGGCTCATGCGCCCTTAATCAAAAGAAAAAAGTGGAAGCAGACTCGCTGTTGACCAAGTTTCAAGACTATTACACGAAGCTTTACGCTCAAAAGCTGACACTCACGGCGCATTATCCCTGCGTCATCGACATCCTCCCGTCCAAAGGCGTTAATTATCAATTGGATTCCTCGACTCTGCCAGGCTCCCTGAGCAGCGCTGAAGAAAAAGAAACCAAGATGAGCGCTTCCCTAAGAATCTACCCCGCTGGCTTAGCTTCACTTCGGCTGGGCTTGTTCCTTAGCACGCAAAGCAGCTTCAAGACGGAAGACATCATCGAGTTCCTCAAGGGAAAAAACGCGGTCGTCAAGATTAAAGCGGAGCAATTCACCATTGAAGACTTGACAGCTGAATACAGACGCCGACTGCTTGCCGGGTTAAACACTGAGCTTAACTCTTTCAACTGGGAAGACACCTTTTCTTTCGTTGACATAATCAAGGCGGCGCCGTTAACCCTTGCACAAAACCAAAACGACGTGTTTTTGCCGCTCCTCTGCCTCAAATCAGCACCGAGGGCGAACGAGTGCAGCATCGATAACCTCTCCGAAGACCCCGACATCCTTTTGCCCGGATCAAGATGCTTCGTTTCTTACCTTCCCTCAGGAGAGAAGCCAGACCGACGCAAAGTCCGAGGTTGGCTTCGAAACAGCCTTGAACTCTACTACATGCAGAAGTTTCTAATCCAACGCATCGCTGCACTGACGGACAGCGCGAATTATTCCAGCCTGCTGGAGGAAGTTAACTGGATGATAAAGGTTAAGAAGTGGATTTTGCCGCCTAAAATCGCGTCTTTACTGTCTGCTATGAACTACACAAGCCTTCACACAAGAATCTACCCACTGCAAAAAGACGTGTGGAGAACCAGATACAACAAAACCCTGCTGGTCTTGGACAAAGGGAACGACATCACGACCGCTAATGCGCAGGCAAAGACGCAGGTCGACGCGATTGTGAAGTTAACAAATGACAACAACCATGAAGTCGGCTCGTGGTTTCAGAAGCTCGTTGACATAGCCGCCAAGTTTGTGGGCAAATCCTAGGAAAACCCTTCCCGTTAACGCTGCCCGAATAGGAAATAAGCGGGCAGAAAACAACGTTTATTTCTTTGGTTTTTCCCACAGCTCAAGCTTTTCTTTCTTGAGTTCGCTGCGCTTCCGTTGCAGGTACCTGTAGACCGTGTGATGTTCGCAGCCCTCGATAATCATCTGCACCGCGTTCCTAGCTGTATCCACCTGCTCAAAGCTGCCGATTATCCCAATTGTGTGACCGTAAACAACTACATCAGCTTCCGACAACTCTTCAATCAGCTTTCTTGTCTTGCCTTCGGTGCCGATGATTCTGCCTTTTACGCGTTTAATGTCCGATTCTGAGCGTCCAAAGACCAAGCGCAAATCTACCAAGTCAAAAATTTCGTCTTCGTTACGTATCAAGCGGTAAGTGACTTCGGGCGCGAACCCTCTGCCGATAGCCATTACAACGTCTTTTGCCTTCAGCAGCAGGGATGGGTCGGTTGCTTTTTCTGAAAGCGTAATGGCGACATCTCCTTCGCTTTCAACGGCAAGTTTTACCTGAAGCTTCTCCTCAATGTACTGTTTAACTTTGCCTTCGGGGCCAATCAGTATGCCGACTCGTTCTTTCGGAATTTTAATAAACGTGTCCAAACCAGTCATTTTTCAGCCAACAACCATCTTATGCAATTCTTCAACAGGAATAACCTTTACGTCTAACCGACTAAAGAACCTATTCAGGTTCGTCAAATCCCGCGTCAACAACGAGTCAGCCATCGGATGCTCGATCGCCACGGACTGGGACATGTCGAAAATCACGGGTCTGCCCTTCCACATCATGATGTTGTATTCGCTGAGGTCGCCGTGCACTATCTTTGCTTTCTGGCGTAGCCTCTTGAGGTAAGTTACTAGTATTTTGTAAACTTTTTCAGGGTCAGCTGGCGGCTGCTCCTTGAGCGAGGGGGCGCTAACGCCTTCCTTTCCAATGAACTCCATAACTACAACGTTGCTTTTTACCGCGATAGGTTTTGGCACACGTACCTTTGCATCAGTAGCTTCTTTGAGGTTGCGAAACTCTTTTTGTGCCCAAACAGCAATCAGCGAGCGAGTGTCATGTTTGACATCTTTAAAACGTGGGTCGCCTTCAATGTATTTGTGCATGCCCTTCTTGAACTCGGCCGAAGAGGTTAAGTAAATTTTCACCGCTAAGTCCTTGCCTTCCCTATCTGTTGCCCAGTAAACTCGCGCTTCCTTCCCAGAGCTAACGACGCCGTTGACTTCGTAAAGGACGCCGCTGTTTAGCAGGTCAAATACGACCATGCGGGTGGTTTGGTCAAAAACCTCCTCTACGGTGGCGCGTTCCTTTGTCATGTCATGGATCAGCATTTTGTCTCTTCGCTCGACTCTTCTTTCGTTGTGTGCAAGGCGTTCTTGAGCTTTCTTAGACATAACAGTCAACCAGCCTAATCTCTGTAGGACTATTAAAACCACTCGAAGCCAAAGAGGAAACTCGGTTTATAATAGTTTGATCGTAATAGAAATTTTTATATATTTTTTTATATTACGAAATGAAATTTGCCGAATTTATCCAAGCATGCGACTCGCTGCAAAATAATTGACTGTGCTCTTCAAATCGTTGATGCAGAAATGATTGATTAAAAAATTAAAGGCTAAAGGGTTAGTATGCCTTTGCGTCTTAGCGTGTCAGCTTGCGAGTGTGTGTAGCGCCAAACGACGTCGCCGCGTTTGTCAGTTTGGAATTCCCATGGTGAAACGATGACTATGTCGTTTTCCCGTATCCAGACGCGACGCTTCATTTTGCCTCGGATTCGGCAGAGTCTTTCAGCTCCGTCCTGGCATTTGACGAGGATGCGATCGAAGCCAAGTAGCTTCACCACGACGCCGAGAACTTCGCCTTGTCCTGGATAAACCATCTCGCTGATTGCGCCTTCGCTTAACACTTTTTTCTTACCCAAACAGTGTAAACCCCGTTTTTTGGATATTGAAAAACAGTGCTCTCCGTGCTTAAAAGCATGCTCATCAGATATTGCAGATTTAAAAGATAAATCAGGATGGGATGCTGCCTCGCCGCTTGAAGTCTTGATGTAAGTTTAAATTGTTTGGTCTTGAATATGGTAAATGGAGCATCCGCAGAAATGTCCTACGTCTTCAACATTCCTTACCGAAACAACGTCAAGCTCAAGCAGGTTATGGAAAGAATAAAGGAAGACAAGAAGCTGCAAGCTTACTGGAAATGCTGCAACGTCATGGCTATCGAGCGTATGGGCTACACTGACCATGGACCGACCCACGTTAAAATCGTAGCTAACATTGCGTTGAAGATGCTGCGGATTCTTGTTGAGAAGAAACTGATTACGCCCAGCATCGTTGAGAATTACGGGATGAAGCCTGAGGATGCGGAAGTGGTGGTTGTTTTAGCGTCGATATTCCATGACCTCGGCATGATTGTTCAGAGGTTCAACCATGAAATGTACAGTGTCACTTTGGCGCTGCAATTCATGGACTGCTTAAAGCCGACGTACAACGACGAAGAAGTCGCCATAATCACGTCCGAGGTTCTTCACGCCATCGTAGCGCATGAGCAACCGCCCAGCATGGACCCAACCCACAAGATACTGACAAAAGAGGCGGGCATAGTGGGCATCGCGGACGCTTTGGACATGGAGGCGGGCAGGGCAAGAATCCCCTTCCAATCGGGCAAAATAGACATCCACGCGGTTTCGGCGCTGTCAATCGAGAAGGTAGAGGTTGAAGCGGTTGAAAACAAGAAGAAACCCATCGAGATAAGGATTAAAATGTCCAATTCCGCAGGCGTGTTCCAGATAGATGAGCTTTTGAAGCCGCGGATAATTTACTCGGGGCTTGAACAGTACTTTCACGTGATCGCCGAAATCACGGGTGAAAAAGAAACCAAGATTATAGAGAAATTCGAAATTTAGAGGCGCGGAGTGCGAAGGCGCGCTTAGGTTGGCAAAGGTTCAAGCGAAAGATAATTCAGGGACTTCGCTCAGAGAGCATGTGAAAGGCGGGTTCAAATGGCGACAAGAAAAGAGGTTGACCCATTAGGCGAACGGCTAATTCCCAGAGACGCTTATTTTGGCATTCAAACGTTAAGAGCCACGGAGAATTTCCCAGTAAGCGGCATCAAAGCGCCCGCAGCCTTCGTCGACGCTTATGTTCTTGTGAAAAAAGCCGCAGCCGCCGCGAACATGCAGCTGGGTTGCCTTAACGAGAAAACGGCGAAAGCGATCATTGCGGCGTGCGATGAAGTGCTATCTGGCAAGCTGCGTGACCAGTTCGTCGTTGACGTTTTCCAAGCTGGCGCAGGCACCTCTTTCAACATGAACGTTAACGAGGTTTTAGCCAACAGGGCACTGGAGATCCTCGGCAAAAAGAAGGGCGACTACAAAACCGTTAACCCCAACGATCACGTGAACATGGCGCAGTCAACCAACGACACGTTCCCCACGGCGCTCCACATTTCCGTTCTCATGTCTTTGCAGCCGCTGCTTGCGGCGCTGGACGGGCTGGCTGACGCGTTTATCGGGTTAGGCAAGAAGTATGCTCACGTGCTCAAGTCGGGCAGAACCCACTTGCAAGACGCCGTGCCAGTTACGGTAGGGCAAGAGTTCACCGCGTACGGTTCAGCCGTCGCCAACGCCTGCATTGAACTGCGGAAAAGGCAGGAAAACCTGTACGCTGTTGCTTTAGGCGGGACGGCGGTTGGGACAGGAGCCAACGCCCACCCCAAGTACAAGCAGCTTGCAATTGCTGAATTGGCGAGGATGACTGGGTTCCCGCTTAAGAGCGCGGCGGACAATTTTGAGGCGCTTCAAAGCATGAGGGCGGCGCAGTCGGTTTCCAGCGGGCTAAAGGAGCTTGCGTTGGAGCTTATCCGCATAGCTAATGACCTGCGTCTTCTGGCGTCGGGTCCAACAACAGGTCTAAACGAAATCGTGCTTCCGCCCGTGCAGCCTGGCTCATCCATAATGCCGGGGAAAGTTAACCCCGTCATGGCCGAATGCCTTGATATGGTCGCGTTCCAAGTGATCGGCTGCGATGCGGCAGTTTCCTTGGCGGTTCAGGCAGGGCAAATGGAGCTAAACGTCATGACCCCCATCATAATGTACAACATGCTCTTCTCCGCCCAAATCCTAAGCAACTTCATCCCCGTGTTCACCGAGAAATGCGTCCGAGGAATAACCGTCAACGAGGCACAGTGCAGCCAATACTTGGAAAAGAACCCGTCCCTTGCCACGCTGCTATCGCCGTACATCGGGTACTTGGAAGCGGCTAAAATCGCCAAGCAAGCCCAAGCGGAAAACCGCTCAGTGAAGGAAATCGCGTTGGAAAAGAAACTGCTTAAGCCCGAGGAGATAGAGCGGATTTTCAGCCGCAAAAACCTGCTTAACGAGCAATGACCAAACCGTTGATTCAGCAGTTAAACCGTTGCAAGTTCAGCTTTTTTAGCCAAGCTCAAGCTATCCTGCTGTGCCGTAGCCGCTGACGGTGACCACCGCGTTTGTTGCGGCGGCGCTTGACTGCGCATCGAACACCACGCCCAAAATCAAGTTCTGCGAGGGAAACAGCGTCAGAATCTGGTCATTGCTTAGCCACACTGCCCCGCTTGCCGTGAAGGCTTGAGTGACTGGGTTAGAGACGACGTTGTCGGCTAGGAGCAGGCGCACGCGGACAGTGACGGTTTCGTTGTTGCTGAAGCTTCCGTTAACCTGGATTTTGGGTTCAAACGTGAAGATGTCAAGCGGAAGAGCCTGAATAGTCGCGTTGCCAGCGTACTGCCCGCTGACGCCGACTGGGACGCCCACGTTTTGCCGCTCGAAGGCGCTACCGACCCCGCTGATCCAGATGCTGTATGGGTTGTGTATGCTGGCTGTCCAGTTGCCCAAGAAGTTGACGTCGCCGTCCAGCATCGGAGCTGGGTTGCAGTTTTGCCCAAGGTCGATGGCGTACATGTTGTTCGGCACGTCTGTGAAGGATTCAAACACCACGCCCGACAGAAGTGTCTGGTACATTGAGCCGTCCACGAGGAGCCCAGTTTGGTTGGTCACGCCGTCCTGTCCCATCCACATCCTGACGTCCTGCATTTGGCTGTCTGAGAACTGTGCGTTGGCTTCAACGTTGATGCCGACGGAGTTGTCGCGGATGTTGAAGAAGCATCGGGTGATTTGTGAGCTGGCGTAGGAGCCTGTCGCGTTGCCCGTTGGCGTCTGGAAGACTATGCCTTCTGTGGCGTTGATGAAGTAGCAGTTGTCGATCTGCGTGTCCTCGCTCCAAGACCTTGTGTTGGCTAACCAGATTCCCACTGTGGTGTTCTCAAAAATCATGTTGGCTATGGTTGTTCCAAACGAGTTCTCAACGAGAACTGTCCCGCCGATGACGGTTAAGCCTGAAATGGTTGAGTATTCTGAGCTTGTGAAGTTGGCGCCGTAAACGATTATGTCGTGTCCGTTTCCGATTATGGTTGCGCCGTCGCCGACGATTTTTGCGTTAACCTTGTTGGAAACAGAAACGTTCTGGGTCAAAACGTAGTTTCCAGGGTTAAGGTAAACGGAGTTTCCATGAGCCAACGCGGAGTTGATCGCTGATGACGCGCTTGACGCGGTGGCTGTCGAACCCGTCAGCATGTTCTTCAGCTGGTAACTGTTGCCGTTCTGTGAAACCACGAAGTCGTAGCTTACTGCGCCTGAATTGGCTTGCCCGCTGGGGCGCGTAAGAATCATGTAAGTGTTGAACGCTGACAGGGCAAGCACAGCTACGAGGAGAACGGCGAGGAAGCGTTTGGAAATCGTGAATTTCGGTTTAGCTTGCATATTCAAGGCTCAGGCAGGTTTAGGGTACATGTAAAGAGCATCGTTAATTAAATTTGTGATAACGGGGGGCTCCGCGGCTGAATCCGCGTTTCGGGCTGTTTTGGCGTCCAGCGGGTTCCGTCTCCGTTTTTTGTTGCTTTTTGTGTTGGTTTTTGGTCACAAATAGTAGCCTACCCTGTAGGGTCGCAATAATGGGTTTAGTTGAGATGAGAGCTAACATACGTCATTTTTGTGGTGGGTTTAGGTCACAAATACTAGACCGCCTTCCCTCGTCGTTTTGAACCCATATTTACATTGGGTTTTTGATGTAAATACTAGACCCCCTCCCCCCTTCTCGTCGCCAGTCAGGGCTTGTTTTGAGCTGATTTTTTGATTCAGGGCTTGAAACAAGTGCAAATCATTTCTCTAAACTAACTCAGCCCGACTATCCCGAACCTTTCAGCTTGCTTCCAAGTGAACTTTCATTGTGCGGGTTGAAGAGTAGCGCACCATTCGCGGATTTTCTTCTCGGTGTCTTCCTTGTCCTTCAGCGGCTTAACCAACACCAACTCCCCAACGAAAATGGAGTTAGGCATCAACTTCTTTGTCTTCTCAACCGCGCCTCGCGGGTTATTGTCCAAGGTGAAGAACAACGCCACCTTCTTCCCTGCGAAGTCGTGCTTGCCAACGTAAGTTCTGACGGGGCGCTTGGACTCCAAGCCCAAACAGGCGACCCGACGACGACAAGATCGTAGTCAGCGGGGTTCCTTTTTGTTTCAGCAATCTTTGTCTGGCGATTAATCGTGGCATCTCGACCTGCAGACAGCCAGCCCATTGTTCCCGCGCGGCTCTTCAAATCAACTATTTCTTCGATGTCTGCGCCAATCTCCGCAGCGATTTCTTCCGCTACGAATTTAGTGTTCCCCGTTCGACTATAATAAACAACTAAGCTTTTCATTTCCGCCCTCATCCCCCTAATTGTTTGATTTGAATAAAAGATTTTGTGCATAGAAAAAAGAGCGTCACTCTTTTTGCCTGCACAGAACAATCTTTTTGGATGACCAGATGGAGGGCTACGTTACTACCAGTTTGACGCCCAGTGCCATTGGTTTCTGCCCCAGATAAGCCACATTAACCCTATCACAATCGCGGCGATGAATAGGGTTGCGATGAAGACAACGAAGTCTTGGAAAATGTTGTAGCTTTTAGACCAGAACAATGCAAAGGACAGAATGAATACCAACCAAACTAGAGCTCCGATTACTGAAATCACGATGGGTACAAAGGGACTTGAGTGGCGTTTTGCCCCGCCACAGCTGCTTTGGTCTTCAACTTGGAAGTTTAACATGTATGCCTATTACCCTGCTTTGAATATTTATGATTGACGGTCATCACTTGAAGCACTCTGCACGGACAAAGGTTTAGCTTATTATTTTGTCTTAAAATAGAAAAAAATGTGACGAAAAGAAAGATCGTGTTTCAGGGTACGAGAAGCACTTGTCCCAAAACTGGTTAGAGTTTGACTATTTGGGCGTGTGGTACGCCTTCGATCTTTATGACCGCGTCGGGGTGCACGTAGCCGTGGTCTATGGCTTTCTCCACGCAGCATTTGCCCACCAGGTTCACTATGGTGGAGTTGCTGATCATTCCCATGGCTTCTTCAACCGTTGCTTTTCTGCCGTTGTAGAACTCGTCTTTTATGTGGAACACGATTTTTCCTTCCCGAAGCGTTTTGCCGAGCAGTTCGCAGTCGCAGACGGCTAAGAGGACGTTTCTGCCGACCTGTTTCAGGTTGACATAGACTTCCAAGAAAGTCACCTAAAGCTGCTTGATGGCTGATTTTGCGCCGCAGGCGTTGCAAACCAGAAAGGAAAGGCGTTTTTCCTTGACGACTCTTGTGTCTGGGCGCTTGCAAACTGGGCAAACCACGTAGCTTTCCATGTACCTACCCAGCAGCCGTTCGAAGCTGTCCCTTTGGAACTTGCCTTGAAAAATCGCTCGTGAATCCTGAAAAGTCGCGGCTGTAGCCATTTCCCTAGTCAGAAATTTCAAAATGTGCTGGGGGTCACGGTCTAAAGCGTCGCTGACTTCTTTGAAGTTATTTATTATAGTTCGCATGCCCACCATGCTAACCATCAACCTTGGCAGTGCTAAGCGTTCAACTTTTTCTGAAACTGCAGGCATTTGAGCACAAGCCTTCTTTAGCAGGTCCTCGTAATTATAGGACATAACAGTACATCTCACCCAGACAATGGGTGCACCATGTATTTAAAAATTATAATCGCGAAGGCATATTCTAATATATAAAAAGAATAGTTTATTACGGAAAATCATTATAAATTGCAGCGTCGTGAATGTATGCTAAACATTTCAGAGGCTACCCCGTGACCAGAGAACAAAATATTAGCCAAAAACAGGAAATCATCCAGCAAATCCAAAAGCTGAGAGAAGACGTTAACAACGCGAACGTCCAGATCAAGAACTGCATCGAAAGAAGAAACCAGCTTAACGAAGAGGCGAAGAAGGCTCGAGATGAGATTGCTGGGTTAAGAGCCGAGCGCGACGGAATGAACGAGAAAGTGCGGGCGCTGAAAAGTCAAAGGGACGCCGTCAGGGTTCTATCTGACCCAATCTCCGAGGAAATAAAGGTGGCAAGAGAAAAAATCGCTGGGCTAAAAAAGAACCTGCCGCGGGAGAGCCAGCAGGAACTGCAGGAAGAGCACGATGCGATTGAATGGAAGATTTCCACGACATCCCTTGATCTGCAGGAAGAAAAAGGGCTGATTGAAAACGTTAAGCAGCTTGAAATCATGCTTAGCGGCTACAAGAAAATTGATGCTCAGAACAAGAAGATCAAAGAGTTGTTTGATCAACGGAAGGTGTTCGACGAGCAGGCTGATGCGCTTCATAAGGAGGTAACCGATTTAGCTGCTAAAGGCCAAGAGATCCATGCACGGATGATTGAGAAGGTTAACGCCATGAGGATCACTAGGGCTCAGGCTGACAGCCAGCATCAACTTTACGTCAAAACAAAGGACGAGGTAATTCCTTCACTGTACGAGAAAATCGGTCAATTAGTTGGGCAACTTAACAACGTCAAAGCTTTAATGGCAGACGAAGCCAAGGCAGAAGCTCAAGTTAGAGCCAAAGAGAGAGACGCCGCGGAGCAGGCTGGCAAAGAAAGGGAACAAACCTACCAAGAAAGGGAAAAAGCCAACAAGGAAAAGGAGCAGGCTTTGAAAGAGAAGCTTGGCGCTGAAGCAAGAGAGAAGCTTCAGAAGGGCGAGAAGGTAAGTTGGGATGAGTTTCAACTCATGATGGGCGACGAGTCGAAAGAGGATTCAGAAGCACAAGATTAAAGTTAAGTGTCGCGGCATAATTGGGTTGAGTCCAGATGGCTAAAAAGGAAACGCAGAATCAAAATGAGAAGCGTATCCTGATTCTGTGTGTTGATCGAGACGACGACGTAGAAGTCAAGGCAGGAGTTAAAACGCCGCTTCTGGGAAGAACCGCAAATCTGGACGGAGCCGTGGCTTTAGCTTTAAAAGATCCTGAAGAACCCGACGCCAACGCCATGTTTGAGGCTGTCCGCCTCTATGACAGGTTACAGAACGAAAAGCAGCCTGAAGAAATCTTTGAGGTCGCCACCATTTCAGGCTCCGATTTGGGCGGCGTCAGCGCGGACAGAAAAGTTGTTTCTGAACTAAATAACCTGCTTGAATCCTTCACCGCCAACGAGGTGATTCTGGTTTCAGACGGCTACTCTGACGAGGCAGTGCTGCCTCTTGTGGAATCCAGAGTGCCCGTGTCTTCTGTCAGGCGGATTGTGATTAAGCACAGTGAATCAATCGAGGAAACCGCCGCCGTCTTCACTAAGTACGTTAAACTGCTGGTGGACAACCCTAGGTATGCTCGCGTTGCGCTGGGTTTGCCTGGGCTGCTGGTCTTTATTTTCGGTGTTCTGTGGGCGATCAATAATTTCGTTTATCCAGGCGCCATTGACTATTACGGGATTGCTATCGTGATTGTTCTCGGTGGTTTCTTGCTTATCAAGGGGTTCGGCGTTGACAAGTCAGCTAAAGACGCGTACAACTGGATTAAAGATTACTCGCCGCCGTCGCTGCCCATGCAAATCTCAAACTACACCGTGTTCGCGGGAATCCTTTGCGTGGCGGTCAGCGTTTACCTCGGAGTGCAAAACGTCAACATTAACGCCGCGCCGTTTCCCTCTACCTTCGCAGGCTGGGTTGATATTACTCCAAAAATAATTACGTTCTTCATCGAAGGCATGGAAGATTTGGTAGTCATAGGAATAATCATCGTTCTTTTCGGGCGAAGCGTACGCTTATACTTCGAAAGAGACTCAAGACTGCTGCGCAACATGGGGTTAATAGTTACTGTCGCATGGTTCCGCTGGATTCTTGACGCATTAGCAAACGTAATCTACAATCCTCATCCATCAGGAGAAGCAATAACTTCGCTTAGCAACCCAATCTTTTCAGTTTTCATCTACACAATAGTGGTTGGGATTCTGATAGGCATAGCGTCTGTGCTGCTGATTTTCATCATTAACCGTTCAACCAAAGACTTCTTTCAAAAACACGACAAGGATGAAACAACCAAGGGACAAATTCTTGCCAAAAATTCAACCGTGGATTAGGGCAAGATTTAATTGAATGCATAAAGGCTCTACTATGATGCAAACTGTGGAAAATATCTTTGAAGAAACGTTTAGCATGCGAGGTCACGTTTAGTGGTACTTAAGAAGATGCTTTCTTCTATCGGCGTGTACAGGGTTTACGAGCGGTGGCTTTGGCTGCAGGTTAAGGGCGGAGTTAAACCTGAACACGTCGCTATAATTCTGGACGGCAACAGGCGGTGGGCTAATGGGCAGGAAAGTAACCCTATGCTAAAAGAGGACAAGTGGGGTCACAGGCAAGGCGCTGACACAGTTGAGCAGCTTTTGGATTGGACCCACCTGCTCGACGTCAAGTACGTAACCCTTTACACGTTCTCCACGGAGAATTTCTCACGGAAATCTGAAGAAGTGGAAAAGATCATGCAGATTGCCGAAGAAAGATTCCGCAAGCTGCTGAATGACCCGCGTGTCCATCGGGACAAGGTTCACGTGAAAATCATCGGCAGGGTGAATCTTCTGCCTGAAAGTTTGCAGAAAGCCATCTCAGACGTTGAGAAAGCAACAGATTCTTATGACCGCTACTTCTGGAATTTTGCGTTCGCATACGGCGGCAGAGCGGAAATCGTGGATGCGGCTAAGACGATTGCCGAGAAAGTTAAGAACGGCGAATTGCAGATATCCGACGTGAACGAGAGCACGATTGAAAAGTACCTGTACACTGCGCACATGGATAAGCAGGATCCCGACATGATCATACGCACGTCTGGCGAGGAACGTTTAAGCGGGTTCCTACTGTGGCAAGCCGCGTACAGTGAACTGCTTTTCTTAGACGTTTACTGGCCAGACTTCCGCCTTATCGACTTGTTGAGAGCCATCCGAACCTTCCAGTACCGAAAACGCCGTTTCGGAAAATAAACGCAAAAAGTTTGCAATGCGATTTTTGACAGGCAAGAAAATGAAGATCTCTCAGCTAAAAGGCTAAGGGCTCAGCTATTTCGAATTTGCTGAGGATTCCGTCGCGGAAGGCAAGGCGGCTAAAAATGAGGGGGCAAAGCGCCTCAAAACGGCTTCTTCAAGGGGGTATGGGCTTTCTTAGCGATTGTGATTGGGTGTGGCTGTTTCGGTTTTTAGGCGGTTGGAGGGGGAGGTGGCGGCGGCGGAGGCATCATGGATTCTTCTGTTTTTGCAGGTTTCTGGCTTCTTCTGAACAGCATCAAAGCCGCGACGACGGCTACAACGACCACAACCACGATAATTACTGGCACTGTTGGGAACGATGAAGGGGCAGCCGTGGGTTTAGGGGTCGGAGTTGGAGTCTGGTTTGGATTAGAGTTTGCAAGAGTAGTGTCAATCGCGTAGCTGAATGAAGCTATTTCATTTGTCAGCTGAAGCGTGTTGTCCGCGGGGGTTGCTTCCCACCTTGTATATTGACCAGAGCTAAGAGCGCTCGGGTAAGGAACCAGAAAACTGGTGAAGTTTAGGTCTACAACCGTTCCAGCAGCGTCGTAGAAGGTTGTTACAACCCAAACGGAAGATACAGACTGCGTGCCGTTATTTTGAAGTGTTCCCACGACCTCGTAGACGCCACTGTCGTTAAAGGCAGTAACGGCAGGAATCCCGCCTTCAGTCGGAACCACTACGCCTGTATATGGAGATGTAGGTGTGTCAGTGACTGAAAGCACTGTTACTTTAAAGCTGGAAAGTGAACCCATCCAGTTCGTGTTTGAACTGGTGCTGCTGTGAGGAGAAAAGTCTATGGAGAAAGGAGCTTTGTCGCCAGGCGCCGTTTGGTACGTGAATGTGTAACCCTCTGCGGTAGCAAGCGTGTTTCCAGAGGCGTCGAGCGCGGTGCCGCCTAACGTAACGTTCTGGATGATGTGTGAACCCACATTCTGTATCTCGCCGACTACGACTATGTCGCCTGTATTTCCTAAAACGCCGCTTGATGGTTCAGTGAAATAGCTGAAACTTTGAACCTTGGCTTCTGAAGAGTCCGCTTTTACGCTTGGCAGCGGCAAGAGTGTAAACGCAGCTAAGACTAAAGCTGCAAGAACGATTACAGTGACGAGTTTTTTCAAATTAGCCCCCACCTTTCTGTGTTACCATAATTTCCGCTTTTATTGTTATTAAAAGTTTGCCTATATTCTGCCCTAAGGGTTAACTTTAGGCTTCTGCAAATCGGAATTAATGAAAGCGGCGGCTTCAACGCTCTTGATGTAAAGTTGCATTAGAGGCGATTTATATCGCGATGTTCACGGCGCATTTTTCCTTACAGCCTGGTAAGAAGAACGGCTATTATTCCAGTTAGGAATACACCGTCGAACGTGCCTGCGCCACCGATGCTTGCCATGGGAGTGCCAAGCTTGGGAATTTTCTTGAGGTTCAGCAGGTCGGCGCCTATGAGCGTTCCAAGCGTGCCTGCGACGTACGCAACTGTTCTTGGCTCTCCTGGGGCAAGGATGAAGGCGACCACCGCGGCGGCTATGGGCGGAAGGAAGGCTGGCGTGGCTATTCCGACGCCTTTTATGGGTCTGGCAACCGCATGGGTTACCGCTGCAACCGCTAAGACGCCGATGAGGCTGAGGATGACCAGCGAGGTTGACGACCTGCTGAGCAGGTAAATGCTGACGGCTGTCGGGACAATGGCGCCTCCGACGTTGACGGCGATCACCGTTATGGCTTGTCCGTACTCAAGCTGCGGGATTTTGAAGGTTACGCCGTACCAGCTGACTTGCTCTTCGCGCATAACAGGCACCTTGGTCCGCATCTTAAGCACTGGAATGTTGATGAAGCTCCCAACGAGCGTGCCGATCAAGAGGAGGAAAATCGTTAATGGAGTGAAGCCCACGTTTGAGAAGGCGATGCTGACGAGCCCCAGAAAAATCAGGGCAACCACAACAAACAACAAGACTAGTAGGAATGCGAAGACGAGGAAGCTGTGGGGAAAGTAAATTGTTTTCCTGCTCATGCGCGTTCAGCTATCACAATTTAAGTTTGAGAAAGTGCCTTTATTTACGTTACGCATCCCGTTTTGCACGTGCCCGCCTGCTGAGGAGACAGGAAAAACCTGTCAAATCTTACTTAGCCGCGCGCAATTGTCGTCTTCTGACCTTTAAAACGGCTACTGCAATCGCCAACGCGACCAAACTGCTTATTGCCACGGCGTAAATCTCGACCCTGGTAACGTAAGAGAGCGGGGAATTGCCTGTGAGAACCGGCGTGATAAGTTGCTGACGGGTGCTTTTCGCAGGGTTCTGCGGCGGCATCGGCGGCATGTTCGGCACTATGCTTGTGTCATTCCAGTAGATGACGTTTTGGTAACCGATCGGCTGGACAGGCTGGTTTCCGTCTGGATAAATTATGTCCAAGTTGGATCCAAACATCTGCAGGAAGGTGACTATGCACATGCTGATGTCGGTGACAAACGTGAGGGAAGCTGCGCCGTTCCAGTCTGGGTGCCATAACCCCCAGATCGTGTCGTTGGGACTGCGGAAACCGTAGCCGAAATCCGCTGGCAAAACATAAGCCGAACGGTCGCTTGGCTGGCTCACGGTTCTCGGGTTGTCTTGGGTGTACTGCCAAAACTCCTTCATAGCGTTAAGCTGGTCCTGCTGCAGGACGTTTTCAGTGTAGTTCCCGTTGGAGTCAAACAGAACTATGTATTTTGCGCCGTTTTCATAAGCGAGAACCATGTCGCTGTACAGCTCTGACCCGTTCTCCATGTAAGGCCACTGTGTGGTGTAATCGGTTATCATGACTCCCCAATTCTCGTTGAACGCGGTGGCTGCTCCCCTGCACAGAGCCATGCTTAACTGTCGGCTGTAGTTTTCGTATCCAGCGTTGACTCCGAACTCTGCAAAAACCGTGTTGAAGCCTGCCGCGTAATCGTACCAGTACAACCCGTAATCCGAAGTGAACAAAGGATATTCGGTGGGGGAATCAAAGTTGCGTGTAATCGCGTACGGCGCCGTGCGCAGCCACTGATTGATCGTCGTCACGTACTGGCTAGCGGCATCGCTGAAGTTTTTCGCGGACAGGACAGCTGTATAATTCGCTTGGTCAAGTTGTTTTCCGCCTTGCTCATCAAGATAATAGAGCCCAATGAAGTGGCCTCCAAAGTTTTCCGTGGCGTTTTCAAGCCATTGCTTGGAGGGGTAGCTTGGGTCGTTCGAGAAGACAATGAAGTTTAAGCCTTTGTTGTAAGCGTATTGGCTGACTACGGAAAGTCTTGTTTCATTGTAGATGCCGCCGCCGTAGTTGTTGTTGCCTATTTTTTGGGCGCATCCGATTACAATCAAGTTGGTGTAGGAGCTAACGTTGTCGATTAACTCTTCAGTTTGAGCCATGCTTCCGAAAGCTATGTCGATGCCGACGTACAAGCCCGGCGAAGACTGCGCGGTTTGAGCCTTAGCGGTTAAGGTGGAGTTTACGAAAAAAGGCGAAACCAACAGGACGATCAGCAACAACGCAGCTTGCTTAAGATTCATTACGTGCTAGATGGACTTCCATAACCTAATAAGAGTTTTCCAGAACAAGCCAAAAGCAGCTTAAACGCCAGCTAATGCTGAATCTTGCTCGGTGAAACCATGTCTGGGCACATTTTTCCCAGCGGGCATTCCCCGCTTCGGCGCTTCTTGCAGTACTCAAGATTCAACCTGACCAACTGAGACTCATAACATTCCGCGTCTTCACGGCTGAGCCCAATTTTTTCCGCGGTTGCCAACGCTGCAGGCGAAAGCTCAGGTTCAGCCTTATCCCATACTCCACGCAGCTCTCTTAAGAAAATGTTTACGCCCACAGGACCGACGCCTCTGAATTCTTTCAGCCGCCGCTCCAAATCTTGGGGGCTGCTGGATTCCGCGTGGAGGTTTTCGAGGCTGCCGTACCTTTCTTTAAGCGTCTTTGCGATTCCAAGCAGGTAAGTGGCTGTTGAAAAATCGTACCTCGCGTAGCCTCCCGCATCCAGAACCTCCACAAGCCTGTCCCAGCCAGCCTCCAAAATGGCTTCTGGACTCGTCAGATCCTCCTGTTCAAAATAGAAGTAGGTTTCTTTGGCGGTTTGCGCCGAGATTCTTTTGGCAAAAAGAACAGAAGCCAAAAACCATTTGAACCGATCATCGGGCTTAGACAAGTCAAGGTTGAGTTCCTGCGAGTAACTTGGCAGTTTAGACAGGGCAGCCTTCATGCTCATGAAAAATCCACCATTTACAATTAGGCTCCGGGATAGGATAAACGTGTTGGAGGAAAAGCCGTTTCTCAAAGCCCTGAATTCGGCAGGTCATTTAAGCCGCTCTTCAGCACCCGCAATGTTAAAATTTTCATGTTGCCAATATACAGTGGTGATTTTGTTGCCAGAAATGAATTTTGAGGGAACCGCAAGTTGGAAAGGCGGAACCGAATGCCTACTGTCAGTTAAAGGAAAGGACCTCGTTACTGTTAGTCCACCGCCCATGTTCGGCGGGAAAGAAGGCTACTGCGTGCCCGAAGACATTTTCGCCGTTGCCTTAGCGTCATGCATCAACACGCTTTTTCTTTTGATCGCGAGAAACAGCCAGTTAGAGCTTAAGAAGTTGGACACGAAGGCAAACGTCACGATGAACATTGAAGGCATGGAGAAACTGATCTTCACAAACGTGCATTTCCAGATGAACGTTGGCTTACAAACCGACAACGAACGCGAACGCAAAAAAGCGAACACCGTCTACGGGATGGCACAGAAGATCTGCCCGATAAGGCAATCATGGGGCGAAGCCGTTCCAATAATCTTCGAACTTAACTTCACGTGACAACTGGACAGAAAACAGTTTTCCAGCCCACTCTTTATTTTTTTTAAGTTTCAAGCCTCAGATCATGTTTTTTGCGGAAGCGAACAACAGGTGAAAGCCCGATTGCGGCGGCACATTACCCTTAAATAGTGAGGGTTTTCTATTTTGCAGTCAAGAGGCATCCTTCCGCATGTACACCCAATGGGCTGTTGAAATCAAAAACGTAACGAAACGTTACAACGAAATAGTGGCTGTAAACAACCTAAGCTTGAACATAGGCTCAGGCGAAATCTTCGGGCTTCTGGGACCTAACGGTTCAGGGAAATCCACCACGCTTAAGATGCTGCTTGGCTTGGTTACGCCTGATAAGGGAAGCGTTACCGTTTTAGGGTTGGACCCTCTGAAGCAGCCTGTAGAAGTTAAGCGTCTTGTAGGTTACGTTCCCGAAGCAGCCAACATCTACGAGTTCTTAACTGGAATCGAATACTTGGACTTCATCGCTGACGTTTACGGTATTCCCACGGCTGAGAAGAAACAGAGGATAACCGAGTACCTTAAGGCGATGCAGCTTGAAGGTCGCGAAGGTGACATGATAAACAGTTACTCGGATGGAATGAAAAAGAAAATCAGTTTGATCTCAGCCTTCCTTCACAAGCCGAAGTTGCTGTTGCTTGATGAGCCGCTTAACGCTTTGGATCCCCGTTCAGCGAGGATAGTTAAGGATTTCTTGCATGAACTCAAAGGGCAAGGCGTTACCACTATTATGTCAACGCATGTTCTTGAAATCGCAGAGGCAATATGCGACCGCATAGGCATAATGTATCAGGGACAACTTTTAGCCTTAGGCAACATGGATGAGCTGAGAAAAACCGCGATGCTGCCAGGTTCAGGATTAGAGGATGTTTTCCTCAAGTTGACAGGTACAGAAGATTTGAGAGCTGTTGTTGAGGAACTCATGAAATGAACTGGAAGAACGTTCTCTACCTGCTTCGGATTGAACGCAAATCTGGCAGGCTAATCAGGGGAATAAAAGCTACAAGGTACAAGGAAAACGTTTTCATTGCGTATTGGCCTTACTGGGCGGCGTTAGCAATCGGTGTGATAGGCGGTTATGTGGCAAGCGTTGCTGCGCTCACTGTTTATAGTTCAGGATCAGTGCCGACTGGATTAAAGCCTTTAAATGTCGAGGCACTTGGCTTTTTCTCAGTATTGCCGACTCTTGTCTTAGGCATCAGCATAGTATTTACTTTGTTTCAGCAAGTCCAGGTGGCAGGAAAGCCTTCAAGTCAAGTGGAGTTTTGGCTTCCAGTAACTTGGCAGGAGCATACTTTGGCTTCAATTTTAGCTAACTTGCTAGGATGGCCAGCGGCAGTAGTTGTAGGATTAAGCTCTGGAGTGATTGTTTTTTCAGCGTTTAACGGGTTAATTCTTCAGGCACTATTAACTGCGCTCATTATGTTTGCCGCAGCTTTCTTGGCTAGCTCCATAACAGAAATTCTGAGAGTTTTGCAAGTGCGTTTTACAGGCGCCGTCTATAAATCAAGCGGAAGAGCAGCCATATGGGTAAGATTTGTCTCCTATATACTAATTATCGCAATTTTCTACATTATCTATTTTTACGTGACGTCTGGATTTAGTTCCTTCATCACAGGCTTAACTGCAGCTCAATCCGCCGCTTGGTACATTCCTCTTATTTGGCCCGCCTTGGTAATTTCCTACGTTGGCAAAGGCTTGTATTTACAAGCTCTCCTGTTCACAGCTTTATCCGCTCTTCTCATTGCAGGCTTGTATTACCTTGCCGTCGAGTTAAACACGCGTTTGGGACTCTATGAACCGCCTGCGATAACGGTTCAGAAGAGCGGCATTTACGAGCCGAAAACTGGGTTTTTAGGTAAACTTGGCTTTTCTACTGTCGAGGCAGCATTAATCCGAAAGGATTTAAGAGCATTCACTAGGCGCCGAGAGTTGCTGTCCATCTACATTTTCCCCATCATCTTAATTATCGTTGCGCTCTTCGGTTCATTTAGCGGAACCAGTAGTTCAACATCCAGTTCGACGGGCGTTGCCGTAAGCGCTGGTATTATCTTTTTGTTGCCTGCAAGCGTAATGGGTATGCTGTTAGGAGAGATTCTTATAGGTGAAGAAGGGCAAGCAATATGGCGCATTTATGCTTCCCCAATTTCTCCTGAAAACTTGGTCAAGAGTAAATATTTCATTGCGATTCTATTTTCAATCATCATATTGGCGCTGTCTGCATCTATAGGAGTAGTATTTTTCCACCCAAGCGTGCGAGAGGCAATCGTCGCCACAGTTGAAGCCTTCCTCATGGTTCTTGCTTTATCTTCAGTTTCGCTCCAAGTAGGTTTCAAGGGAGCAGATTTTTCGCAGACGCGAAGGGCAAGAATGATACGTCAAGAATGGTCACTAGTAGGTTTAATAATGTGCGCGGTGACGGGAGCAGCGGTGTTTGCCCCTGTGATTATCCCGTACGGTTTATCTTTGCTTAGCGGAAGGTCTAGCAGCACTTTAGACTACGCCGTCGGAGTTGCCATAAGCGCCGTTGTCTCAATCGCCATATCCGCCATCGTCTACCGAATCAACATCGGAAGCGCAGAGGAACTTCTGCGGAAAGCCGAAACTTAAAATTGGAAAAAAGGAAGGACGAAAAGCCCTAAACCCGTCAGTTTAGCAACTGCTTTAACTATCAGAGTTAACATTTCTTTTTTGGTGATGCTTTGGCAGATTTACTGATTAAAAGCCCAGCGTTTGAGCAGGGCAAACTTATCCCCAAAAAGTACACCTGCGACGGACAAGACGTAAACCCGCCCCTAACCATCGAAGGCGTACCCAAAGAAGCAAAAACGCTTGTTTTAGCCGTGGACGACCCTGACGCGCCAAGCGGCACGTGGGACCACTGGATTGTATGGAACATTCCTGCGTCAACAGGGAAGATAGCGGAGAATTCGGTGCCTGGAAAAGAGGGACGTAACAGTTTCGGGAAGCAGGGCTACGGGGGACCATGCCCCCCAGGCGGGACGCACAGGTACTTCTTCAAAGTTTACGCCATAGACACGGAGTTAAATTTAGGCTCGGGTTCGAGGAAGAAAGACGCGGAAAAAGCCATGCAGGGTCACATCCTGGCGAAGGGCGAGTTGATGGGGTTGTATCGCAGATAGCCTATGCTGCAGAAGTTTGATTGCTAGCTTACTTGCTAATTTAGCGGGGTAATGTCGATGGTTGGTTGAGCAGGTTGAACCGAAAATACGTCATATTAGCCGTTGCTTTCTTGATAGCTTTTATCTTGGTTTCCCTTTTTTTAACTTTTGAGCCCTACAAGGAAGCACCCAGACCCTTTTACCTCGGCGTTGACTTTGCCTACGGCAGCCAATTCTCACAGGTTAAAGCCTTAGTCGACAAAGTGAGGGGTTACACGAACCTTATTGTCCTAGGCTCAATTCCATTGACTTTTAACAGGACGGCTCTGGACGAGTCATGCAACTACATCGACCAGTCAGGATTAGACTTCATCGTTTTCATCACAAGCTACCCAATGTACAACGGCACCGACGGGTACCCGGGAAACAACACCTTGTTTGATTGGATGGGCAATGCAACGCAGAAATACGGAAACCAGCTATTGGGCTTCTACAGGTATGATGAGCCAGGCGGAAACCAGCTGGATGACGGCAGGTTTCAGCTCGTCGAAAACGCTTCTCTCAGCTACGCTCAAGTAGCTAACGAATATGTTAACAATTTAGGCGGAATCGTGCATTATTATTCCATGGACGGCAACCGAACAGGCGTGTCTCCAGCCAAAATGTTCACTTCAGACTATGGGCTTTACTGGTTCGATTACGAATCGGGGTACAGCACGGTTTTCGGCGAGTTCGTTGGGAACCAAAGTAGGCAAACCACGATTGCTTTAGACAGGGGTGCGGCGCAGTCTTTCAATCATCCATGGGGAATAATCATCACTTGGAAGTACGACCAAGCTCCCTTTCTTGAGCCTTCAAACGAATTGTTTAGTGATCTGTCGCTGGCTTACAGCGCCGGAGCCACCTACGAGGTGGTTTTCAGCTACCCCAACGTGACTGAGTACGGCACCTTAACCTCGAACGACCTTGAGGCTATGCAGACGTTCTGGACTGATGTCCAAACGAATCCTGGGCAGTTTGGGACAAACGCGGCTGAGGCAGCATACGTTGTGCCCGTGAACTTTGGGTTTGGCTTCCGAAACGCCGACGACAAGATCTGGGGCTTGTTTCCAGCTTCCAACGACTCCTACACCGCAAAAATATGGAGCGACACACAACTCCTACTGGCAAGGTACGGCAGCACGTTAAACATAATTTACGATGATCAAACCGTCATCCAGCCAACGCTCAAAGAATACGCTCAGGCCTTTTACTACAACCAGACGGTGACGTGATTTTTCCAAGGGCACCCTGCTTCACGGATAAAGCCTTTAAACGACTACGTAACATTTAAGCAACCTGAAAGTTCGTTCACGGATTTGGGAGCGCCAGCGATTGGAAGAAAAATCACGCGTTGAATCTAAGCCTGCAGAGGATTTGCCGTCTCTTGAGGCGTCAGGCATAGCGGAGTACATCCGTTTCGACTGTTGCCCCCGCTACTTCAAGCTCCGCTTTGAAGGCGACGAGGAAAGCAGCCACAAATGGCCTGAAGCATTCAAGCCTCTGAGCCCCTTGCTGTACGGCGCAGGAAAAGAACTGGAAGACAAAACCGTGCGGACCCTGAAGGCTAAAGCAGCCAGCTACGCAGACCTCTCAAGCATTGGTCCCCGAGAAGAGAAGTGGGAACGCGCCTGGGAACAATCTCTCCAAACCCTGAAGCCTCTTGTTGAACAGGCGCTGTCCGCTGAATCTGACGCGGAGTACAAGCCTGCGCTGGTTTATCAGGCGCCCATGATGGGTCACGTGGGCATGTGGCAGGTGAAAGGCGTAGCTGACCTCATCGGGGTGTGGCCAATCAGGGACGGAAAGGTTAAGGTTCGGATTTTTGAAATAAAATCTTCTTGGAAAGAGCAGACTGCCCACCGCGTACAAGTCGCGATCTACGTTCTGCTGCTGACTGAGGGCTTAGGCAACGTCGCCTCAAACGTCGAGTTTGAAGGCTGCGTAATCAACAAGGAATCGGATTTGGAAAAGGCGAACCCAGACAGCCTGCCCGCTTTTAGGCTTGACCCTTTAATTCAGGATGTGCAGCGGCTTCTTGGCGTAAACGGCGAGCTTTACCGAATCCACAAGACAGCGTTGCCTGAAGTGCCGTATCAGCTTTCGTGGCGATGTGACAACTGCGGCTTCAACGAATGCTGCATCGTCCGCGCCGTCGAGAAAGAAAGCGTCGCGTTGCTGAACCTAAGCCGAGGCGAACAGAAAGCGCTGAGCCAGCATGGGATTTTTCGATTAGACGACCTGGCATGCCTCAAGCCCGTGCCAAAGGTTGATGACCAGCGCCCTTACAACTTCAAGGAAATTCCCGCTTTAAACCCGAAAAAAGTCCAAGCCCTCTCCGCCGACCCCGTCGTAGGCGCCAAACTTGACAAGCTAATCCAACGGGCGCAGTTCATGCTGTACGGGATACGACCCAGCAGCCCCTACGCCAACACGGTAAAATGGATGCCGTGGCTCACAGGCACGGGCTACGGAACCTTGCCTGAGGACAGCCCGCAGCTTGGCGCTGACACCGCCTTGTCTTTTAGGCCTGACGGCATGATCCGCGTGTACTTCCACATCGAATGGGATTACATGCAAGACATCGTCTCCATGATAAGCGCCAGAGTAAGCTGCACGCGCTACAGGGGAGAATCAAAAAGCACATCAAAAATCATCAGGTGCCTCCCAGAGTCACGGGAAGAATGCATAGTTGAAGAGCGCAGCATGCTGGAAGAGTTCTTCGCCGACTTAACCCGAAGCATCCGCGACATAGCAGGCGAGGTCGGCAGCCCAGACGAAGCGCCCATTCACCTTTACTTTTACACGCGACGTGAACGCGACCAGCTTATGGACTCGGTGCGGCGCCACTCTTCCCTCATGACCGCCCGCGCAATCCAGGACCTGTTGGGGCTCAGGCAAGCCATCGACCAGCCCATGTTCAGCATAATCCAGGACGAAATCTGCCTCCGCAAAGCCGTCGGGTACCACAGCACAGGGCTCCTGCCGACGCTTAATCAGTGCGGCTTCTTCAACAGTCAGGAATGGACTGTTAAACGCAAAGACGGGTCGCTTCTGAACCTGCGCTTGGTCTTCCGCGACGGCTTCTTCAACTTCGAGATGCCGTACACCCGAAACCCCGACGGCTCCATGTCGTTCCTGCTCGGAGGCGAAGACGCAAGGCACAGGGAAGGCTACTATCCAGCGCGCGCTCGTTTCGCAAACCAGCTTCCCATCGAGTACATTTGGTCTGCTAAGGGTCGGCTTGACAGCGGCAAGGAGAAGGGTTTCGCGAAAGTCATGGTTGAAAAACGAACATGGTGCGATTACCCGCATAACACGCGCAGAATCAGCGACGAAGACCTAACGCTGCTCGGAGAAAAACTGTGCCTTGCACTTGAACACGTCGAGCGGTCACTTAACATACGCAACCGCCGCCTAGGCAAAAAATCAATACCTATCCCGCAGATCCCCCAGTTCACTCTGGGACGCGCAACGCTGGAGAGGAGTTGCCGTGAATTTCTGGATTTAGAGTACTTTGCTAGGCGGCAAGAACTCTATCAGCATTACGCTTTGCTTCCCAGCCAGCGAGTTGCAACAGGACGGTCAGTGATTTTCGAGTGCTTAGGCGTTGAGGAAACCGAGCGGGATTTTACTGTCAAGGGAAAACTGGTTTACGAGTCGCTTGGGCTGCCAAGGTCAGAATGCACCGTCAACGCTTGCCGCGTGAAGGGGTCTGACGATTCAGGCTCGGGCGACTGGATGATCGCCACCGAAATCCGCCAGAACGAGCAGGGGCAGTATGAGGAAACGAGGCGCAGGTCGCCTTCGGAGGTGGAAAAGTCCGCGCGGATCATCGTTGAACGGGTTGACCTGCGAAAAATGGAGCTAACCGTCAAAGCCATCAATTGGCCCAGCGGCAAAAGCAGGCGTTACAGCACTTGGCATAATCTTCCGACCAGCGACAGGGACAAGGCTGAAGGCAGCAAGCACATGCAGCTTTTCGAGGTCGGGCGCACTTACATTTTGGACGAGTTAGCCGACGCCATCATCTCGGAGCGGGCAGCTACATGCCTCGACTACGCAGCCGACAACCAGCTGTACCGCATGCTGGAAGCCTTCTTGGCGGGCACAACTAAGCCTTCACAGCGCACGGCGCTCAGCAAGGATTCAGCCGAGAAATTCATGCATTGGGCTTCATGCACCAAGTTTCCGCCCACACCCGAGCAAAACCAGTTCATCCAACGGGTCTTCAGCAGCGAGCAAGTCGTCATGCTTCAGGGTCCGCCTGGCACGGGTAAAACTGAAACGCTGCAGCTTGCCGTGCTCACCCACGTCGCCGCTCACCGAGACGCTGGCAAGTGCCGAGTGTTGATGGTTGCGCCCACGCACAAGGCAATCCACGAATTCGTCAACAAGCTGGCTAAGACGTGGCGGGCTTACTGCAGAGAAGGCGGCAGCGGCTTAGCTGACCTCAAAATTTACCGCGTCGTAAACGATGTCTCCACGGTTAAAGCCGTTGACGGCGTCAAATACGTCAACTACAACGAAGACGAAGCGGCTGTCACGGAAATAAGAGACGCATTGTCCAGCCAGAGCACATTGGTTTCCGACACCGCAGCTAATTTCCCTCTGGTCTTATGCGTCACGCCGCCTGGCTTGTACGGTCTTATGAAGAAGGTCGGCGGGAAAGAGCCTTCCTGGAACGAGGGCTACTTTGACTTGCTTGTGGTTGACGAGGCAAGCATGATGCGGCTTCCCGAACTGATTCTTTCAGGCGCCTTCATCGACAAAAACGCGCAAATTCTGGTGGCTGGGGACCATCGGCAGCTGCCTCCCATCCAAGTGCACAACTGGGAAAAAGAAGACCGCCGAACCATCGAGGAAATGGCGTCGTTCTTGTCAGCCATGGATTTCCTGCGTTTGATGCGCCAAGAAGACCTCGGATTGGACCACGTTAAAGCCCAGCATAAAGCCGATATTCCGACGGAGCGATTGTGCGAAACCCATCGGTGCCACCGAGTCGTGGCGAGCTTCCTTAAGGAGTGGATTTACCATAAAGACGGCATCGACTTCCGCTCAGACCAAACCCGAACGCTGTCTTCCGCGGCGCCTCCAACTGACGGGTTAGGATTTGTTTTGGAGCCGGAGAACGTTTTTGTGCTGGTTGTGCATGATGAGGCGGAGAGTTTTCAGTCTAACCTTGTTGAGGCAAGAATCGTCGATGCCTTGGTGCGCAGCGTGCCTCCTGAAACGGTCGGCGTCGTTACTCCGCATAACGCGCAGCGCGGCGTCGTGAAGAATCTGCTGCTTGACGGCTACGAGAACCTGCGGGTTGACACTGTGGAGCGGTACCAGGGCGGCGAAGCAGACTTCATAATCATCTCGTCAACGGTAAGCGACCCTGACTACGTGCGCATAGAAAGCGACTTTCTGCTCAACCTCAACCGCGTAAACGTCGCCATATCCCGAATGAAAAAGAAGCTCGTCGTCATCGCAAGCCGATCAATCTTCGAGTTCCTGCCGCAAGACGCCAAAAACTACGACAAAGCGCTGCTGTGGAAAGGCATAGCCCAAACCGTAGGCTTCACCGCCAACGGCAACCCCAAATGGAAAGGCACGCTAACGGAATTTTTAGGGAAACCCGCAGCCGAGGTTGAAGTGCAAGTTTACGCTAAATCAGCCAAAGGCGATTAGTGCCCCAGTTTCCCCCAAATTTTGCAGGGCTCTTCTAGAGGGGCCTATTTATTTGGATAAACCTGAACTTCTACGGGTTTTTCGCGAAACTAAGTTAGGCTTTGCGGCAAGACATCTTTCGATGCCTAACTATCACAGCTACAGAGAACAAGGAAAGAAGCAAAGGCACAATCACCAACCAAGACAACTCTGGAACGGCGGGAGATGAGGTTGTAACTGATGTTGGTGTAGCTGTCGGGGTTGGTGAAGTGGAAACATTGCTTGCGATTATTGTTTGGGTGTTGCTCCAACCACTTGTCGTTAAACTCGTGAAATTTATCTTTGGCGCTTCCAATGAAGAGGTAACCGTCTGAGTGACGTATCCGACACATGCTTCAACTTGAATATCGACTGGATTTCCAAGGGCATGCCAATTAATTGCTGCAACACCGCCCCATCCATAAGTGTTGCTTGTAAAGCCAAGGGGTATGTCAGTGTAAGCGCTGCTTGAATCTTGAGCAACCTGTATGTTTGGGAGAAGACTTCCCTCCCAGGAATCAGTGAAATTGCCCTTCCACCTGACGTCATAGTACAATTGTATAGTGTTATTGTTTGCGTCTGTGTAGGAAGTGAAAGGTTGATTTGTTACTCTTATGGTTATGGAAGCGTTATATACATAGCCGCCTATTGTTGAGCCTACAATTGTTTGTTTTCCTGTGTAAGGGTCAGTTGTGGTTAAGGTTGTCGGTTGAACAGCGTATGAATTGTCTTGAAAGGTCAATGTGAATTGTGGTACAGATGGCGTAGGGATAGACTGAGAAAACACTGGTTTAGCCATTATCAGACTTGAGATGGCTAAGAGAGCTATAACGAAAAGTAGTGAAAAACCTTTGTTTCCTCTATTCATACTCAAGGTTAAGAAAGTTTTGCGATAAAAGGTTATTCGTAAAACTTCCTTGACTAAACTTAGTCAACATTTCTTGACCGAGAAATAAAAAGGGGGTAACCCACTGCCTCACCTGCCTTCGCTTCCTAAAACAGCTTAACCTCCGCCATTCCGATGAAGAAAGGAAACCAGCATCTAAAACTCTGTGAATGGCGCCTTGTTCCTTCGTCTTAGATGGATAAGTTAGAAAACTCGCTTTTCCCGTAAAAACTCAGGTCTATGTTTGGTGCATGTAGAAAACCGTGGAGGGTCGGATATGAAAAAAGAAAAACCCGCAAAAAGCCTGACAGCCTCGCGAATTGTTGTTGTTGATGTTGTTGTTGATGATACTATTTTTTTCCACACTTGCCAAAAGATCTAGCACTGTCTTGTTAGACAAAAGAAAAGGGAGAGATTGAGCGTTTAGTCAAGGTTTACTTCTGCGATTTGGCTCAAATCGGTTAGGCTGAAGAGTTTGACTTCGTTGTTGCTGACTGTGTACAGTGTGTTGCCTATGTAGAGTGAGCGTGTTATGACGTCGTTTTGCATGTCGTAGTAGTAGCCGAAGCCGTAGCCTTCGTTTACGAATCCTTGGCTGTCCAGCATCGTCGCGTTAAGGTTTGTCACTGTGCCGCTCAGAGTGAATCCGCTTGATGGGTTAACGTTGAAGACGTATGCTCCCTGCCACGTTTCCTCGCTGAAGATGATTGCTGGCGGACTGACCACGGGCGGAGATGCTGGCGATGAAGATGCCGCAGAAGATCCTGAAGAAGACCCTGCAACCCCTGTCGCTGGCAATGGAACCGTTACATTGTTGGGTTCAAAGGCTGTCTGCTCATAGTTTGTTATTGAAACGGGGATAACCAGCAGCTGCTTTTCTAAGCTGAAGAGGAACGCGTGTGGGTCATATTGCGCTGTTGACGACGTGTAGTTGCCTGGAACGATGTAGTTCGCTATTTCCGTCGGGTTATTCATGTTTGAAACGTCGAAAAGCGAGAGCTTCAGATCGATGTTTTCGCTCCCGTTTTCGATGATGGTTTGCTCTCCTACGCCGATCACGTGGGTTGCGTCATACGGGTACAGGTAGCTCGAGTAGCCTGGAATGTTCAGTTCGCCAGCAACTGTGGGCGCCTGTGGATTGCTGAGGTCAATGACGAAGAACGGGTCGGTCTGATGGAACGTTACGAGGTAGCATGTGTCGCCGATGAAGCGGGCAGCGTAGATGTTTTCTCCTGGAGCCATGTTTTCAAGCTTGCCGACGATGGTCAAGTTCATGTTGAGCACGTAAAGGTTGTTTTCCTGGTTTTGGCTAAACCATGAACCTGAAGTTGTGGTTGTCGCCACCCTGAAGTAGCCGTTGTACTCGTCCATGGAGTACTGGTTGATGATGTAGCCTGGCACGGCGCCCTCAGCTTGGAAAGTCAAGTTGAGCCCGTTAATAGCTACTCGGTAGATGTCTGTACCGTCGCCGCTCTGGCTTGGGCAGGTCACATACATGTTGCCTGTTGAAACGTACATGTTGCTTGTGCCGCTCATCATTATAGTCATGTTTGAAGGCCCCTGAGAGGTATTCGTCACGTCCAACCCGACAAAAGTTGTGTAAGTGTAGTAGGAGTCGTTCGTGTCGGTGTAGTAGATGCTTGGCGGCATGATGGTTGATGCAGCGTCGTTGTTGTAGACGCTGGGCAAGACAACCGTGCCGTTGTCCAGGTTCGCGGGTTGACTGATAACCATGTAGACGTCGTTGCCAATCATTCTGGAGTCAAAGTAGCTGCCTGTCATGGTATAGTTGTAGGTGAGAACAGGCGACGCCTTGTCTGATACGTCGTAGACATACATGAAACTTGACACTCCGTAATTAGCGAAGCCAGGGTAAAAGGGCAAGTTACCGCCCGCCACCATGACCATCGGATAAACAATCATGTTCGCATAGTTGCTACCTAAAACAACCAATTCGTTCCCGTCTGGGCTCAGGTACATCCCCGCCAGAGCCGAATCATTCCCCAAAGGAATCTTCGCTATCACCGCTGGATCCTGCGGGTTCGCGTTCACAACGTAAACGTTGTTTTGGGACGCCGCAGAATAATTCTGGTTTATCACGTAGATGTATTGCCCGTCGGTTTTAACCGTGTCCGCTTCATCCACTCCAGCAACCTGAACGTTGGTCGTTGAATAGCTGGACTGCTGATTCGTGCTGAAGGTTCCCGTGGTTGACGCGGTTGCGGGAACAGGAGCATTTGAGGGAACCGCGGTTCCTTTGCTGCCGTAGTATTGGGAATCTAAGGGTCCGCCCGTGAAGGAGCCAGCGGAGTTGGCGGCGTTAGCGACGAGAAAGTTTTTCAGCTCCGCGATGGATGCGAAGACCTTTAACGGCGAAACATTCGAGACGGAAAAAGGCGCTGATGATGGCACGCCTATAGTGTAGATTGCTGATACCAGCATTATGGCTGAGAGAACTGCAATTAACGCGTAGATTTTTGTTTTTTTCTTTATTTCTTTTTGAACCATGATTTTTTTCTCCATTATGGCTTATTGGGCATCTGGCTATTTTATGCTAAGCTCGCGAACGGCTTGTTCTAACTGTTAGAATGGGCGCATAGTCCATACTCGGTAAGCCTCATACCAGAATACGCTGCAGACGAATGCTCCGAACGAAAGAATAAACAGGTTGTCGCGGGTGAAACCGTCGAACAGAAACGCTATGTAGAGGGCGTAGAACACGGTTGTGAATAGGGCGTAGAAGAAGTATCTTGGGAAAAGCAGCCTGCCCAACTTTACGTAGTGGCGAAGCACGCCGATTTTCACTTCCCCAACCAGCGAGTAGCGACCGCTAACATCGTCTTTCTGCACCAACCCCAACTCACGCAACTGCTCCAGATGATGGAAAGCGACGCTGGGACTGCTGAAATGCAGGGAACGCTGGACCTCGCGGACGCCTGCTGCGCTGCCGTTTTTGAGCAGAAACCAATAGACCTGCCAGGCTTTGCCTCGCAGCGAGTACTCAAGTTCTGTTCCGTCGCCACTATTCAATCAGCTGAACCTCAACGGCACATACTAGAAATCACGCAGCATATAAGCCCAAGCATTAGAACAGAACCGCGAAGGCTTTTTAGGCAAAGGAGCAAGTGAATTAAAGTTTAGAACAGCATCTTTCTAAACTTGAAAAACTGGGTGCTTGCCTCTCAGTGGTCTTAGTGTCCTGCGGTGCTGTATAAGATGCGGTTGCCGCATTTTTCGCATTCGTAATAAACTATTATTTTTTGGCTGTTGCGCACAGGCTTCATTTTCACGTAACAGTCTGGGCAAAGCAGCGCCCGACTAGCGAGCTTGGGCTTCATAAAATCTTACCTGTTTGCTGTCGATATAACTCTTGCCATAAAAATGCGTGTTTGGCTTAAATTAATAAAAAGAAAAAAGATAGAGTGGGGGGGAAGAAGCGTTTTGATGCGTTCTTTAAGTTTGGGTTTTGTTGGCTGTTTGACCAGTGGGCATTCCTGGGGGCAGGTCTGGGAAGTTCTGGCTGACTCTTTGCTCTGCGACGGTTGCTGCCTCTGACAGGATTTTTGCTGCGTCCTCGTTGACGTTTTCGAAGTTCAGTGACATTCCGCTGCTGGTTCCAGCTTCAAACATTAAGCCGCTCAGCAAGTCGCCGATGCTGCCGAGTTCGCCTTCTGCTTCAGGCAAAACTCCGCCTAGTCCCGTGCTGACGCTGCGCAATACGCCGATGCATGGTCCTAACGTTGCAACGACATCGCCTAGTTCCGAAACGGTCTTTATGCGCAGTGAGATTTGGTCGAGCGCGAGCCTTGCGTTCATGATGAGTTTTCCCATCTTGCGGATTTCAGCAAGCTCAGTTGCATAAATGTTGGCGTGCGCTTGGTCGTGGTGTGTGTACGCGTCGACTAGCTTCGCGAATAGGGCTCTGTCTTTTTGTGTGAAGCGGTCGTTTGCTTGGTCAAGTTTGGCTATTTGCATATCTAGTTTTCTGACTGCAAGATCCAGTTGCGGCTTCAGAGGCGCAGGCGGCGTGAAAGTGTTCTTTATCGATGTACCTAATGATTCTTCTTCTCTTTTCGGTTCCCATTTTTTAGCGAAATTTTCAGACATGTTAACATCTTCTTTGATGTTCATGCAACAGAACAAGCTTTTAATTGTTTTTAACATGCACGTATATATGTGAAAATTTGGAAGACGTTTTTCACTTGAAAGTGCCAAAAATGCATGGTGAACCATAAGAGCACGAGGTTCTTGATTCGCCTAACCGTTTTCGCGAAAGTAATCCCTAAGCAGAAGCGCGGAGAAAGCCACCAGCCCAACATCGGTTTGCTCTTGGAAACCTGAAGATTCAGCGTAAAAATTTGCCAAGATGCCTCATTTTTGGGAGCAAAAGATTATGGGAAACGTTAAAAGGAAATGCAAGTAACCTATCTATCAAGACGTTACCTTGCGGTGAAAAGCTTGAGTGAAAATTACGCTCCCCTAGTAGGCGACAGCTACGCGCCTGAAAAAATCCGAGTAATCATCCCCGTAGGCGGAAAAGCTACGAGACTTTTGCCGTTAACGGCTGAAACCAGCAAAGCCTGCCTGCGCCTGCTGAACAGGCCGCTTGTGGAGTTTAGCCTTTTGTCGCTGGCAAACCAGGGAATACGCAACTTCATCTTCGGCGTGAAAGGCTACACTAACTACAGGGACCTGTTCGACTATTTCGAGTCAGGGTACGGGTTCAGCGCGCGCTACAACATCAAACCGCGCATCCACATAAAATATCAGCCAAACGTTGAAGATTTAGGCAGCGCCGACTCCGCAAGGATAAACATGGATTACTATGAGCTGAACAACCCTGTTTTCGCCGTGCAAGGCGACAACATCTTCGACATCAAACTGAAAAGCCTCCTTGACTTCCACAAGGAAAAATGTTCAACCTTAACCATCGTTCTGCGTGAGGTTGACAATGTTGAAGGCTTAGGCATAGCAGACATCGACAAGACAGGTCGCATTATCCGCTTTGTTGAGAAGCCTTCGCCGCGGGAGGCGCCGAGCAACCTTGCAAACACGGGCTTGTACGTTTTGTCGCCTGAAGTGAAGAAGATTTTCAAGGAAAAAGGCATCCAGCAGATTGTTAAAGAGAAAAATAGGCTGGACTTCGGCTACGACTTCATTCCCTACGTCATCGAGAGCGGCCGCCCAGTGTACGGGTACACACTTAAAGGCAACTGGTTTGACGTGGGCACCCCAAAAAGCTACCTGGAAGCCATGAAAAAGATGATGCACGGCGGCTTCCCAGCGCTGAACGACTTCGGCGGGCGACTGGAAGACGGCAGCCTCGTCTGGGTGCAGGGCGAAAGCGGCGACTCTGAGAAGCGTCGGCAAGAAATCATTCAGAAGATCAAGCAGAAGAAGATTACTCTTGAAGGCGCGGTTTTGATCGGGAGGCACTGCGATATAGAGGATGGCGCAAGAATCGTGGATTCATGCATCGACAACTTCACGCGGATAGGCAAGAACGCGTTGGTAGTTAACTCTTCAATCATGGACAGGGTGATAATCGGCGACAGCGCCGAAGTGTACGACAGCATCATCGGAAGACATGTGGTTGTCAACTCAAGCCAGCGTTGCCCAACCAAAGTGACCGCCGTGTCAGTCATCGCCGACGACGTGCGGCTGGAGGAAGGCTGTAACCTTGCGGCAACAAAGATTTACCCGCACCAGACTATACGAGGCCAATTCCAGAACCAAACAATAATTGCCAACTAATCCCGCCGCCTTGACCTTCTTTCAAAGGTGCACAGCAATAGGTAATCTTATAAGGTAACCCTCACCAATGTTATTATTGGTAACCTTTTATGGGTGAACAAGTCAAGGTGCTCCAAAAGGGCAAAATCACAATACCCGCCGACATTAGACAAAAACTAGGAATAAATGAAGGCGACTGGGTAACAGTGAAAATCATGGATAACAAAGTGGTCATTTTGCCGCCAAACACCGTTCCCAACCCAACCGAACTACTCAGAAGCTTGGGAAAAGGATTGAAGGTTAAGGGAACCGTAAAACAACAGTTACTGAAGGCGTCCGCAGTAGGAATTGAGGAAAAACTATCGAGGTCCAAGTAGATGAGGTTCGTAGACGCAAACGTGTTCCTTTATCAAATCATAAAGTCTCCACAAAAAGATTACGAGATTTCTGGAAAGATTCTTGAGAGAATTCAAAGCGGCGAAGAAGCAGCCACAGCCCTCCCTGTAATTCAGGAAGTAGTCAAGTGGCTCGAATACAATCATCGAAAAGGAGAAATCGCGAGTTTCCTATTGGTCGTCAATTCTTACTTTTCAATGAGTAAACTTACCGTTTTCTGGGAAAATTTTATTCCAGCGGTTGAAGATATGAACAAAAAACAGATCAGTTTCATTGATTCGATAATCCTGCAGGTAATGAAGCAGAATAAAATTAGCGAGATTTATTCAAACGACAAAGATTTTGACCGAGTAGACTGGGTCAAAAGAATATGGGAATAAACAGAGTCTAAGCCTTAAACCACTTAAAAATTTGATATTGCACTTTTTCTGCTGCCAAGTCGGGAACTGCGATGATGAAGCGTTTTCGCACGGTTGTGGCTAGGCGTCCTGCTTTGACGATTTCTGTGGCTGAAATGTCTGAGCCTGCCTTTTTCACGGAGACCATGTAGGGCGCGTGTTCAACTCCTGGTCCGTACTTGTACACGGCGAAGTCGCAGCCGAACTTGATGCCAGGCGTCACTATCAAGCCGCTGTCTCGCAGGTCACGGTAAACAGCGTACTTCTCCTCGAACTCATCGTAGAGCTGTTTGGCTTTTTGCCTCAGCTTCTTGAGGCTGACGCTTGCCGCGTCAGGTCCCTCGTAGATGGCTATTTTCTTGGTTTCCACCAGGTACAAGCCTTCCATCAGATCCAAAATCAGCGGCGCGTTGAACTCGGGGATTTTTGGTTTAGGGATGCCCAGCGGTTTGCCCCAGTACCCTGCTTTGTAGAGTTGGGTGCCTTCGGTTGAATCCCAAACAACTAAGAAGTTCTCGATGAGTTCAACCTTTATTTTAGGCATCGCAATCCGCGCTCACTACATGATGAATGAAATCATCCTTGCCGCGTCCGCTGCGTCTTCAGCCTTGTCAGCTGAGTTTTCCAGCATTTGAAGGATGTCTCTTAAAAGCAGAAGCACGGGAACGTCAAGTTTGCCGTTGAGCACCTTTATGGTTAACGCCCTGTACTGTTCGTCAACTATGCGCTCGGCAATCTCCACGTCTTTGGCTTTTTCAAGGGTTTTCTGCGACCCATAATTCAGAACCATCATCGTCTCCCTGAGCTTGAGCACGCTGTCCAGAACAGCTGAGGAAAGCTTTAGCAGATCCTTCTTGATCTCGGGCGAAACGCTCCAGTTGTGCTCCATTATTTCAACAAGGTAATAGGCGATGCCTTCGCTGAAATCAGCTATTTCGCTTGACAAATTCGTGAACCTCAGGAAGTCTTCGCGGGCAATAAGAATGGCACCTATCTCGGATAGTTCTTGAGAGACCATGCGCCTTGCTTTAACAACTTCTTCTTCGCCTGTTCTGATTTCGCTTAAGAGTTTCCTAACGTTTTCTTTGTCACCGCTTGCAAAGTGCTCAACAAGTTGAGGGATTTTTCTTGAGACATCGACAACCTTCCGTAAGTTATCTTGGCAAGCGTTCAACGCTCTTCTCTTGACGCGTTCTTCTGTTTCTGAAGGAAGCACCACTTTGTTTTCCGCCCCGCAAATAGTCATGCCGAATTTACGATGTTAGTATCCGACGTCCATTAAAAAAGGTAGCTGATTAACTTTCGATAGGTGTACCTAAATCTGCAAAGTTTATTTTACATTGGAAGTAACAGTGCAGAAGCTCAGGTAAGTCTTTAATTTCGGTTCGAACCTGCCGCCAACTGTCCCTATCCCTGATGGTTACTGTTTCATCCTTCAAGGTATCGTAATCGATGGTTATTCCCAACTGCACACCTGCTTCGTCAGCCCTTGCGTAACGTCTGCCGATCGAGCCTGTCTCATCCAGTTCAACCATGAAGCCCTCGTTCGCCAGCAACTTCTGCACTTGAACAGCTTTAGTGTCTAATCCATCCTTACTCATCAATGGGTAAACGCCAACCTGAATAGGGGCTATGCTTCTTGGAAAACTCATGACGACCCGATCTTCCTTTATCCCGTAAGCGTACTCCAACGCGACGTAAAAGAGGCGATCCGAGCCAAAGCTGGGTTCAACCACATGCGGAATAAACCGTGTGCCGCGCACAACAGTTTTTTGGCGGCTGATGTCTACCTGGTCAGGTTTTATTACGTAGTTTTCAGCCATAAAAAAGCCGTCCCTTTCCATGGCAGCAGCAACCTCGCGGGCAGGAACCTTGGCGATAATCGCTGCAGCCTTTGCGGCTTCACTCTTGTACACTGGTCCGAACTTTGCCATGATCGGCTTAACCACGAGTTCTTCTTTTTCAATGGGGTTAGCGTACTCCTTGTAAACGGTCATGTCTACGCCGCTTGCCTGCATGTGGCATTTCAAATCGTAATCGGTTCGGTAAGCGTGCCCAGAAACTTCCACCCAGCCCCAGCGGTCAACCAGCACCTCCTGGTCAAAGCTTTGACTGGAGTAATGCGCCTTTTCCCAAGTCAGTTTTTCTATGAACCGCTGCTTCTCCGCTGGAACCCCAAGCTCCACCAGAAGCTTTTTCGCAATCGCCATAAAGAACGCTTGCCATTCTGAAAGGATTATTTTTCGGTCAATTGCCTCCCTTACCGTCAGGTCGGTGGTGTCCTCGCATTCTTTGAGCCTTGTTTCGCACAGCAGAATAGGCAACAATTCATTTTCCACTTCGGGAAGCAGACAGCAACGAGGCTCTTCAGGGTCGAAGAAGAACTCCAAGTCTGAAATCGTGAATTCCCTAAGCCTAATCAAGCCTTGCCTTGGAGAAATCTCGTTGCGTAGCGCGTGGCCAATCTGCACGACGCCGAATGGAAGCCTTTCGCGTGCAACCGTGTAGAGACGGTTGAACTCAACGAAGATGTTCTGTGCAGCCTCAGGGCGTCCGTAGCCGACAGCTCCAGAGTAAGGACCAATATTGGTTTTAAACATGGTTAGGAATTGTTCTGGCTCGCCGAATTTGCCGCCGCAGTCAGGGCAAACTATGCCGTGGCGCTCGATTTCCTCAGCGATTTCTTTAAGCGTCATTTTTTCAGCTTCAGCCGAACTGATACCTTTTGCCTCAAGCAGGTGGTCTGCTCGGAAACGTCCATGGCAGTTTTGGCATTCAACCATCGGCTCCTTGAAGTGGTCAACGTGTCCTGAGGCTTCGAAAACCTTTCCCGGCGCAATCACGGATGATTCTATCTCGTAAACACCGATTTTTTTAACGAAAAACTCTCTGAGCTTAGCCTCGATATTCTGTTTCAGCCTTGCGCCGAGCGGACCGTAAGTTACAAAGCCGCCGCTGCCGCCGTAAATCTCGAACGAGGGCCAGAAGAATCCTCTGCGGCGTGCTAACTCGTTGATTGCTGAGAACTTGTCTTGTTTTGAAGTTTCCGTCATGTTGGTTGCGACCTTTCAATGATGTAGTGCCATTGGGAAATTAAAGGTTGCTAGTTGCTTGAATGGCTTTTTGCGGTGTTTCTCGCAGTCCTCATTTTCCAACTTTAATTAACGGCTGCGAAAACCGCTGTTTCAAAACGCTGAATCTTCTGCATAACAATTTGCAAGTGGAGAAATGAAGCTTGGGCTCAGCAGTTAAGTAACAGGCGCTTTCACTTCTTGACAAATCTTTTCAGCTTTAAATCGATCTGACGCTTTTTGCATCAAGCAGATGGACAACCAGTAAGCCCAATAGCAGTTTTAACATTTCCAAACAATCATTGTTTATTCTCAAAGCCGATTTTCCAAAAAAGTTCTGTAGAAATTCATTGCTTTACCTTAAAGGCTTTTCTGTTGAAGAAGCAAAAATCTTATAAACAAAATGGGCACATAGAGGGTGCCATAGCTTTAAGGAGCAAGAAAAAATTGCAAAAAATTAAAGGTAAAACTATGGCTATTTTGATGGCGATCTTATTATCAGTTTCAATGGGAGCAACAGTAATGATATTACCTACAGCGCACGCACAAACCGCAGCAGTTCCAGTTCCCACATTTGCTTTCATCAGCGTTTCACCTAACCCAATAGGTGTAGGCCAAACGGCACGCATCAACTTCTGGATAAACGAGCCACCACCAACCGCAAGTGCACAGTACGGAGACAGATGGCAAGGAATGATGGTGACAGTCACTGAGCCAGGCGGGTCCACCGTAAAGCTGGGGCCATTCACTTCTGACGATACAGGAGGAACATCCACGACTTGGCCAGTACCTGACGTAACAGGCAACTACACTTTCCAGATGTCCTTCCCAGGACAAACACTGAAGGACGCAAACCCAGCTCCAGGCACCGTTGCCTCACAGAATACGTATTACAACTGGGTTTACGCAGCGAGTACAAGCGCGGTTGCAACGCTTACAGTTACAACGACACCAGCAGGCTATCCGCCTGTAACTCCACTGCCAACAAACTACTGGACACGACCCATCTACGCTGAAAACACCAACTGGTACGTTCTAGGCGGAAACTGGCTAGGTCTTGCCGCATCAACATTTGCCGCAACTGGAATGTACAATGCAACCGGAAACTATAACCCATACACCACTGCACCAACCACGGGCCACATATTGTGGACTCAGCCCATAGCGTTCGGAGGCATCATCGGAGGAGAATTCGGTGGCACTGAAACCAGCAACTACTACGCAACCGCACAATACGAACCAAAGTTTGCCCCCATAATCATGCAGGGCATTCTTTACTACACAATGTATCCAGGAAGCTCAGCCACACCAATGGGCTGGATGGCGGTTAATCTGCAAACTGGACAAACTGTCTGGCAAAAGACCGAAGCACAAGTAAACAACGAAGTGCTAAAGTTCGGTGAAATCCTCAGCATGCAAACACCAAACCAATACGGTGCATTAACATACCTATGGAGTGAGCCACTCGCAGCATCAGGCTTTATGGCAGCTGGTTCTTACTTAGCAATGTACGACGCAATGACAGGAAACTGGATACTGAACATCACTTCCACCCAAGGCCAAATTGAAGAATCATACGGCGCTTACAATTTAGTTGTGACAGGATCAGATTCACTGGCACCATCCTCGTTTTTCGAAGATAGTCACGGCGGCATATGCAGCTACTTTGTCAATACTACAGCCATGTACAATGGTCAACCCCAACTCAATCCATTCGGCCCCGTCAGCTATGAAGCGGCATCTCTATGCTTATGGAACTCGACAGCAGACATTAACCTTGCAACAGCTAACTACGCAGGCGGTCCCAACGTTGTAGACGACTGGATGTGGCGACCAGGATTGGACGCAACTCAAATACCCTGGTTCTTGTCAGATCCACTCGTTGGCGAATCGTCGGTAACAGTCGTTAACGCCGCATTGCCAACCAAAGACACCAGCGCGGGAGCCTCATCAGCTATGGGCGCGTCAGGATCAATGACTCAGGAAGTGTCCTTCTTCGGCATGGAATTTCCAAGCTACCTGCTATCCGTCTCAGCATTTCAAAGCGGAATCATCCTACTGAGTGGAGCAGCCAGCACGGCTTTCGCATACGGACCAGGCTGGGAAGAGCAAGCAGGCATTAGCGCAGCCACTGGACAACTACTCTGGGGTCCAGTAAACCGCACAGAAGTACCGTATTCAATCGTATACACAGGCGGCAACTGGGCAGGAGGCGGAGCAATCATAGAACTCACCGAATCCACACTGTCAATCACAGGCTACAGTCTTACAACAGGCGCACAACTATGGGGTCCAACAGCACTCCCAGGCGCAAGAGCATTTGACTCACTAGGAGCCAACTGTGTCGCAGCCAACGGCATCGACTACATATGGCTGTACGGAGGAGACGTTTACGCAGTCAACATCTATACAGGCTCTATTCTCTGGCACTACGCTACACCAAGCGGCGGAGAAGAATCGCCTTACGGAACCGAACCATTATGGACATTCAGCGTCGGCACAGTAGCAGGCGGATTAGTCTTCGTCCCAGAAGGACACATGTACAGTCCACCACTGTTCCACGGCGCACAACAACTAGCACTGAACGCCACTAACGGACACCCCGTTTGGAGCGAACTTGCCTTCGACGTAACAAGTGCACCAGCAGTCTCAGACGGCGTCGCAGTAACACTCAACGCATACGACAACCAAATATACGCGTGGGGCATGGGTCCAAGCAAGACAACAGTCGCTGCACCTGACGCAGCCGTGTCAACCGACGCGCCGATAACTATAACAGGCACAGTCATGGACATCTCGGCAGGTTCACAGCAAAATGCAGTCGCAGCAAACTTCCCCAACGGTCTACCATGCGTTTCCGACGCGAACATGAGTGCATGGATGGAATACGTCTACATGCAGCAGCCAATGCCAACCAACATCATCGGAGTCCCAGTCACCGTTAGCGTACTTGACTCAAACGGCAACAGCCACGTAATAGGCATCGCAATGACCAACGCCATGGGAACATGGGGCTTAAACTGGACACCTAACATCCCAGGCAACTTCACCGTCACAGCAACCTTCTGCGGCACAAACTCGTACTTTGGATCTTCCGCCACAACATACTTCTGCGCCAGCGCACCGGCAACAACACCAGCACCAACTGCTTCGCCTATTTCAGGCCTTGCATCGACAGGGAGCCTGATGTTGGGAATAGCAATAGTAGTGATCGTTATTGTCATTGTCGGCGCAGTCCTAGCAGTACTGATGCTAAGAAAACGACCATAAGTCAAAAGGCCAAAAAAATCATTTCCCCTTTTTCCTTTTTTTGTTTTTCAACTACAATGAAGAAGATGCTAGGGCGCAAGGCTCTGTTAATTTAGATTTTTCAGACAAATGCGCCGTTGATCGTATTTGCGGAAACGCTTAAAACCATCGAGCCACAATTAGCGGTTGAAAAGGAGGAATATCTTTTGGTTTCAACAGGACAAGGCAAACCGACCGTGGACGAGTTACTTGCCAAAGCCAAAAAGCCCGCGCAGCTTGCCACGCCGATGCACAGGTTCTATGAGGGGAAAATGCAGGTTATCCCAAAATGCGCGATTCGAAGCGTCGACGACTTCGCGATTTGGTACACGCCAGGCGTGGCGGCGCCATGCAGGGAAATTCAAGCTGACCCTGACAAATCCTTCGAACTGACCAACCGATGGAACTCTGTGGCTGTGGTTTCAGATGGAACCCGCGTTTTAGGTTTGGGCGATATTGGTCCTGAAGCTGCGTTGCCTGTGATGGAGGGAAAAGCGCTCCTATTCAAGTATCTGGGCGGGGTTGATGCGTTTCCAATTTGCCTAAGAACCAAAGACCCCGACGAAATAGTTAAGATTTGCAAGGCTTTAGAACCCTCTTTCGGCGGCATTAACCTTGAGGACATTGAAAAACCCAAGTGCTTCCACGTTCTTGAAAGCGCCAGCGCGCAGCTCAAGATTCCCGTGTGGCATGACGACCAGCAGGGCACCGCCACCGTGATTTTGGCGGGGTTAATGAACGCCTTCAAGATTGTAGGCAAAAAACCGCAGGAAAGCCTAATCACGCTGGTAGGTTCGGGAGCAGCAAACATCCGCACGGCTTACGTTCTCATGCTGTGGGGAGTCAAGCCGGGCAACATAATACTTGCCGACAGCAAAGGCGTCGTAGACAGGACCAGAAAAGACATCACCAAAGAAGAAGACCCGTGGAAATATGACGTGACACAGAAAACCAACGGCGAAGGCAGAACGGGTCCTATCCAAGAAGCCTTCAAAGGCGTGGACGCGGTCGTTGCAGCTTCAAAGCCGGGTCCAGACACAATCAAGAAGGAATGGGTTAAAACGATGGCTAAGGACGCAATTATCTTTGCGTGCGCTAACCCGATACCTGAAATTTGGCCTTGGGACGCTGAGGAAGCCGGAGCAAGAATCGTGGCGACGGGGAGAAGCGACTTTCCCAACCAAGTGAACAACAGCTTAGGGTTCCCAGGCATCTTCAGAGGCGTACTGGACGTGAAGGCGAAAACCGTCACGGACACCATGTGCATCGCAGCCGCGCAGGAACTGGCAAGCTACGCCGAAGAGCGGGGAATAAGCGAGACGGATATTTTGCCGAAGATGGACGAGTGGGAAGTTTTCCCGCGTGAAGCCGTCGCGTGCGCGCTAAAATCGATCGATGAAGGCGTCGCAAGAATCAAACCGTCAAGACAAGAACTGCTTGACCGAGCCACAGCTATAATCCTAAACGCCAGGCAATCAACCGAGCTGCTTATGAAGCATGGCTTAATCAGGCAGCCGCCAGAAGAAAGCAGCCTTCTCAAATAATCTGCCTTTTGTAAGCTTTTAGAAAGGCGTGGACGAAAAAGGCTTAGCTTTTTCCGAATGCGGAAGCATGACGGCTCCAGTACCCGCAGGCGGCATTTGCATGCTGTGTGCCACGGCTAGGGCTATTGCCCATGTTATGTCGTCGTGGCTGTTCTGTGGGTGGCTGAACTGTAGGTGCCCGTTTTTGGTGTAGGTGTACTTTTGCTTTTGAGCTGTTGCATCAACGCCAACCAAGCAAACAACCCCCAGCAGCCCACACAAAAATAAGCACAAATAACGCCCAAACCTCGAAAGTCGCAACCCGCAAACACCTTCAAGCCCCAAACCCAAGAAGCAACCCAAAACGAACACTGATTGTCGACGGGTAGGGGGGAGGGGGTCTAGTATTAGTGACAGAATTCCAACACAAATATGGGTCGCGCCAAAGCGGAAAGTCGCAACTTTCCCGTAGCAAAAGTCGCAACTTAAAAATTAACCCAAAAACCATCCTAAAACCCTTCAGAAAAAGCACCTGAAAAATCCGCAAAGCCGAAAAACTTAAGTGTTGAGAGCTTGTAGTTTCTGTCTTAGAACTAAAAACACATGGATGTTGAATCAATTGGCTGTTGAAGGTTTTTTCGAAAACAAAAGGCAACCTGTAGAAGCAAAAGTCGGCGATTTAACCCCACAATCTAAAGCGGTTAACGTTACGGCCAAAGTTGTATCTAAAACTGAGATTAGGGAAATCCCAATGGGCAGAGACGGCTCTCCCCACAAGGTTAGCGACGCGCTGGTCGGCGACGAAACAGGCGTAGTGTACCTGACACTTTGGGACGACAACATTGAGAAAGTCAACGAAGGCGACAGTTTACGCGTGGAAAACGGCTATGTAACTCTTTTCAAAGGCAACATCCGCCTGAACATCGGCAAATACGGCAAGCTTGAACCAGCAAAAGAACCCTTAAGCGTCGAAGTAAACACAGAAAACAACGTGTCAAGCAAAACATACGAGCAGGAACGCAGACCATTCAGAGGCGGCGGCGGAAGAGGCGGATACGGCGGCGGTGGTAGAGGACGCGGTGGCTACGGTGGAGGCGGCGGCGGATACGGTGGCAGAGACAGAGGCGACAGAGACCGACGCGGTGGCGGCGGCTACAGACCCCGATACTAAGCATAGAGCTCAGAGTGTTGAAAAACAACCTAACTCTTTTTGCCTTTTTATTTTCCTTTATTGAATCTAATTTCTATTTTGCACCTTGCCAGATTACCAAGGCTATTTGGGCATATCTAATCACAGGAGCAGCTCAACCGTTTTGTCACCACACCTGCAAAGAACCAAAAAAACCCCAGCAAACCCGAACCCGCCGCCGAGAAACCTCACCTGCCCATAACCGACAATAACCGCAACATGGAGTCAACATTGAAAGTCGCAATCCGCCCATGCGAAAGTCGCAACCCGCAAACGCCTTCAAGCCCCAAACCAAGAAAGCAACCCGAAACGCAAAGAACTTAGGGTGAAAGTCGCAACTTTCCCGTAGCAAAAGTCGCAACTTAAAAATTCAGCGAAAAACCAACCGCCGAAAACACGCAACAAAAACAAAAAATAAGAAAGGGTATTAAAGAGGAGTGATCCTCACAATGTTTCGCTTCTCAAGCCTACGCAACGCATCCAAGCACTCATCCTTCTTCTCGCCAGTAATGTTCAAGCTAAGCATAATCTCCTTCACCGAAACCTCGTTCCGCCCAAAGTTCTGATGCCGCTTATGCAAATGCTGCACAATAGACTTCTCAAGCTTACCGCAACGCCAAGTACTGTTACGAATCAAAACAACAATCGTGCGAACCAGCGTCTGCTCGTTAGATTTTCTTCCTCGCGACTCTCCCACCCGCTCCACCGCGATTTACAGCGCATCAACATTTTTAAACGTATCCCCAAATTGGGTAGGGCATAACGAGTCAGCACCTTTCACTTTTGAAGGTTTTTTTAAGAAACAAGCCATGCTTATTCCCGTAGTATTTCGCTAATTTACTGATCTTTTCGTACCCAGTGCTCAAGTAAAGCTTTAACGCAGCCAAATTGTCCTCTCTAACTTCCAATCGACACTCATTTATGCCTTTTTCCTTAAGAATCTCCTCCGTTTCCCGAAGCATTCTGCGCGCCATTCCTCTCCGCCTGTAAGACGGCGCGACGTTTATAGTGATTATGTGACCGTACAGCGTGTCGTTTTCATTTTCCACTTGCGCTATTATGAACCCAGCTATCTCATTGTCTGCTTTAGCCACCAACGCAATGCTGTTGTAGTCTGTCAGCAAGTAGGATAACTGCCGTTTCGTGAAGGCCTCGCGGTCGAAGCATTGAGACTCAATTTCGCTAAGCTTATCAAGCAACCTGATAGAAGCGGTTTCAATTTTTATTTCCATTTTTGCGTCTTAAGAATTATTTGGCAAAGGGTCAATTTTAATTTTTTCCGTGTTCGTCACGGTTGATAACGCAGGTTTCAGTTCAAGCCATTGTTGAGCTCCAAAGCCTATGATGAAGAACAACCACAAGGTTATGATTCTTGTAAGTATGGTTGCTGTTGCGGCGATTGCTCCTGGAACGCCCATTGAAATGTAAAGTGTGGTCATTACTGCCTCTGGAAGCCCAACTTCAAACGGTATACCCACAGGAATCGATTTGACAGCTAGGAATATGGCTGAAGTAACGATGATTACGCTTATCGAAACTGCATGATTCAGCGACATGAAGACAAGAAAGGGAATGCTTAGGCTAAAAAACCAGGATAAAAGCAAATAGAACAGCGAGAAAGCAATGGCTCGCGGCGTATGACGGAACTCTTTCATTGAATCATGAAAGTGCGTCGTGATTTCAACGGCTTCTTCCTTCAATTTTCCCAGTTTTATTCTTCCCTTGCTGATTTTCTGGGTGAAATTCGTTAGCCAGTTGATTCCTTTCAGGGTCCATTGCTCTTTTAAAGACAAAACGGCCATTAGAATGAGTATGACTATTATTACTGCTGCTACCAGTATTATGAGGTTGAAAACCAACGGGTTAACGTTGCCTCCGAAAGTGAGAAGCACTAAACCTGAGATCAAGGCAACTGCGTTTATGGTGGTGCCGATGAACCTGTGAGTGTAGAGTGAAGCCACTACTTTTCCGAACGAGCCGCATTTGTCTCTTGTGAGTAGGTACGTTCGGGTTACTTCTCCGCTGATTGATTGTGCTGGAACGATTGTGTCTACGTACATGCCGTACCAGACGTAGAGGTAGGCTCGGGTTATGGTCATTTTTATGGAGAGGTGGTTGGTTAGGACGCGCCAAGAGATTGTGAAGAACAATACTTGGAGTAGGCCGAAGAGTATGGCTATTGAGTAGATGATTGGGTTGGCGGTTTTTGCTGTTAGAAATATTCCTACGATGTTGACGTTGAAGAGGTAGATGTAGATGAAGAACCCGGCTAAACCTAGCAGTGGGAAAATAATCATTTTCCATGATAAGTTCGGTTTAGGAGGCTGCATATGGCTTTCGCACCGGTTTACACCGAGTTTGTGCAGTTACAATTATATACTTTGCCATAATCCATGCCAACGCTTCTTCGGATGCACGCATGTGTTAAAAGTTGGTTTTGAATGGTTTTTCTTCTGGCTATTTTTTTGGGTGGTTTTTCTGGAGAAATTTAGGCTGCGACTTTTCCCGTTTGTAACTTGTGCTTGTCCAGTTGGCTGGGGTTGGCGGTTTAGAAGCTTTCGTGACCTTGGTGTTGGTGATGCAATAGCTTTTTTAAGTTTCACTTTTAATTATTTCCGCGGTGCAAGCATGGCAGAAGAAGTTTGGGTTCCGATGGATGGCGACACCTTTGTGACGAAAGACGGGTTCATCCTGAACACTTTCGGCTACGAGCATCCAGACGATCGCGTGTTCGCGTTTCTCAAGTACATCCCAGCCAAGTACAGGGAGCTATTCAACGTGCAGATGCTGGAGCGCACATGGAAGTTCGGCGGCAACCAGCTTTTCAGGGCTGAGCGGCTTTACACGGCGAAGAATTACCAGACGTTCATCGAGGCTTTCCGCAGAAACTTCCCAGACTACCTTTACTTCTGCCCCTACCGCAGCAAGGAACTAATCACGGCGCCGCTGGATCGCATAGAGCGGGTGTTCGTTCCCAAAGACCGCTTGGTGTGGCTGATGAACCTGCCTAAACGCGACAAGCTGCAGCAGATGGCGCTTGACCTCATCATTTTAATCTCCAACGAGTCAGGCGTGGACCTAAGCGACCTGGGGGTTCACGGCTCCATCGCGCTGCAGATGCATGCGCCCGAATCCGACATTGACTTCGTCGTTTACGGCACCGAAAACTTCCGCATGGTAGAAGAAGCAATAGCGAGGCTTGTCAACGCTGGAAAACTCAGCTACATCGTGGGCAACCGCATCGAAGCCGCAAGAAAATTCCAAGGCAGGTACCAGGGAAAAATCTTCATGTACAACGCCACCAAAAAACCTGGGCAAATCAAGGAAAAATATGGCGCTTACCGCTACGTTCCGCTTGACCCCGTGAGGTTCGAAGCCATCGTCAGCGACGACGCGGAAACCATGTACCGCCCTGCAACCTACGGGATTTCAGGCTACAAGCCTCTGGATGGCCAGTCTGAACTTGAACTGGACAAGATACCTGTTCAGGTTGTTTCCAATATTGGGCTTTACAGAAACGTTGCCCGATGCGGCAGCACGATCAGGGTGTCTGGCAAACTTGAACGGGTCGAATCCACATCGTCCAGCCAAGTTTATTATCAAGTTGTTGTGGGGACAGCTACGTCAGAGGAAGAATACATTTGGCCAGTGACAACGTAGGGTTACGGGACCGCGACGCCATCGAAACCGCTGAAGGCTTAATCTTCCGCGTCTTCGGCTACTCGCATCCGCCAGGCGCCTACATCTGCGATGCAGAGTACGCTTCAGCAAAAATCTTCGACTCCAAAGACCCCAGGGCGCCGAGAACGGGCAAAGGGCAGCTTTACTACAAATTCTACAACGACGAAGGAATGAAACTCGTCGCGAAAAAATACCCGCAATACCAAGTTTTCCACGAAATGCTAGGGTTGAACCTCGTCGGAGTTAAAAACGGCTCGATCGCAGAGGCAAGGAAACCCGAGGTGCGGCTGCAGAAGCTGCTTGAGGCGGGGCCGACAGATGACTTGCTGGCGGCTATGGAACGAGTCCTCATGATATCGCTCAACAATTCAGGCTTGAAAACGGAGAACTTCGGCGTCTTCGGCTCCATGCTGCATGGGTTTCATCACCCAAAGTTTTCCGACATAGACCTGATAGTTTACGGCAAAAAAGAGAACGCCACAATGAGAAAAACACTCCAAGCCTTGTACGCAGACAGCCAGTCTGGTTTTCATAACGAGTTCGAATCCGACCAAGCCATGGAGGGCAAGGATTGGCGTTTCAAAAACTTCACGGTTGAAGACTTCGTTTGGCATCAGCGCCGAAAGCAGATTTACGGGTTGTACGACGATAAGGCAAGCGGGCGAACCATTAAAGCCGAGTTTGAACCCGTGAAGGCTTGGGGCGAAATCGAATCTGAATACGACCCGCAAACACGCATTAAGCAGAAGGGCTGGGTGAAGCTTAAAGCCCGAGTTACAGCCGACGACGAAGCGCCTTTTATCCCGTCGATCTACGGCATCGAACCCCTGGAAGTCTTAGGCGGCGCAAAAGAAGCAGCCCAGGCACGGCGGGTTTTCTCGTTCATGGAAGAGTTCCGTCAGCAAGCGCAAAGAGACGAAGAAATTATTGTGGAGGGTAACTTGGAAGAGGTTGTGTCGCCAAAGGAAAGCTTTCATCAGGTTACGTTGACTTATTGCCCGCGCTACTACGAGCAAGTCCTCGAAGTGCAACATTAAGCTCGGGAAAGAACCATGTAATCCGACGGCTTGTTCCCAAGGATTAAACGGTAGTGTTCGCTGCCTGTTTTTTTGTTGGTGACCAGTTCAACTTTTCCCTGAGCCTCAACCGCCTCGCCGTTCGCTGCTTGCTCGCAGAACCTGCCGCGGAACGAAACAATCTCAGCTATTGGCTGCAACTTGGGTCCCTCAACAACATTGACTTCTTCCAGTTTGTAGACACAGGGCGTGAAAAGCGATTCGGTGCTGTCGGCTATTTTGGCGGTTACTTTTGCGTAGCCGCTGTTCTTGAAGCACACGTCTCCGTACTGCTCGTCGATTTCGCGCCAATCTTTCACGAAGCGGACGAAGTAGTCGGTGCCCATGAACTTGCCTTGGAACGCCTTGCGGCTTTCGACCAGAACGAAGTCTTCGAAGCTCATTTGCGTATCCTTCGAACGAAAAGCGAAAAGCTCCCGCAGTTCGGCTCGGCTGTAAGGCTTAAACCCCGATTTTTCATCCTTGAATAGCGTCTGCAACGCAGCGTAAGCCTTCCTGCAGTTCTCTGCCCCGTAAACCAGCGGGTCGATGTCTGACTTCTCCGTTGTCAGTCCTGCCATTATGGAGCCAGAGATGCCTATGCAGCTCCATGGAGTTTTTGCTTCCGCCTTCAACGTTTCTGCCAGCTTTAGCGCCTTATTCTCCAGCACTGTCAGGCCTTTGGCTGTGCGCAGAGACCAAAGCTTCTCTTCGGGTTTGTAGTGCTCAGCAATTTGGGAAACTGGGACCTCACACATCGTTTCGCCGAACACAGGGTCAAAAACGATGAGGTCAGGGTGGTTTTCCCGCAGGTACCTGAACCTGTCGCCGAGGCTGTAGACCTTGCCGTAGAGGCTGTCTTTGCCTTTTCTCGTGCCTTCTGGCGAGGGAACGAAACGTGGAAAAGCGATGATTTTGCCTGCTGGATGGACTAAGCCTTTAACGTCAAAAACCACGCCGCTTTTCGTTTTGATTAAGTCGCCTTCACGTGCTCTCAAACAAACCACTGCTTGTAGTTTTCTGATAAGTTTAATAAACCTTCTTTGCGACAATTATGTCGATGCGACTAATGAATGACTGTGAAAAGGCCCAGCACATCTCCAAATGCTTGCAGCTCGCGATTCTTCTTGAAGTCAGCGCCGAAAAACCAGGCAACGTCAACTTAACCTCGAGTTTCGAGGGAACAACTTGCCAGCACTTCTTAGCTTCAGCCATCGCTGCAGGACCAAGTTTCCAAGAAGCCGCTTACCGCGGAACCCAGGTAACAGAAGGCAAACTGCCAGTCAACGACGTTGAATTGGGACAACTTATAAAATCCTGCGCCAAAGAAGTTAGCGATTGGCAGAACGGCGGGAACACGATTCTCGGCACCATAATGCTGTTGATGCCGATAGCCGTCGCAGCAGGAATGACGCCGACAGGGAAAGATGCCCAGATAGATTTTTCTCTTTTGCGCAGAAACATCGGCTTGGCGGTTAAAGGAACAACGGCTTGGGACTCAGTTCACCTTTACGAGGCAGTTGACATTGCCAGCCCAAGCGGGTTAAACAAGGCACCAGACCTCGACGTAACCGACTCTCAGTCCAAGGAGCGCCTGCTAAAAGAGAACGTTACCTTGTTTGAGGTTTTCCGGTTGGCGGCATCATACGACGATATCTGCGCAGAATGGGTCAACAATTACCCCGTAACCTTCGACTTAGCCTATCCGTACCTTGCGGAACAACTGAGAACTAAACCCTTGGACACCGCGGTCGTTCACACTTTCCTAAAAATCCTCTCAGAGCGTCCCGACACGTTCATTGCGCGAAAAGTCGGCAGGGAAAAAACGTTGGAAGTTTCAGCGGGTGCCAAGGCTGTTTTGGAACTCGGCGGGTTAGACACAGCGAATGGCAAAGAAAGCCTCAGGCGGTTTGACCGTAAACTGCGGTCAACCCAGAACAAGTGCAATCCAGGAACCACTGCAGACTTAACAGCCGCCGCGCTGGCGCTCTGCACCCTAAATGGATACCGACCCTGAACCTGCAGGTTTAATTTGAAGGCAAGCCAATTTTTGGGAAGACTTTTTAAAACGTGCCTGTTAGTTTTAAGCCTATGTACATGAAAGCCTTCCACAACATGGTCAGGAGCAGGCGGTTTTGGACATGGACGATTGGAGGCGCAGTCATCTATGCCATCCCCGCCGCGATTCGAATCGCAACTGGCAGCGTTATCTTGCCCGTGTTGAGTTTGGTCGCGACTCCTTGGATCGGCATGTACGTTCCCGCGAATCTGGTTGAGAAAATTTTGGTTAATGCATTTTTCCCCGGCGGTGCAGGTGCTGTTGCAGGCGAAATCTTTTTTTCAAACGCCCGCTCCAAAATCCTTGTGAGACGGGAAAAGTACGTTGCCCGTCTCTGCGGGGCTTTGTTGGCGGTGACTGTTTGGTCGCTGATTCAGCTTTCAGGCGGCTTGCTGGATATTGCTGGGTCATGGGGCGGCAACCTCTTTGAGTACCCCTCGGTATTTCCGCTTAACTATCTTTTGGCTTCGCTTTCAATTTTTACCCCTACCATCCTTGGCTTCCTTAAAGACAAAATCTCATGGGTTTATCACAGGCTAAAACCTCACGCGCACTAACGGATACACACCTTAGGCTGAACTTTGGTTTTTCTTTAACGTTAACAAGCGAGGTTTTCGTTGCCATATTGAGCTTCTCTGTTTCAGCTCTGACCCTTATAAAAGGGGATACATAGGCTCACATGGTTTCGTGATGTTACCAAAACAAGGGAGGCTTTATGATTATAAGCGAGAAAAACGAATAGTGTTTGGGGAGCAGTTTGCAGTTTCAACGAGTCGCTATTTATCTTCCGCTTTTGGGATTGCTTATTTTGGTTATTGCTCTTTACTTGCCTCAGATTTTTGTTAGCAATGTTCCTGGTTTGTCTTCAATGAGTTTTATGGATAAGACCACTGTGCTTCTCACGTTCGCGCTTGCTTCTTTTGCGGCAGTTGAAGGCTATTCAACATTCATGCGTGCTTCCATGGAAACTAAATGGCATAAACTTGAAGATGCTAGAAACGAACTGGAGAAAGCTTATGGTCCATTGTACACATTGCTGAACAAAATCACTTCCTCAAGTGATGAAAAGAAAGGTTTTTGGCTGGAATTTGATGAGAGAAAAAAGGTTGATGAGATTATGGCAACGTACCCTTTTATGTTTTCATCTCAAATCAGCGAGTTGTGGCAACAAAAAATACGTAAACTCGGAACTTTGCTTGGAACTTCCGATGTCAGGTCTGTTCAGGAAATAAATCTGGATGTGTATGTTGAACTTAGAAACTTGATCAACTCGGAGTATGCTCGCAAAGTCACCGAATATCATAAGCTTCTGAAGACATAAGAAGCCTATTTTGACTCTGCTTCGGGAGTCCCCTGCATGGATGTGTCTAAAGCATTTCTTTCCAATTGCATATAGCGAAATCAAGGCAGTTTCTGGTGAATGGAAAGAAAAATACTTAGCCTAGCAGCAGATTTATTTGCAGATTCCGATAAGATTAAATTTGTATCGCACTCACAGGGTACTATGGACGTTAGCCAAGCGGAAAAGCAGCTAAGATGGCTTGAAGCAGCGAAATCTATAGAGCAAAATCTGATGTCTGAATCTTGCACTGACAACATTGCTGCTGAACAGTGGCAAAGAATCGGCTTTTGTTACTCCTTTGCTTCCAGGCAGGCAGGAGATGTTGAAGATTTTAAGAAGTTGAGTCTATTATCAGTTGAGGCTTATGAAAAAGCAGCGAACCTTTACAGCGAAAATAAAGGGAAACGCGCTGCATGCTTTTCTTTTGCTGAATACACTCGCTCTTGGCTATCGCCAAATTCTTCCGAAAAATCACGCATTTTGGAAAACTGCCGTAAATTTGGGCAGAATGCTCTTGAAGAATTCCGCGATTCTGGCGATGACCTAAACTACGGAACAACAGCCAACACTTTGCTAGTATGCTTCTTTGAGTGCTGCAACATTGGTCCCACCTTGGAGGATAAAAGAAAAATTGTTCAAGAAGGATTAGACTATGCGGATAAAGCAATCTCGGCATTATCGAGAACTGAGAAAAGCAGCGAGCTGGTCTTTGCTGTATCCGTAGCCAGTCTTCTTGCATGGTATGCTGCAAACATAAGTGAACACGAAGAGGAAAGAAAAGAATTTGCTATGCGATGTTTAAATTTTTCAGAAAAAGCCCGTGTTCTTTCAAAGGATGTTAGCGACCTCTATGTCAAGGCTATTTCACTGTGGGCAAAGACTCTTTCCACCCTTTTCTTCACTCAAAAGATTGAGTCTTGTAGCGAGTATGCTAAAGAAATGTTGCGGCTTGCTTCAGATGCTAGAGACAATTACTACAAAGGTGTTGCACTCTATCTCCTTGCATTCGTTTCAGATTGGATGGTTCCTGGCGAAGCTAACCCAGAGAAAAAGAGAGCACGATACGAAGAGATTATCAGATATTCTGAAGAAGGCATCAAGTACCTCAAATTGGTTAGCAATGATTCTCTTGCTGCAGATACCTACAGGTTCTACGCTGAAAGCCACTTTTACTTGGCACAGGAGTTTGCTCAAACCCCACTTGAAAAGCTTGCCCTCTCTAAAAAAGCCATGCGGATAGGAGAAAAAGGGTTAGAGTTCGCAGTTAGGTCAGGTTCTCCAGATTCACTTGGCTCAGTGCTGCATGCCTTAAGCAAAGCATATCATTATTATTCACTTCTTGAGCCAAGGAAAGAGGAAAAACCAATGCTGCTAAGAGACGCATTGGGCTATCGAAAAGAATATGTCCGAACAGTAGAACGGGCTTTTCCTTCAAACATCTGGATTCTTGGAGTCGGCTTGTTTTATGCGGGGAAAATAGAGGCTGATTTGGCTAACATGGAAAAGACTTCTGAAAACAAAGTCTTGCTTCTTGAAAGTGCAATATCTGATATTGACGCTGGAGTTACTTACTGCGACAAGTGGACTGCGTCAAGGCCTGTTTCCTCTCTTGTTGCAACAGTTGCCGATTTCGAGGACGCATATGGCGGAATTTTAAACGAGCGTTACTTACTGACTGAGCAAAAAGAAAGTTTAGAAAAAGCCAACAAAGTCTTCAATAGTGCGGCTGTGAAGTTTAGAAAAGTTGATTTGCCCAGTCGTGTTGCAGAGTCCTATTGGAAAATTGCAGGAAATCTAGATCAGGTCTGTGACTATGAGGGAGCAGCAGAAAACTTTGAGAACGCCTTCGCTGGTTATAAAGCGGCTGCTCAGAAAGTTCAACTCTTCGGTGATTTTTATCTCGACTATTCCATTTATATGAAGGCGTGGAATGAGATTGAATCAGCCAAGCTTGCTCATAACAGCCAAGAATTTGCGCTTGCGATGCAGCATTATGAGCGTACTTCGAATCTCCTTAAACAATCGAAGCTTTGGGGCTACTTGTCTTCTAACTTCCAAGCGTGGTCATTTTTGGAGCAGGCGGAAGACCTTAGTCGAAAAGAAATGTCCATGGAGTCGGTTGAAGTTCTCCAGAAAGCCATCAAACTTTTTCAGGAGTCAAAATGCATACTTAAAGTTGAACTTGACAAAATTGGTCGTAAAGACGAAAGAGAATTGGTTGAAAGATTAATCAAAGCTTCAGCCATAAGAGAACAATATGGTTGCGCCAGAATTGCTGTTGAAGAAGCCAAAATTCTTGACATGCACGGCGAGCATAAGTCAAGTTCTGAAAAATACGGGTCAGCGGCTGAGATGTTCCGAAAGATCACGGAGGTGAGTTCTGAGGAAATTGGGAAAGAGCTAAGACCCCTCGTTTTTCTATGTCAAGCGTGGTGCAAAATGACTTTGGCAGATTCCAAGCATTCGCCAATACTTTACGAGGAGGCTGCTGAGCTTTTCAGGAGGGCTAAAGAGAGCACTACTGGGGAATCTGCTGGATTGTTGACGTTGGCTCATAGCACATTTTGTGAGGCTCTTGAGGCTGGAACCGAGTATGAAATCACCAGAAACATGGCGATGTATTCAGAAGCTAAAAAATACTTGCAGGAAGCTGCAAACTACTATTTGAAAGCGGGTTTTGAGGCGTCTTCGGAATATGCTCAAGCAACAGAACGCCTGTTGGATGCTTATGTGTACATGGATAATGCCAAAAACGAAATGGATTCGGACAAAGAGTCACGGTTATATTTGATGGCTGAAAAGGTGCTGCGTGATTCGGCTGATTGCTTTACTAAGGCGAAATATCCAAGTAAGACTGAGCAGGTTATGCAGCTTCTTCAAACAGTCAGAGAAGACAGGGAGTTAGCCGTGTCGTTGAGTGAAGTGCTTCATGCGCCCTCAATAACCTCGTCAACTGCTAGCTTTGCAACATTAAGCCCCGATGAAGAAACAGCAGCGGGGCTGGAGAGATTTGAGCATGGAGAAATCCAAACCAAAGTAGTTCAGCATGGAACTGCCTTCAAAGTTGGGGAAGTTATAACTTTCGAAATTCAAATCTTGAACGTTGGAAAAGAAGCAGTTTCCTTGAACAGGATCGAAAATCTTCTTCCAGCAGGTTTTCAGCTGATTGGAAAACCCGATTACAGTTCTTTTGAAGGTCTAAATCTTCTGTTGAAGGGAAAACGGCTTGAATCACTGCAGATAGATGAAATAAAAATTGCTTTGCGGTCAATCAGGAAAGGTATCGTTGAAGTCGAGCCGAGGATTGTGTGCATTGACGAAACGGGGCGCCAATTTTTCTACGATACGGAACCCGTATCATTTAACGTTTCAGAGGCGACTCTTTCAGGTCGTTTAAGTACGGGTTACGCGGACCTTGACAATTTGATGCTTGGCGGATTGCCCGAGAATTACGCGGTTATCTTAACTTCGCCTTCCAGCGATGAACGAGAACTGCTCATTAGACGTTTCCTTGAAGCTGGCGCAAAAGCAGGTCAAACCACTTTTTACATTACTGTTGAAGCCGGCATCGCAAAGGATTTGGCGGAGAATTTCCAATCAAACTTTTATCTTTTCATCTGCAATCCAAGAGCAGACGTGATGGTCAAAAATCTGCCCAACATTTTCAAGCTGAAGGGCGTAGAAAGCTTGACTGATATTGATATTGCTTTGACGAAGTCTTTTCGCTTGCTGGATCCCGCAAAAGTTGGTCCGAAAAGAGCTTGTATTGAAATTGTTTCAGATGTTTTGTTGCAGCATCATGCGGTTGTTACTCGAAAATGGTTAAGCGGGCTGATTCCCGAGTTGAAGTCTAAAGGGTTTACTACGTTGGCGGTTGTTAACCCTCAGATGCATCCTCAGGAGGAGGTTCAGGCGATTCTTGGTCTCTTTGAGGGAGAAATTAGGGTTTCCGAGAGGGAAACCGTGAAGGGTTTGGAGAAGGTTTTGAGGATTCGAAAACTTTACAATCAGCGTTATATGGAAAATGAATTGGTTTTGGACAGAGATAAACTGGAATAGCAGTTCTGAAGTGGTTTGCTGTTTTTAAAATGGTGGGATGCCACAAGAATGTGTGGCTATTTTTCTCTCAAGATTGACATTGTTGGGAACACTTCGATCCCTGTTCTGTCAATTGTGTACGGAACAAGGTTTGGATTTACACTTACGCCTCGCATTTTTTCAACTTGCATCCCCCTTGCAGTGGTTCCTCCAATGAAGAGGGTTTGCATTATGACAACGCCGTGAACTAGAAATTCTTCATCTGAGATTTTTCGTTCGAGTCCCAGTTGACCCAGTTCTGTGGTGACGAGGATTGTGCCGCCCATGTCTGAGAGGGCTTCAATCAAATCTATGCCGGCAGTTCTTCGTTCGGTTGTGTCTGTGAACCTGTAGAACATTGAAGCAAGAGTGTCTATCACTACCCGTTTCGCATTTATCTGTTTGATCTTTAATTGCAGTTCTTCTACTAGTTTGTCAATTTCAAGTGATTTGCCTCGGAGACTGCTTGATTCGGTTTTCATCATTTTTTCTTTCAACATGGCTACTCTTGATAGTCGGGTAGCGTCTACAAATGCGAACTTGCCTTCTTCCTCGGCTTTCTTGAAGTCCCAGCCGAAGTTGAGCATTTCAGAGTAAAAGTGATTTTTGGCTTCGTCTAAACTGACTAGTATTCCGTTTTCGTTGAAGTCAGTGATTCCTTTGTAGAGGAACTGTGCTGTGAGAACGGTTTTTCCAGTGCCTGGTCCTCCTAAGATCAAGATTACTCTCCCTTTCGGGAAACCTCCACTTACCAATTCGTCTAATCCTGGAACTCCAGTCGGCGTCGTTTCTGACAATTAGTTCACCGTCAAAAAAGTCTTTTATTACATATTTATAAGTTGTGTTGAAAAAGTTTTTGCCCTGTGCCTTTTTCAAACGTGTATTTTTGTTTGGGTTTGGTTGATTCAACGGATTTGCAGTTTTTTGGCAAAGAGGATGTTTCCACACCAAGATAGCGGCAAGATATATACTATTTAGATAAAACTTATATCCCCTAAAAAGCATATAAGCGCTTGCTGTAAATATAACTCGTTCAATTCAATTTGTTTCGTGAGGAGTGAGGGAGCAGACCTTGAGGAGAAAAAGACTGTACACTATGCTTGCACTAGTTCTCTTGACTGGCATTATGGTTTTGGTGTTCCTTGGAGCATTTAATGTGGCTAAAGCAAACAATCAAAGCAGTGATTCAAACGGAGACCCCAACACATGGTCCATGTTCCGCAACAACTTAAGCCACACAGGCTACACCTCGTCCACTGCTCCAACAACAAACATGTTGAAATGGAGTTACAGAATAGGCGGCGGCGTTGAGTCGTCTCCTGCCGTTGTCAATGGGGTAGTTTATGTTGGCTCAAATTGGGGTGACTTTTGCGCTTTTAATGCCTCAACTGGCCATAAGATTTGGGACTATGTAAGAGGCGGTGGAGGCTTTTCGTCCCCTGCCGTTGCTAACGGCGTAGTCTACGTGGGGTCAACGGACGACAACGTGTATGCTCTGAATGCTTCAACTGGCAGTTTCATTTGGAGCTACCCAACTGGAGACGAAGTGATGTCTTCCCCTGCGGTGTCCAACGGTGTGGTCTACGTAGGTTCATGGGACGATAATGTCTATGCTCTTAACGCTACAACAGGTGGCGAAATATGGAGTTACACAACGGGTGACCGCGTATATTCGTCTCCTGCAGTTGTTAGCGGTGTGGTCTATGTAGGCTCAGACGACGGCAACCTTTATGCCCTTAACGCCACAACAGGCAACATAATATGGAGTCACTTCAACGACGACACAGTTGACTGGGTCGCTTCTTCTCCCGTCGTTTCTAACGGCGTTGTCTACACCGCCTCATACTTTCACGGATATGTGTACGCATTGAACGCTTCAACAGGTAACGAAATATGGAGCTGCACATTAGACGGCGGAGTATTTTCGTCCCCCGCTGTTGTTGGCGATGTCCTCTACGTCGGCGGGAGCTACGGTAACGTGTATGCGTTGAATGCTTCAACCGGCGGGCAGATTTGGAGTTTCTTTGCTGGTAACAGCGTGTGGTCTTCTCCTGCTGTTGCCGACGGTATAGTCTACATAGGCTCGGAGAACAGTAACGTCTATGCTTTGAATGCTTCCACAGGCAGCCCGATTTGGAATTACCAAACGAACGCCGTAGTGGATTCCTCTCCTGCTGTCGCTGATGGCGTGGTCTACATAGGCTCCGATGACGGAAACGTGTACGCTTTCGGTACGCCCAATTATAGTGCCTCTGCCTTGTTCAGCAGCATCAATCAGGGGCAGACTGACCTCTTAACTTCATCTGCAACTAGTGGTGACTGGTTTGTTTATCCTCCACGAAGTGAGGGCTACGAGGAAATTTATGATTCGTCTCCTGCAAGCTACGTTTTTAATTCCTCAGGAGCTCCTTTGGGAACTTGGCGCTTTGAGATTCAATCGACCGACGACACAGGCGCAATCACATACTCTAACGTTGTTACGGTGACGGTGAATCGTGCTTTGGCTGCTCCGACGGTTTCTGCTTTGGCGAACCCGATTGATCAGGGTCAGAGTAGCGTTTTGATTTCTTCGGCTATGTCAACGGGCGCGCCGCCTTACTCGTATCAGTGGTTTAGCGAGGCTCCAAGTGCCTCCGGGTTTTCACCTATTCAGGGCGCAACCTCTGCGAATTACATGTTTGATTCTACAGGAGCGACTTTGGGAACTTGGAGTTTTAATCTACAGGTGAATGACAGTACGGGTGTCTCTGTAACTTCTAATACGGCTACGGTTGTGGTCAACGCTGCGGCGCCTTCTGTTGATGCTTGGTCGATGTTTCATCACGACCTAAGCCACTCTGGCTACTCAACTTATGCAGGCCCAACGACAAACACAGTAAAATGGAGCTTCTACACAACAGGCGACAGCGTAGAATCGTCTCCCACTGTTGTTAACGGCGTAGTCTATGTAGGCTCAGGTTGCGGCTATGTTTATGCCTTGGACGCAACAACAGGTAATCAAATCTGGAACTTCTCAACAGGCGGCTGGGTGGAGTCGTCTCCTGCCGTTGTCGACGGCGTAGTCTACATAGGCTCAGAAGATGGCAACGTCTATGCCTTGAACGCTGCAAACGGCAACCAACTCTGGAACTACACAACAGGCGGCGGTGTGGATTCATCTCCCCGTGTTGTCAACGGCGTAGTCTACATAGGCTCTGGCGACAGCAACGTGTATGCTTTGAATGCTTCAACAGGCAGCATGATATGGAGTTACACCACAGGTGGTGGCGTATGGTCTTCTCCTGCCGTTGTCAACGGCGTGGTCTACGTAGGCTCATTCGATGGCAACGTCTAT
>Ga0187852_1000083_pt1 | contig 98820 bp, 87 predicted proteins | sample June2016WEW_6_40_FD_134511 | JGI IMG/M metagenome (GOLD analysis project Ga0187852, IMG submission 134511) | Peatland microbial communities from SPRUCE experiment site at the Marcell Experimental Forest, Minnesota, USA - June2016WEW_6_40 | ecosystem: Environmental > Terrestrial > Soil > Wetlands... | reverse complement strand
TTCTGGGATTATGTCGGCGCGAGGCTCGGCGCGCCGAACCACGCCGGCATCGCGATGCTGCCCGAAATAATCAAAACCCGCGCCGCGACAGCTTAATCGCCCGGGGTTTTGCCCCTCTTACGAGGAAATGCTCTAACCTCTTATAAAGAGGGAGAGTTCTTATGGCCTGGGTGATTTCGTCCAGGTGGAGCGCGCTCTCGCCAGCCCCTCTATCGAACGGCGGAGGCTCACGCGTCATTTTCCAGCAAACCGTTTGGACCGCGTTTACGTTACCGGACGACAATCGTTTCATGGGAGTAAGGCCATGACACCACCTGGAACACACTTTGCCTTGATCGGACGCGCGTACCCTTGCGAAATGTTCGAGCTTTGGGCGCGAGTTTCGCGCTCGGCACGGGAACACCGCAAGGCGGTCCACGCGGCTCATGGACCGCGCGAGCAGGCCTTTTTCAAGAAGGCCAATCAAGATTCGCCGCGCCGCTGATTCGCCCCTCATTCCCCGGCGGAGGACGTCAAATGCCCGGCCGAGGCACCCGGCGGTCCCATGAGGGGCCGTTCTTCCAACGAGAAAATCGTCACGAAAGCCGCTAGGCTCCCCAGCGCGGCAAGACCGAAAACAATCCGGAAGCTCGCGAGAACCCCCGCGGGATCGGCGATCGAGACATGCCCCGTCATCTCGTGGCCGCTCGCGCCAATGATAATGACCCCGAAAATCGCGACGGAAACGGCACCGGCGAGTTGGCGGCAGAGATTGGCCGTCGCGATCGCCGTGCCGAGCTGATGAGACGCCACGGCATTTTGGATGGATAGGGTCGAAATTGGCAAAATCGTCCCGAAGGCGGCGCTGATGATGCCGAGCAAGAGGCTTATGCCCCAGACCGGCAGGCTCCCGGCCCAAAGCATGAGCGCGATTGCGGCGAAACCCGCAATGGGCAGCACGGCCAAGGGCAGCCGCTTGTAATGCCTGTATCTCGCGAGTGTTTTGCCCGCCATCAGCGCACCGCCCACCGTTCCCACCATGAGCGGGATGAGGGCGACCCCGGATTCACTCGCACTCAAGCCGCGCACGCTCTCGAAGAGAATCGGCGTGTAGATCGCCAGCCCCAAGAACAGGCCAATGCTGAGACTGGCCGCGAGCGTCGAGATCATCACCACGCGGTCGAACAAAACCTCCAGGGGAATCAAGGGCTCGGGCGTATGGCGAAGGCGGAAGAAAAAGCCCGCCATGAGCAGCGCGTCGAGCACCGCCATGCCGGCCATTTCGGGGCTCGCCCAGGAAAAACGGGCGCCGCCCCAGTTCAACGTCAGAAGAATGCCCGATGTCGAAGCGATCAACAGAACCGCGCCGGGAATATCGAGTCCATGGGGACGTTCGTGCCGGGGCAGACGCTTCAGCGGCCCGTTCGACAAAAGAAAACCGGCGATCCCGACCGGAATGTTGATCCAAAAGATCATCGACCAATGGAGATGCTGGGCGAAAAAGCCGCCGAGCACCGGGCCGGCCAAGCTTGCCAACATGAAAGACGTCGCGAAATAGCCCTGATAGGACGCGCGCTCCTTCGGCGAGAGGATATCGCCCGCGATCGTTTGCGAGAGCGCCAAAAGGCCGCCGCCGCCGATGCCTTGAACGAAACGCGCGAGAATCAAGACGAGCATCGATGGCGCCAAGGCACAAAGGACGGAGCCAAACAAAAACACCGAGACCGAGACCAAAAACATCGGCCTGCGGCCGTGGATGTCGCTCAGCTTGCCGTAAAGCGGGGTCGCGCTGGTGGCCGCGAGCAAATAAGCCGTCACGACCCAGGGCAGATGTTCCGTATCGGCGAGATCGCGGCCAATCGTCGGCATGGCGGTCGCGACGATGGTTTGATCGAGCGCCCCGAGCATCATCGCGATCATCAAACCAAAGATGATGCGGCGGATTTCGGGTTTGGAAAGAGGAGCAGCCGGCTTCGAGCCGGCCGGACGCGCGGATGAGGACATGACCCGTCTTCTCGGCCGGGAAATCCATTCACGCAAGATGGAATCTTTCGAAATGCCCGCGTGAGTCCGTCGCGCCGCCTTGGTTCGGGGCGGCGCGGCGAGCGCGTTTCCAAGGATTAACGGCCGGAATGCGCGGCGACGAGTTCGAGAATGATGTCGCCATAAGCCTCGATCTTGGCCGCGCCGATCCCGTGAATCCCGGCCAAATCGCGTTCGTCTCGAGGGCGCTGGCGCGCAATGTCGCGCAGACTGCGGTCGGTGAGCACGACATAGGCGGGCACCTTGCGTTGTTTTGCCAGAACCATGCGCTTGGCCTTGAGGGCCGCGAATAAATTGGCGTCGTCCGCGCTCAGGGGCTCCTCGCCGGCAGCGCTCGCCCCGCCACTTGCAGCGGCATTGGCGCGCACCGGCTCGTTGTCTTCCGCGATGGCACTCAACATACCGCGCGCGCGCCGGCCTTTCGCGGACGTTTCGCCAACGAGGAGTTCGAGCGGCGCGGCCCCGCTCAAAACCTTGCGGCCTTCTTCCGTTACGTGCCAACGGCCGCCATCGTCCTCGTCTTGCGCAATCAGCTCAGCCGCTTGGATTTGCCGGAAAATACTGCGCCATTCCGCCGCGCCAAACTCGGCGCCGGCGCCGAAAGTCGGCAAAGCGTCGTGGCTGTGGCGCAGGATCGCCTCGGTTGCCTTGCCGATCAGCAGATTGGCGAGATGGCCGGGGAAAAACCGGCCCGATGTCCGCAACAAAGCCGACATCGCCTTTTGCGCGGCGACGGCGCCATTGAACCGCGCATGCCGCCCCTCGCAAATATCGCAAAAGCCGCAAGCATTGGATTTTTCGCCAAAGGCCGCAAGCAGCGTCTGGCGGCGGCAGCGCGGCGTTTCGCACACCGACAGAAGGGCGTTGAGCCGCATCTTTTCCATCGCCTTGCGCGGCGCGGATGCATCGCCGAGCGCGATCTGCCGTTCGCGCAGCCGGATATCGGACTCGCCCCAAAGCGTCAGCGTATCGGCGCGAGCGCCATCGCGGCCCGCGCGGCCGATTTCCTGATAATAGCCCTCGATGGAGCCGGGGAGATCGGCATGGCAGACATAGCGCACATCCGGCTTGTCGATGCCCATGCCGAAGGCGATGGTTGCGACCACAACCACCCCCGGATTTTTCAAAAACGCATCTTGGTTGGCATTGCGCACCGCGCCATCGAGCCCGGCGTGATAGGGCAAGGCCCAGACCCCATCGGCGGAGAGCGCCTCCGCGAGCTGCTCGACGCCCTTACGCGAGGAGCAATAGACGATGCCGCTTTCGCGCTTGTGACGGCGGATGAAGGCCTTGATCTGCTGCCCCGCATTCTCCTTGCGGGCAAAGGCGAGGTGGAGATTGGGCCTATCGAAGGAGCGCACGAAGATGCGCGGCTCGCGGCAAAATAGTTTGGCGACAATCTCATCCCGCGTGCCGGGGTCGGCGCTGGCGGTCACCGCGATGATCTGCGGATTGCCCAAGGCTTCGGCCGCCGCGCGAAGCTCCATATATTCGGGGCGGAAATCATGCCCCCATTGCGAGACGCAATGGGCCTCGTCGATGGCCAGCCGCTCGACACCGCTGGCGCGCAGCCGGTCCAGCATGCCCGCTTTCAGCAAGCGCTCCGGCGAGACATAAAGCAGCCGCATGCTGCGCTCGCCCAAGGCGCGCTCGACGGACGCGTGATCCCCGCCGGAATTGCCGGAATGCAGGGCGCCGGCGGAAATGCCCCGCGCGTTGAGCTGGCGCACTTGATCGCGCATCAAGGCGATGAGCGGCGAGACCACCACCGTCAGCCGTCCATCGACGACGGCCGGGAGTTGATAGCACAGCGATTTGCCGGCCCCCGTCGGCATCACCGCCAGCACGTCCTCGCCCGCCAGAATCGCCTCGACCACCTCGGGCTGGCCGGGCCGCAGCGCCGTAAAGCCGAACACGCGTTCCAGCTTGACCAAGGCCTCGCGCATGGCCGGGGAGGCGTCCACGGGCTCAGACCTCACGACAGCCGCGCAATCGCCGCACCTAAATCCGCCATGCCGGCAACGACCGCGCCCGCGCCTGCCGCCGCGAGCCGCCCGGCATGGCGATCGTCCGCGTGGCTCGCGCCGGTGAAGCCAATCACCGCCATGCCCGCGGCAACCCCGGCCTCGACACCCGCCACGGAATCCTCGATCACGACGCACTGGTGCGGCGAAACGCTCATCTGGGCCGCCGCGAACAAGAAGAGATCGGGCGCGGGCTTGCCGTTCTCGACCTGCGAGGCGCTAAAGATGTGCGTGCCGAAAAACGGCGCGAGGCCGGTAATCTCGAGCGATTCGGCAATGCGCGGCAGCGCGGAACTCGAGGCAACGCAACGCGGCCCCTCGAGCTGTTGCAACACCTCGGCCACACCCGCCACCGGCTGCAATTCGGCGCGCAACCGCGCCAGCATGCGCTCGCGCATCTCATCTCCGGTGCTTGGTGGCAGGGCGCGGCCAATCAGCCGCTCGATTTCGAGGACGATATCGGCATTGTGCCGGCCCATGAACGCATCGAGACAAGCCGCCACGCTCATCGGCCGCCCAAACTCGCTCATCATACCGGAGAGAACTTCGAGCGAGATCAGTTCGGAATCGACGAGCGTGCCGTCGCAATCGAAAATCAGGAGCATACGGGGTGGGAGTCCGGCCAGGGAGGGAGTCGGCGAAGCATAGACGCTTATGACGCGATGCGAAACGAGGCTGTTTTACACGAAAGCGGCCTCATTTTCCCCGGCATGACCATCAAAATTTAACGCCACGCCCACGTTCCCGGCCCCGGCGACCTGCCTGCGCAGCGACAAGCGGCGAGGATCCGGCCCTTCTCGAGGGCACGCCTCCAACGATGCGGCTCTCCGCCACCCGGCCTCGGTCGAAGTCACCCGCTGTGAAGACGGGACTAGACGAGACTCAAAACCGTCAGCCCCAGCACCGCCGCGCTCAACTTCCAACCGATGCGCTTAATTGCGAGTCCGGACATTGCCGCACCAAACGCCGCCACAATCCAGAAAAGCGCGAAAGGCCAGCGCCCTTCGACACCGCCAATGGCGAGCGCAACGACTATTGACAAGAGAAGAAACACGACGGTCGCGAGAAGATGCACAAAGGTTTCAAAAGTATGCTCATGCTCGATCACGTCATCGACTTGCAAGGGGGTAGTGAATTCAACGGACATGGCTTTCACCTCCGAATAGTTGTGCTGGATATAACGCGGAGAGCGATGACTGGTTTCGTCACGGCCTCATCCGAATCGCACGTGTCACCCTCGGCCTCGAAGCGCCCTAGAATGCGTTCACCAAGCCCAGCATTGCCTCCTCGTTTGGTTCCGCCGCGATACGCACCCCGGCGCAGCCCGCCGCCAGAAGCGGCGTGGCGACGTCTTGCGACAGACAGACATGCGTGAACAGCGCGGCGTCGATCCCGGCGGCAGCCGCGAGGCTCGTGAAAATCGCGGCGCTGCGGCGGGAATAATGCAGGACGGAATCGACCCGGCCCTCGCGTAGCGCCGCCACGGCTTCCCGCGTCAACACCCTGGCGGCCACCGCGCAATAAGTTTCGATCACGATCAAACGGTGGCCGGTGACGCCAAGCGCCTCCTCGATTAAAGGCTTGCGATCCGTGCCCGTGAGATAGAGAAGCCGGGCCGCCGGCAACGAGACCAGCACCTCGGCCAGCGCGGCGCTATCCGGCGCGACCGTGGCCGGCCCGGCAAAGCCATGCGCCCGCGCCGCCGCCCCGGTCTGCGCGCCCACGAGAAACAGCGGCACCATGCGCCAGGCCGCGAGATCGAGCTCCTCTATCTCCATGCCCGTGAAGGCGCGCGCGCTTGTCGCAATCAGCCCATGCGGCGGGCGCCGCGGCCAAGACTCGCCTGTAGGCTCGAAGGTGATCACCGGGCTCACCAGCACCTGATGGCCGCGGGCCTCCAGCTTGGCTTGCGTGCGCGCGGCCTCCTCTTGCGCCCGGGTCAGGAGGAGACGCATCGGCTAATGCTGAAAAAAGCCGGCGGGCAGGCGCGCGCGGATCGCCTCGCCCGCCGCGCCACCGAGCAACGCCGCATCGGCCGCCGCGCCCTCGACAAGCTCCTCGAACACTTCGGAGCCATCGGCCCGCAGCACGAGGCCATGCAGGCGGATCCGGCTTCCCTTCGTGACAGCATGGGCGCCAATCGGCGTGCGGCAAGACCCGTCGAGCGCCGCCAGAAAGGCGCGCTCCGCCGCCAAAGCCACGCCGGTGGCATGGCAGAGAATCGGCGCGAGCGCGGCGGCCGCCGCCCCGTCCCCAGTTCGCGCAGTGATGCCGATGGCGCCTTGCCCGGCGGCGGGGAGAAAATCCGAGGTGGGCAGAATGGCGGTGGCGCGATCCTCCAGGCCGAGGCGGCGCAAGCCCGCCAAAGCCAACAGCGTGCCCGCGCATTCGCCCTCTTCCAACTTGCGCAGCCGTGTCTGCACGTTGCCGCGCAACAGCGTGATCTCGATGTCCGGTCGCAGCCGCTTCAACATCGCGCCGCGCCGCAGCGAAGCCGTGCCGACCTTGGCTCCATCAGGCAAATCGCGCGGGTCCGCCGCCACGGGCGAGATCCAGACATCCCGGACATCCTCGCGCGGGAGATAACCCGCCACTTCGATGGCCTCCGGCAGGAGCGTCGGAAGATCCTTCGCCGAATGCACGGCAATGTCGATTTCACCCGCGATCAAGGCAATATCCAGCTCCTTGGTGAACAGCCCCTTGCCGCCGGCCTCGCTCAAGGGACGATCCAAAATCGCATCGCCGCTGGTCTTGATGATGCAAATTTCGATCGCATCCGGCGCAAGCCGATGCGCCGCCACGAGCAAATCGCGGGTCTGATGGGCCTGGGCCAAAGCGAGCGGACTGCCGCGCGTGCCGATCCGGAGGGGAGAAATAAGCGACATCGGCGAACGAACCTTCCCTAAGCAATCGACAGGGGCTGTAGAGCACGTCCCGGAAAAGCCGCAGACTTTTCAATCCAGGACGTGCTCTTTTTTGAAAAAAGAGCGATTTCTCGTCACCTGGGTGATGCCACCCAGATGGAAAGCGCTGTATCTTTCTATAGATCCGCGCTCGAACCTTCAAAAACTTTGCTATGGTCGAACGGCTTACACGATTACCGGGGTCATGCATGCGCGTTTTGGGGATCGAGACCACCTGCGACGAGACGGGGGCTGCCGTCGTGCGGCTCAAGCCGGAGGGCGGCGGGGAGATTCTGTCCAACGAAATCATGAGCCAGATCAAGGAGCATGCGGCCTATGGCGGGGTCGTTCCGGAGATCGCGGCCCGCGCCCATGTCGAGGTCTTGGACCGGCTGATCGAGCGGGCGATCACGAAAGCCGGAATGCGAATCAAGGATATCGACGCGGTGGCGGCGGCGGCCGGGCCCGGCCTGATCGGCGGCGTGATCGTGGGGCTGACGGCCGGCAAAGCCATTGCTCTGGCGCTCCGCAAACCCTTTATCGCCGTGAACCACCTGGAGGCCCATGCGCTAACGCCCCGGCTGACGGACAATGCCGCCTTTCCCTACCTCCTGCTGTTGGTCTCGGGCGGCCATAGCCAGCTCGTCGCGGTGAAGGGGGTCGGCGATTACGTCAGGCTCGGCGCGACGCTGGACGATGCCGTCGGCGAGGCCTTCGACAAGATCGCCAAAATGCTCGGCCTGCCCTATCCCGGCGGCCCGCTGATCGAAAAGCGTGCCCTGGAGGGCAATCCCGAGCGATTCGCCTTTCCACGCCCGCTGCTGGGGCGGCCGAAGCCGGACTTTTCGCTCTCGGGCCTCAAAACCGCCGTGCGGATGGAAGCCGAAAAGATCGCGCCGCTGACCGCGACCGACGTCGCCGATCTCTGCGCCTCGTTCCAGGCGGCCGTGGTCGATACGATCATCGACCGTACGCGTTGCGCGCTGCGCTTGTTTCAGGAGCGGATTGGCCCTTGCGAGACCATTGTCGCGGCGGGCGGCGTGGCCTCCAACGAAGCGATCCGCCGGGCGCTGGGACGGTTTTGCGGCGAGGCCGGACTCAAGCTGATCATCCCGCCGCCGATTCTCTGCACCGATAACGGCGCGATGATCGCCTGGGCCGGGATCGAACGGCTCGGTCTCGGCCTTGTTGACGACATGACATTCGCCGCCCGGCCGCGGTGGCCGCTCGATGCGCAAGCCGAGGCCGCGCATCACGGCAAGGCGTGAGATGAGCAAGATGGCGCAGCAACCGGCTCGCCGGATCGCGGTGCTTGGTGGCGGCGCCTGGGGCACGGCGCTGGCCAATCTCGCCGCGCGGGCCGGAGCGCAGGTGATTCTCTGGACGCGCGATCCCGCCCATGCCGCGGAGATCGCCGCCACGGGGTTCAATGCGCGCCGCCTGCCGGGCGTGCCGCTGCTGGCCAATGTGACCGCCACGAGCGATCTCGCACTGATTCAAGGCGCCGACATCGTCCTGCTGGCGGTTCCCGCGCAAACCCTGCGGGAAACCGCGGCTCGCGCCCGGCCCCACATTGCCCCCCATGTTCCCGTGATCATCTGCGCCAAGGGGATCGAACGCGCCACCGGGCTGTTCATGAGCGACGTGATCGCGCAGACCCTGCCCGACAATCCCCCCGCGGTCCTCTCCGGCCCGAGTTTCGCGGAAGACGTCGCGCGCGGCTTGCCGACGGCCGTGACGCTGGCCGCCCGCGATGCCGAAGGCGCGGAGGCGCTGGCGGCGGCTTTCGCGGCGCCTTGGTTCCGGCTCTATCACACCGCCGATATCCGGGGCGTCGAGATCGGCGGCTCGGTGAAAAACGTGCTTGCCATTGCTTGCGGTATCGCGGCCGGACGGGGGCTTGGCAAAAGCGCGGGGGCGGCCTTGATCGCGCGGGGCTTTGCCGAGCTGACCCGTTTCGGCCGGGCGCTCGGCGCCGATCCCGGCACGTTGATGGGTCTGGCCGGCCTTGGCGATCTCGTCCTGACCTGCGGCTCCACGCAATCGCGCAACTATTCCTTCGGTTTCGCGCTCGGCCAGGGCGTGAGCGTCGAGGACGCACAAGCGGCGGCCGGCACGGTGGAAGGCGCGCAGACTTGCGGCATTCTCGTTGAACTCGCCCGGCGTCAGGGCGTCGACATGCCCATCGCCCAAGCGGTCGAGAGCGTGCTGACGGGGCGCGCCAGCGTCGAGGACGCGATCACCGCCCTGCTCGCCCGCCCGGCCAAGGCGGAAGCGCGGCTTTAGGCAATCGAGCCGATGAAATCCTCCTCCGCGAAGCGGGGGAGGGGGACCATGTGGAGCATGGTGGAGGGGGCAGGTGCGCTCTGATGCCGCCAAGGTTCCACGGCGGAAGCCATCGGCGCGCGGTTTACTTCCGGTGGCTTATACTGCCAATTATCGCCGCGGCTGCCGCCCCTCCACCGCCTCCGGCGGTCCCCCTCCCCCGCTGCGCGGGTGAGGATCACGTCCGGAGATGGAGTCTCGTTTCACGGCCTGCTCGGAGAGAAAGCGAAATGGCGCATTGGCTGGTCAAGAGCGAACCGGAAAAATGGTCCTGGGCGGACCAAGTCGCGGCCGGGACAAAGGGCACGCATTGGAACGGCGTACGCAACCACCTCGCCAAAAAGCACCTGATGGCCATGCAGCTTGGCGAAGAGGCGTTCTTCTACCATTCCAACGAGGGCAAGGAGATCGTTGGCATCGTCACCGTGATCAAGCTCTATTATCCCGATCCCAGCGACGAGACGGGCAAGTTCGGGATGGTCGATTTTCGCGCCGTGAAGCCGCTGAAAAAGCCCGTGAGCCTGGCCGCCATCAAGGCCGAGCCGCGCTTGAAGGACATGATGCTGGTGGTGAATTCCCGCCTCTCCGTGCAGCCGGTCACGGAGGAGGAATGGTCGATTGTTTTGGAAATGGGCGGGATGTAGCCCTCAGTTGGGTAGCCATCCCACCCAGACGCTGACCAAGAGCACGACGCCAAGGGCAAAACGGTAGACCACGAAGGGCCAAGCGGAGAACCGCTCCAGGATGTGCATCAGGCTCCAGATCGCGGCGAAGGCCGAGATCGAGGCGACTACGATCCCGACGGCCAAGATCGACCAGCCGTGGGCATCGAGATGCGCTTTGTGCAACTCCCACAGCTCCTTGAACCCGGCCAATGCGATCGCGGGAAGGCCGAGCAAGAAAGAAAAGCGCGCGGCCTCGTCGCGTTGGAGATCGCGAAACAAAGCGGCGGTGAGAGTCGAGCCCGAACGCGACACGCCCGGGATCAGGGCGCCAATCTGGGCGAAACCGACCGCCAGGGCGTCCTTCAAGGTCACATTATCCATCGTCCGCTGCGGCCGGCCATACCATTCGGCCAGTGCCAGGAGCGCGCCCATGAGGACGCAGGAAAAGCCGATGACGGTCAGCGTGCGCAATGGGGAATTGCAGGCATTGAGAACAGGCGCGAGAATCAGGCCGGCGATCACGATCGGCAGGGTTGCCAGCGCGATCCAGGCGACGAACCGGAAATTCCAATCCCCGAAATCGCGCCGTGCGACGGCCTCGATCGCACCCGCCCCCAGTTCCCGCACATCGGCCCAGAAATAGCTGAGCACGGCGGCAAGAGCCGCTAGCTGCATAGCCGCGGAGAAGGCCGAACCCGGATCCTGCCATCCCAGCAAGGCGGGAATGATCCGCATATGGGCGGTCGAGGAAATCGGCAGAAGTTCGGTGATGCCCTGAACCACCCCGAGAACCGCAACCTTGACATAGCCCAGAGTCACGAAGCCGGTATCGAGACCAGCTGTACAGGCATTCGCCATGGATTCCGCCCACCCCAACCGGCGCGGTCTGGACCATCCCCGCGCGCTCAAGGAGCGTGATAATCACCCGCTTGGCCGTGTCAACACGGAGGTGGGCGCCAGGTTAAAAAACGGCGGGATAAACCGGGGCGGAGTCCGCTTAGGCACGAAAACGCCGGCCGCGAAGGCCGGCGCCGATCCGCATCGAAAAAGATCAGGTGCCCTGACCCGGCGCCGCCGGAGCCGGTGCCACGCCCGGAGCCGCATGCTCCTTCTGGAGCTCTCTCTGTTCCTTTTTATATTGATGGCGCTTCCACATGCCCACGGCGCAACCCACGACCGCACCCTTGACGGCATGGTGGCCGGCATAATGGCCCGCCACCGCGCCAGCCGCGCCATATTTCAGGCACCCGCCGGGCGCTGCCTGGGCAGCTGGGACAGAGAGGGTCATGCTCGCGGACAATCCACCGCAAAGCGCCAAGGCAAGAAGACGTTTGTTCATCGAATACCTCCATCGCGCGAGCCGCGCGGGTTGAATTCCGGCAAAGCGCACCCGGCGTCCCGCTAAAGCCTCTCCGGCTTTAGTCCCGAACCAAAGCTTGGAAGAGGTTATCCCCTCAGCTCCGTGACAATGGCATCGCCCATGGCGGAGGTGGAGAGGCTCGATGCCGCGCCACCCTTGATATCGGCGGTGCGCAGGCCCTTTTCAAGCACCGCCGAGATCGCCGTCTCGATCCGATCCGCGAGATCGCCGCGGCCGAACGTATAGCGCAAGGCCATCGCGAAGGAGCCGATCATGGCGATGGGATTGGCGATGCCCTGGCCCGCGATGTCGGGCGCCGAGCCATGCACCGGCTCGTAAAGCGCCTTGCGGTGGCCGGTGCGCGGATCGATATCGCCGAGCGAGGCGGAGGGCAGCATGCCGATCGAGCCGGTCAGCATGGCCGCGACGTCGGACAGCATATCGCCGAAGAGATTGTCGGTGACGATCACGTCGAAGCGCTTGGGATTGCGCACGAGCTGCATGCCCAGGGCATCGGCCAACTGATGATCCAGCGCGACATCGGGATAATCGCGCTTTTGCAGAGCGGTGATGACCTCGTGCCACAAGACGCCGGATTTCATGACATTGCGCTTGTCCGACGAGGTCACGCGCTTGCCGCGCTGACGCGCCAGTTCGAAGGCGACCCGGCCGATGCGCTCGATCTCATAGGTGTCGTAGACCTGCGTATCGATGGCGCGCTTCTGGCCATTGCCGAGATCGATGATCTGCTTGGGCTCGCCGAAATAGACGCCGCCGGTCAGCTCACGCACGATGACGAGGTCGAGCCCTTCGATATATTCGCGCTTCAGCGAGGAGGCGTCGGCCAAGGCGGGATAGCAAATCGCGGGACGGATATTCGCGTAAAGCTGCATGTCCTTGCGCAGCCGCAGCAAACCCGCTTCCGGGCGCAGATCGTAGGGCACCTGATCCCATTTCGGGCCCCCGACCGCCCCCAGCAGCACGGCATCGGCCGCTTGCGCCTTGGCCATGTCGGCATCGGAAATGGCGACGCCGTGGGCGTCGTAAGCCGAGCCGCCGACCAGCCCCCGGTCCAGAGCGAACGAGGCCGAGCCCTCCGCCTGGAACAGGCCGATCACCTTCTCGGCCTCCGCCATGACTTCGGGGCCGATCCCGTCGCCGGGCAAAAGGAAGAGGGAATACGTCATGGCGGGATTCCATTGGTGTGGCGGATTTAGTATTGGCGCGCCTTGAAGCATGCCAGGCGGCTTTTGGCTAGAGCGCTTTCCGCTTTGGTGATTCCACCAAAGCGATAAGAAATCGCTCTTTTACTAAGGAGTTAGAGCATGTCCTCGATCGAAAAAGTCTGCAACTTTTTCGGGACATGCTCTAGACGGGAACGGCAAGCCGCAATGCTCGCTGTGCCGGCTGGGTCAGTCAATGATCAGCCCGTGGGATTAGACGGCATCCCCCGCCCCCTCAAATCCGCTCCTTCTCGAACGGCACGAACTTCGGGGGCAAAATCTCCACGGAGCCGTCGATGCGCTGCATGAGGGGGATCGGCGGGAGCGAGGGTGTATAGGCGACCAGCTCCAGCGGGCTTTTCGGCGGCAGGGGCTCGGGGCCGAAGGGATAGGGGATGGGTGGCTTCGGCGGCTCGGCCTTTAAAGCTCCGGCGGGGCGTTCGGGCGGCACCGGCAGCTGCGTCCGCAACAATTCGTCCGGCACGGGTTTCTTGACGGCGGGCACCGGCGGCGCGGCGCCCTGCTCCGGCGGCGCGGTCCAGCCGGCCACGATCCCCTCGAGCTTGCCGGTCAGCGACGAAAGACCGGAGCCGTCCGATGCCGCGGACTCCGGCAGCGGCTTGATCGTGGCGGCCGCCATCATGATGCGGGGGCTGGCCGGCGTGTTGCAATCGCGCACGCCCAGCGCGATCAGCTCCGAGCCGCGCAACACCTTGTATTGTTTCGTTAATGTGCCGAGGCGCTCGCGGACGGCAGGCGGATAGGTGTAGAATAATTGCTGCGACACGGCCCAATTCGTGGAATGGTCGCGCGGGTCGTAGGCCTGATGAAATTTCAGGATCGAATCGGGGTAGACGCAGACGTTTGGCAGGCTGAGCGCCATGGTGCAGGCCGAGCGGCACTCGTGCAGGCGCACCTCGCGGTGAGTCTCCCGGTAGATTGCGGTGCGCAACGCATATTGGTCGACATAGCCGCCGACGTCCTTGACGACGACGACGGGCGAGGGCGCTGGCGGTGGTTGTAAATACGTCAATGGTCCAGTCTCGTGGGCCGCGAACGATGCCGGGGCGCTTTATAATCTAACCCCGCCATTTAATGAAAACGTGGTGAACGCATTCTTAAACCTCGGCATGGCATGGTCTATCCCACACTAGCCCGCTCCATAGGGCAAGACTTTGGCGAGAAGGTGGGGTGACTCCGGCCCCCCCGCATGCGACAGGGCAGAGATGGCGAGTCAACTCTACAAGGCGAGCAATCCAGGCTTCGCGGTTTACGTCCATTGGCCGTTTTGCCTGTCGAAATGCCCCTATTGCGATTTCAACAGTCACGTCCGCTCGACGGCGATCGACGAGGACCGCTACGTCGCGGCCTTCCGGGCGGAGCTGTCGCATCGCGCCAAGCTGACCAAGGGGCGCACGGTCTCCTCGATCTTCTTCGGAGGCGGCACGCCCTCGCTGATGAAGCCCGGCACGGTGGCCGCCATTCTCGATGCCATCGCCGCCAACTGGCGCGTCGACCCTAAGGCCGAGGTGACGCTGGAGGCCAACCCGACCAGCGTCGAGGCCAACCGCTTCACCGGCTACCGCACGGCTGGCGTCAACCGGGTCTCGCTCGGCGTCCAGGCGATGAACGACGCGGATTTGAAGGCTCTCGGCCGGCTTCACACCGCCGCCGAGGCGATGGAGGCGGTGAAAATCGCGGGCTCGATCTTCGAGCGCTTTTCCTTCGATCTCATCTATGCCCGGCCGAATCAGACGGTGGCGGGCTGGAAGGACGAGCTCGAGAGCGCCATCAAGCGCGCGCGGGACCATATGTCCTTGTATCAGCTCACCATCGAGCCCGACACGATGTTCGAGCGCCTGCGCAATGCCGGCAAGCTGATCGTACCCAACAACGATCTCGCCCGCGATCTCTGGGACGTGACGCAAGAGACGATGGATAAGGCCGGGCTGCCCGCTTACGAGATTTCCAACCACGCCAAGCCGGGCTGCGAGAGCCGCCATAATCTGATCTATTGGCGCTACGGCGAATATGCCGGCGTCGGGCCGGGCGCGCATGGGCGCATCATCACCCCCAAGGGCCGGCGGGCGCATGCGACCGAGCCGCATCCCGAAATGTGGCTGACGGTGGTCGAAACCGACGGCCACGGCTTGGTGGAGGACGAGCTTCTCTCCGTCGAGGAACAGGGCGACGAGTTCCTGCTGATGGGCCTGCGCTTGTCGGAAGGGATCGAACCCACGCAATTCGAGGCGCTGGCCGGCCGCATGCTCGACCGCAGCCGCGTGTCCTCGCTGATGGAAGACGGCATGGTGGAACTGACCCCGCACGGACGCCTGCGCGTCAGCGCGGCCGGCTTCCCCGTGCTCGACGCCGTGGTGGCGGATTTGGCGGCTTAGATCACGTTCCGTAAAAGCTGAACCGCCGCTCCCGTCACATCGCCTTCCGTCACATCGCCGAATTCTGGGCGAAGTTTCTTGGTGCGGGGCTCACCGGCGCCGCGGTGCCGTTATTGATCTGCAAGACGGCAAGACCGCGATCGTTCAGGCCATCGGGCCGGAAACGGAATACGCCGTCGGCGCCATTGAACCCGGCTTTATTCAGCAACACGCTCTCCGCGAAACGTTGCGACCCCTGGGTTTTGGCGAGCGCCGCCGCCAGTGACACGGCATCGTAAGCCAAGGTCGCGAGACGCGTGGGATCGACCCCGTATTTAGCGCGATAACGCTGGGCAAACCTGTTGAACCCATCGTTCTCCGGCGCGGCGAACCACGCGCCTTGCATGCCCGGCAAGTTGAGCACGCGGGCGTCGTTCCACAGGCCGGTGCCGAGGATTTGAACCCTTTTCCCATCAATCCCGTTGGCCACGAGCGTCGCCGACATGGCCGTCATCGCATCCGCTTGCTCGGGGATGAAGAGACTATCGATCTGGCCGCCCAGCGCCGCGATCTTCTTGATCGAGGCATCGAGAGTCTGCGGCGTATAATGTTCAACGGACTGGACGCGAATATTCTTCTTGGCCGCCTCGGCCTGGAACTCGGCCTCGGCGACCCGGCCATAATCATTGTCTGGAATAAGCGCCGCCATCGATTTCTTCCCCTTGGCGGCGGCGTAATCGACAATCCGGTCGACATAGCTCTCGATCAGGAAGGACAACAGCCAAGATCCGCGCGAGGCGGTGGTCGAATCGGTCGAAAAGGCGATCAGGGGCTTGCCGGCATTGCGCGCCACGCGGGACGCCTCCCGGACATCGCCGGCAAACAACGGGCCGATGAAGAGTTCCGCGCCTTCGGCCAGAGCCGCCTGGGCCGCGTCGCGCGCGCCGTCTGGGCTGGAATGGTCGTCCTTGACGAGGATCGTCAAACTGTTGCTGCCGGATTCCGCCAAAGCGAGATCGGCCGCGTTGCGCAGGGATTGGCCGACAAGGCTCGGCTGACCATTGGGCGAAGTCAGCGGCAAGATCAGCGCAACCTTAACCGGGCCCGTCCCGATCGTATTGGCGCTGCTCCCCGGAGCCGCGCCCTCCAGAGGCTGGCTTTCGACTTTGCCGACCGGCGCGTTGAAGGGCAGGTCGGATTCGCCCGCGTTCTTGCCTGCGAAATTAGCCCCGCAAGCCGAGAGGACCCCCGCGGCGGCCCCTAAAATCATCAGACGCCCGGCCGCGCGCAGAAACGGCCGGCTTGCCAAAAACCCGCTAGCAAAACAATCAGTTGCTTGCACCAGCCCCATCGCCCCGTCTTAAGCCGCCACCCGTCGCTCTGCCCATGTACGGGAAGCGAAGCCGTAGTCTAGCATAACTTTATCCTTGGCAACCTAACTCATTAAAACGGTCCGGTCATGCCCGTGCTTTTCCGCCTTTCGGGGCCAGCTCCCGCTTTGGCGTTTGCAAGACGAGCAATCGTTCTACGCCGCCGGGCAATGCGGAAAAGCCCCGTTCGTTTTAACGGGAACGGGAAAACGATCGTAACCGGCGCTTGCGGGCCGCGCGCAAAACTGATGCGGTAGATCCGGGATGGAGCATTTCCCACGAAAGTTGCAGGCTTTTGTGATCGAGGAAAGGCTCCAACCTCTTATAAAAAGGGCGAGTTCTTATCATCTGGGTGATTCCACCCAAGTGGAACACGCTCTAGTGACCAGGATCCCCGTTCCCATGCAAAACTCTTCAGGATCGCCCGGGGCGAGCGCCTTCACCGCCTTTGGTCTGAGGGCGGAGGCCGAGCCCATCAGCCCCGGTTTGCATGTCGTCGCGACTCCGATCGGCAATCTCGGCGATATTACCTTCCGCGCTTTGGCGACCTTGGCGGCAGCCGATCTCGTCTTGGCCGAGGACACGCGGGTCACCAAGACCCTGCTCGCCCACTACGGAATTACGACGCCGCTGTTCCCCTACCACGAGCACAATGCCGATCAGGTCCGCCCGCAATTGCTGGCTAGGCTCGAAGCCGGCGCGGCCCTCGCGCTCGTCTCGGATGCCGGCACGCCGCTGATCTCGGATCCCGGGTTCCGTCTCGTCGGCGAGGCGGTCAAGCGCGGCATCGACGTCAGACCCCTCCCCGGCGCCTCCGCCGTGCTGGCCGCCCTCGTGATCGCGGGCCTGCCGACCAACCGGTTCTTCTTCGAGGGGTTCTTGCCCCCCAAATCCGGGGCGCGGCGGCAGCGGATCGCCGAACTCGCGGCGATTCCCGGCACCTTGGTGTTTTTCGAATCGCCCCGGCGCGCCGCCGCGGCTTTGGCGGATCTCGCCGCCGTGCTCGGCCCGCGCGACGCCGTGATGGCGCGCGAACTGACGAAAATGTTCGAGACCGTGCGGCGCGGCAGCCTGCCGGACCTGGCGGCGGAAATCGGGGGCGAGGAGACGCCGCGCGGCGAGATCGTGCTGCTCGTCGGGCCGCCCACCGGCGAGGACGCACCGGTCGGCGCCGTTGTGCTCGATGCCAAGATCACGGAAGCTCTCAAATCCCTCTCGGTGAAGGACGCGGCCGCCGTGGTCTCGGCCGAAACCGGCCAGCCCCGCCGCCAGGTTTACGCGCGCGCCGTCGAGCTTGCGGCCCTCGCGCGATTATCCAAAGACCCCGTGGAGCTGGACTAGCCGTGGCGCTCACCCGCGCTGACCGGCGCCGGTCGCTTTGGGCGGGCCATGGCGCGGAATGGGCCGCCGAGATCTATTTGCGGGCGAAGGGCTACCGTATTCTCGCGCGCCGCTATCTCGTGAAAGGCGGCGAGATCGATATTATCGCCCGGCGCGGCGAGACCATCGCGTTCGTGGAAGTCAAGCTGCGCGGCTCGATCGAGGCAGCCCAGACCTCGATCGGGGCGGACAAACGCCGCCGGATGGCCCGCGCCGTCCGCACCTATCTCTCGGGGAACGAGGCCGCCATGCGCATGGTGCTGCGCGCCGACGCCGTCTATCTCGCCCCCTGGCACTGGCCCCTGCATGTCGAGAATGCGTTCGAGCTCAATTTGGGTTGAGCATCACCGCGTTCGACTCGAAGGCGCGGATCTCAAAAACGGCGAGCGCAGATTCGGTAAAGGTGACGGGACAATATCGGAACGAGCCCGTAGGAATTAGCTTACCGGCGCGCCAATCGTGTCGCGCAAAAAACCGAAAACGCGCTCGCGGTAGCTTTGATCCAGCGTATCGGATACGGCCTTATGGCCAAGGTCCGGCATCATCCAGAGCCATTTCGGCTGTTGGGCCAGATCATAGAGCGCACGGGTTTCCTCCGGCGGCGTAAAAAAGTCCCGCCCGCCGCCAATGACAAGCAAGGGACAGCCAAGTTTAGCCACCACGGAAGCCGGAGCGAGTTCGCCCGGCGCAACCCCGATACGCGGTTGCGATTGAGCCGCCAACAGCGGCTCGAATTTCTCCGCGAAGCACCGTCCTCCGACCACGGCAATCCGGCTACGGATCGCGTGACGGATATCGGGGAAGACCGCCTGCAGAACCATGGCATCGGCGGGCACGGGACCGTTGGGGCCCAGCAACGCCGCCGCGCCGCCCATCGAAATCCCAATGACGGCAACCTTGGCGCCCGCCTGTTTCCGTTTCAGCCAGTTGAAGGCAGCATGGACATCTTTCGACTCTGTCCAGCCGAAACCGCAGGGCGCGTCGCTCGACCCTCCATGTCCCCGCAAATCGATCGTCAGCACGGCATAGCCTTGCGCCGCGAACCATTCCGCGTTGGGTTGAATCACCTTCCGGGACGCGGTGAACCCATGGACGATGAGCAAGGCCGGACTATCCGCTCGAAGGCCGGGCCAGTAAGTGGCCGCGACGCGAAGGCCATCGGCGCTTTCAATCATAAGGTCCCCGGCGGGCGGCATTGGCGCGCGCCGGCGAGGCGGAAACCCAATTCGTCCCAAACGAATCGCAATCGATCCGATGATCCAGCTGGACTGCTCGAGAACCGTGAGGGCCATCGGCGCCGGGCTCCCTTTGTTGCCACGCGGGCGCTATAGGTGGAGAGGAATTGCAGCACTTCAATATCGGAAACGCGGGAAACGAGGCGGTACCCGGACAGCTGCGGGGGCGTTTGATCTCCCGTTTCGCCGGGCCGGTCATTAGTTCGAGAGATTTCGCCGCCGAAATTGACTTCTGCGCCGGCTTCCTCCAATAAGACGTCGCAATCCGACGGTGCCGGACGTGTCTTCCCTCGAGGCCCCGGCCCGGCCTATGCTTTTTCAATAACGATATCGGCCTCGACCCATCCTGTGGCGAAGCATGCCGCATCGGTCGAGATGGAGTTAGAGACGTGAAACGGACATATCAGCCTTCGAAAATCGTGCGCAAGCGCCGCCATGGCTTCCGCGCCCGCATGGAAACTGTCGGCGGTCGGCGTATTATCGCGGCCCGCCGCGCGCGCGGCCGCAAGCGCCTTTCCGCCTGAGCGGAAATCGCGGCATCTGCCGCCAAGCCGATCTCGAATTGGCCGGCGCTGCATTTGAAAGAGAGGGTTGCGCGATGCGGGACCCCAATCCGGCAAGCGAGAGCTTGGGGACCAAGGCAAGTGAAACGATCGGCCGGCTCAAGCGCCGCGCCGATTTTTTGCGCGTGGCAAAAGGCAGACGCTGGCACGGCAAGGCGTTTACCCTGCAAGCCCACCCGGCGGAAGAACGCGCCGCCGGCGCTGAAGCTTGCGCCGGCGACGAAGCGGCTCACGCCGTTCGCGCCGGCTTTACCGTCACCAAGAAAGTGGGCGGCTCCGTCGTCCGCAACCGGGCACGGCGGCGGCTTCGCGAAGCCCTGCGGCTCTGCCCGGACCTTCCCGTTCGCGCGGGCCATGATTATGTGATCATCGCCCGCCTCGAGGCCATCCGCCTGCCGTTTTCGACCCTGCAAGACGATTTGACCCGCGCACTCCGCGGCGTACATGCGGAGGCCAAGCCCCGCGACGGAGCCAAGCCCCGCAATGGAGCTAAGCCCCGCGACGCCACGAAGCGGCCCAAAAGGACCACGCCAAGCTCATGAAACCCGAAAATCGAAACTACTATGTGGCAATCGCCCTATCGATCTTGGTCGTGTTCGCGTGGAATTATTTTTACGCCATGCCGCGCCTGGAGAAACAGCGCCAAGAGCAAGCGCAAATCGCCGCCGTCACCACGCTGAAAGAGGGCGCGCCGGGCTCTATCGCCCCGCAATCGCGCTATGCCCCGCCGCAAGGCGGTGTCGGCCCGCAGACAGTCGAAGCCACCAAGGACCGTAACGCCGCTTTGGCCGACAGCCCGCGCGTGAAGATCGACACCCAGCATCTCTCGGGTTCCATCGCGCTGAAAGGCGCGCGGATCGACGATATCGTCTTGAAGGATTATCGCGAGACGCCGGACCCCAAGAGCCCCGAAATCATCCTGCTCTCGCCCGCCAACGCGCCGACGCCCTATTACGCCGAGAACGGTTATGTCAGCCAGCCCGGCGTCAAACTGGCGCTGCCGGACGCGAACACGCTATGGACCGCCGACCGGTCCACCCTGACCCCCGCGACCCCCGTCACGCTGACCGTCGACAATGGCCAAGGCCTGGTCTTTCACCGCAAGATCAGCATCGACGACAACTACATGCTTGAAATCGGCGATACGGTCGAGAACAAGGGCGCCACGCCAGCGGTGCTGTTCCCCTATTCCTTGATCCTTCGCCAAGGCCTGCCGCAAACCTCGGGCTATTCCGTTCTCCACGAAGGTTATGTCGGCGTGGTCGGCGATTCCGGCGTGCAGGACATGACCTATGCGGGAATCCTCAAAGAAACCAACGCCACCAAGACCCTAAAGGGCACGGGCGGCTGGGTCGGCTTTACCGATAAATATTGGGCGACCGCGCTGATCCCCGATCAAAAGCAGACGTTCGACGGCAGTTTCACCGCACGCGGCACCGCCGAGAAGATTTTCCAGGCGGATACGTTGGGCGAGGCCTTGACCATTCCGGCCAATGGCTCCGCCAGCACCTCGTCGCGCCTCTTCGCGGGCGCCAAGGTCACGGCCTTGCTGGATTCCTATAAACAAAATCTCGGCATCGAGAAATTCGACCTGCTGATCGATTGGGGCTGGTTCTATTTCATCACCAAGCCGATGTTCTTCCTGCTCGACACGATCTACAATTTCGTCGGCAATTTCGGCCTTGCGATCATCGCGATCACCTTCCTCGTCAAGGCTGTCTTCTATCCGCTCGCCAACCGCTCCTATGTCTCGATGGCCAAGATGAAGGCGGCCCAGCCGCAATTGGCCGCGCTGAAGGAGCGTTATCCCGACGACAAGGCGAAGCAGCAGCAGGAGATGATGGCGATCTACAAGAAGGAGAAGATCAATCCGGTCGCGGGCTGCCTTCCCATGGTGATCCAAATCCCGGTGTTCTTCTCGCTCTATAAAGTGCTGTTCGTCACCATCGAAATGCGCCAGGCGCCGTTCTTCGGCTGGATCCACGATCTGTCCCAGCCCGATCCGACCAATGTCTTCAACCTGTTCGGCCTGATCCCCTTCGACCCCACGGCGCTGCCGATGATCGGCCATTTCCTCGCCATCGGCATTTGGCCGCTGATCATGGGCTTCTCCATGTTCATCCAGATGAAGATGAACCCGGAACCCGCCGATCCCGTGCAGAAGCAGATGTTTGCCTGGATGCCGGTCATCTTCACCTTCATGCTCGGCACCTTCCCCTCGGGGCTGGTGATCTACTGGACCGTCAATAACACGCTGACGGTCATCCAGCAGTCCATCATCATGAAACAGGCGGGCCAGAAGCTCGAGCTCTGGGGCAATCTGAAAAGCCATTTCCGCAAGAAAGTCACGACTTGACCGGCTCCCCCGAAGTCGCGCCCGAAGAGACCGCACCCGATTTTCTGGAGTTGGGGCGCAAGCTCTTCGCGGCGGAATGCGAATTCATCTGGGGCGCCTCGAAGCCGGATGCCCTGCCTCCGGTGGGACCGCCCGAAATCGCCTTCGCCGGGCGCTCCAACGTGGGCAAATCCTCGCTGCTCAACGCGCTGACCAACCGCAAGACCCTGGCGCGCACGTCGCATACGCCCGGCCGCACCCAGCAACTCAATTTTTTCGCGCTGGGACCGAGCGTGGAAGCAGCCAAGCTGCGCCTGGTGGACATGCCGGGCTACGGTTACGCCTCGGCCTCCAAGGAGAAGATCGCCTCCTGGACCGGCCTGATGTACGATTTTTTGCGCGGCCGGGCGCCGCTTGCCCGCGTGTTCGTGCTGATCGACGGCCGCCATGGGCTGAAGCCGGTCGATTTCGAAATGTTCGACATTTTGGACCGCGCCGCCATGTCCTATCAAATCGTGCTGACGAAGAAGGACGAAGTTAAAATTTCCGAGCGCGAGACGCGCGTCGCCGAAACGCTGGCTGAACTCAAGAAGCGCGTGGCGGCGTTTCCGGAGGTGATTTTTACCTCCTCGGAAACCGGCGAAGGCGTACCGGAGTTACGCGCCGCCGTGGCGTTGCTGCTGCACCAGCGGGGGGCGTGAGGATTCCTATCTCAACACATTGAGCTCCCCGCCCCTTCCCGCTACAACGCCCCCGGCCCCATCCACCGGAATCCCGACATGACCGGAAACACCGCCGATCCGCACGAGCAAGCCGCCATTTTGATGCAGGCGCTGCCGCATATGCTGCGCTATGACGATGCCATCATCGTCGTCAAATATGGCGGCCATGCCATGGGCGACGAGAACATGGCGCGGGAATTCGCGCGCGACATGGTGCTGTTGGAGCAATCCGGCATCAATCCCGTGGTGGTGCATGGCGGCGGGCCGCAGATCGGCGCGATGTTAAAGAAGCTCGGGATCGAATCGAGCTTCGCCGGCGGCTTGCGGGTGACCGACAAGGCCACCGTCGAGATCGTCGAAATGGTGCTGGCCGGGGCGATCAACAAAGGCATCGTCGGCATGATCAATGCCGTCGGCGGCAAGGCCATCGGGCTTTGCGGCAAGGATGGCAACATGGTCATCGCGCGCAAGGCGGCTTCCGTCCACACGACGGTCGCGGGCCAAGGCGAGGAGATCGATCTCGGCTTCGTCGGTGAGCCCGCCAAGGTCGACACCATGGTGTTGCACCAGGTGCTCGGCCGCGAACTCATCCCCGTCCTGGCACCTATCGCCGCGGGGGAGGATGGCGAGACCTATAATGTCAATGCCGACACCTTTGCCGGCGCGATTGCCGGCGCGCTCGGAGCCAAGCGCCTTTTGTTCCTGACCGATGTGCCCGGCGTCCTCGACAAGGATAAAAACCTGATCAGACAGCTCAGCGTCGCCCAAATCCACGACCTGATCGCCGATGGTACGGTGACCGGCGGCATGATCCCGAAGGTCCAGACCTGCATCTATGCCATCGAGCAAGGCGTCGAGGGCGTCGTGATCCTCGACGGCAAACAGCCCCATGCGGTTCTGGTCGAACTCTTGACAGATCACGGCGCGGGTACGCTCATTACGCGGTGAACGCTCCAACCCTGCCACGCGCCCTCACGCCGCACGCTTTCACCCATGTCACGACATGGGTGTTCGACCTCGACAACACGCTCTATCCCCCCGGCGCCGGTCTGTGGCCGAAGATCGATGCGCGCATCACCCATTACATCTCGGATTTACACGGCCTCGACGGGCTTTCCGCGCGCGCCTTGCAGAAATTCTACTACGAACGTTACGGCACGACGTTGCGCGGCCTCATGGAAGATCACCTGATCGATCCCGCCGCTTTCTTGGCGTTCGTGCATGACATCGACCGCTCGGCGATCGTGCCCAACCCCATCCTCGCGGCCGCCATTGCGGCGCTTCCGGGGCGCAAGCTGATCCTGACCAACGGATCGCGCCATCACGCCGTCGAGACGGCGCGCGCCTTGGGAGTCGACCATCTCTTCGAGGATATTTTCGGTATCGAAGCCGGCGATCTCCTGCCGAAGCCAGAGCCGGAAACCTACCAACGGTTCCTGACGCGCCACGACGTCGATCCCCAAGGGGCCGTGATGTTCGAGGACATTCCCCGGAACCTCTTGGTGCCCAAGGCGCTGGGCATGACCACCGTGCTGGTCGTCCCGCCGCCCGGCGCGGTCGACGAGCGCGAAGCCTTCGAGATGACCGGCGGCGTGACGCCCGCGCATATCGATTTCGTCACCAACGATCTCGAGGGGTTTCTGCAGGGCATCGCACCGGAATAGACGCGTCTGGAGCAGACCGGTGGGACGTTCTTATTCCGCACGTTTCTAGCCCTGGCCCTCGGAAACCGGCGGCTTCAAAAGCGAGGAGAAACGCCCTTCGGTCCTGCCGGCAAAGCTCTGCGGCCCGGTGTGCGTGAGACGGCTTTTGAGATCGAGCCAAATGGTGCCGCCGAGCGCGCGCCAGCGCTGGCAAAACGCGTAGTCCTCACTCAAATAACTGCCGGTCACGGGATCGATGGTGCAATCGAAAAGCGCGTAGAGATTCTCGCTCCTCGGCATCAATCCCGGCAATGTATCGACCTTGCGGAACTTCTTTTCAGGATGGGCGGCGATGAGACGCTCGAACACCGCGCGCTTGATGAGCTGGAAACCCGTCCCGGCATAGCGGGCGGTGGCAAAATCACCCTCGACGCGAAGCTCATCGCCTTCGCAGAGCGACCCGGCATAGGAGAGCCCCGCCGCCTCCAAGGGCTCGCCAGCGACGACGCGGCTGGGGATGGCGGCCCAATCGATCTGCTTCAGCGGATAGAAGGCGGCCACGAAATCCTTGTCGAAGCGCAGAAGACGCAGCACTTGCTCCGGGCTGAACGCAATATCGGCATCGGCGAACAACAGATGCGTCGCATTGGGCGTATCCAGAAACCGCGCGGCCACGACGCTGCGGGCTCTCGTGATCAACGCATCGCCGCCAAGCAAGACGACATCCAAGTCGAAGGCGCCGCCGCTGGATTCGCGCAGCAGCTCCAAAAGCGACAGCACATAGCCTTGACCGGCCTGTCCGCCGTAGCAGGGCGTTCCGACGACGATCAGCGGCTTTTGCGTCATGGAGTTCCCACCAGGTTTCGAGACTCAGGCCGCTTCTTGATGCGATTGATCCGCGCCGGGCTCGGCCGCGGCGGCACGGCGCTTGCCGGCCTTCTTGGAGAGGAAGCTGTTGATCTTGTCCATGTAGATATAGGTGACCGGCGTCGTGAACAATGTGAGCGCTTGCGAGACGATCAAGCCGCCCACCACCGCAATGCCGAGCGGCTGACGCAAATCGGCCCCCGCGCCAATGCCCAATGCAATCGGAACCGTGCCCAAAAGCGCCGCCATCGTCGTCATCATGATCGGCCGGAAGCGAAGCACCGCGGCCTCGTAGATCGATTCCTCCGGCGTGAGCCCCCCGCCCCGCTCGCGCTCCAGCGCGAAATCAATCATCATGATCGCGTTCTTTTTGACGATCCCGATCAGCATGACGAGGCCAATGATCGCCATCATGCTCAAATCGAAACCGAAGAATTTAAGGGACAACAACGCCCCGGCCGACGCCGAGGGAAGGCTCAAGATGATCGTCAGCGGATGGATGAAGCTTTCGTACAAAATGCCCAGCACGACATAGACGGCAAACAATGCCGCCGCGATCAGGATCGGCTGCGTCGCGAGCGAGCGCTGGAACTCTTGCGCCGTGCCCTGGAACGAGGTCAAAAGCGTCGCGGGCTTCTCGACGGCGGATTCGATCCGCTGGATCTCTTCCACGGCCTGTCCGAGCGACACGTTGGGCGACAGATTGAACGACAGCGTCACCGCCGGAAATTGACCCTGATGGTTCACGGCGATCGTCGCGGGCATGGATTTCACCTGGGCAAACTGGCTAATCGGCACCAAAGCGCCGCCGGCCCCATGGACATAAATGCGCGACAAGGCCGACACATCCTGCTGGAACTGCGGCTCGACCTCGACAACGATGTGATACGTGTTGAGGGGCGCATAAAGCTGCGTCACATAGGGTTGGCCAAAAGCATCGGCGAGCGTCTGCTGAATCGTGGCGACACTAACCCCGAGCCGCGAGGCGGCATCGCGGTCGATATCGATCATCAACTGCAAACTATTGGTTTGCTGATCGCTCGCGACATCCTGAAGCAGCGGCGAGGCCTGGAGCTTGCCGAGAATGACCGGCGCCAAACGATTCAACTCGTTCAGATCGGTATCTTGCAGCGTATATTGATATTGGGTGCGCGAGATACGGCCGCCAAGCTGAATGTTTTGCGTGGCCTGAAGATAGACCGTAATTCCCGGCAACTCGGCGAGGTTCTTCTGCAGACGCCGCATCACTTGATCGACATTCGCCTTGCGCTCACTGTGGGGCTTCAACTGAATGAACACGCGCCCCGTATTGAAACCGGAACTGGCGCCCCCGCCGATGGCCGCGCCGACGGAGATGACGTCTGGATCGCTTTTAATGACCGTCAAACCCGATTCCATACGGCGCGACATGCCGTCGAACGAGACATCCTGATCGGCTTGCGCGAAGCCTGAAATCATCCCCGTGTCTTCTTGCGGGAAGAATCCCTTCGGCATGGTCACGAACAAATAGCCCGAGAGCGCGATCAAACCAATATTGAGGACCATCACCGGCGCGCGGAAGCGCAGGGACATTTTGAGAACCCGCTCATAGCCATTCACCATGGCCTCGAAGCCGCGCTCGCTCAGCTGATAAAGCCGCCCATGCTTCACATTATGGGGATTCTTCAACACCAAGGCGCACATCATCGGCGACAAGGTCAAAGCGACGAGGGCCGAAATCACGATCGAGATCGTCACCGTCATTCCGAATTCGCGGAACAGACGGCCGACAATCCCGCCCATGAACAGAAGCGGAATGAACACGGCGATCAACGAAACGGTGATCGAAATAATGGTGAAGCCAATCTCCTTCGATCCATCGATTGCGGCCGTGAGCCTATCCTTGCCCATCTCAAGGTGGCGGAAAATATTTTCCAACATGACGATGGCATCGTCGACGACGAGCCCGACGGCAAGCGTCAGCCCCATCAAGGAGAGATTGTCGAGGCTGTAGCCAAGGACGTACATCACCGCGAACGTGCCGGCGAGCGAAAGCGGCACGGTCATGGCCGGTATCAGCGTCGCCCAGAATTCCCGGAGAAAGACGAAGATCACGGCGATCACGAGAAAGATGGTCCCGGCCAACGTGATTTTGACGTCGTCGAAACTATTGCGGATCGAAATCGACCGGTCGCTCACCACCGACACATGAATGGAGGGCGGAATCCCGGCCGAGAGCAACGGCAGTTTGGACTTGATCTCGTCGACCAATTCCGTCGTATTCGCGCCGGGCTGGCGCCAGATGCCGATCATTTCGCCGCGCGTCGCGCCGACCCACGCTCCGTAAAACGGATTATCGGTGCCCGCGACCACTTGCGCGACATCGCTCACCCGCACCGGCGCGCCGTTGCGGAAGGCAATGATCGATTTCGCGATCTGTTGCGGCAGGAACAACTGGCCGTTGGTCGCGACCTGATGGGACTGGCTCGGCCCCTGCAAAGTGCCCACGGGGAGATCGCCGGTCGAACTCGTGACGGCGTTGACGACATCATCCAGCCCAATGCCGCGCGCGGCGAGCGACTGCGGATCGATCATGATCGTCGGCGCGTATTTCTGCTGCCCGAAGATGACGACTTGCCCGACACCGTTGAAGGTGGAAATGCGCTGGGCAATGTCGAGATCGGCGAATTGATCCATTTGCGTCAGCGGCATGGCGTCGGTGGTGAGGCCTAAAATCAGCACCGGCTGATCGGCGGGATTCACTTTGCGGAACGTCGGCGGGCTCGGAAGGTTTTTCGGCAGGAATCCCTGGGCGGCATTGATCGCCTGGGTCACGTCGCCCGCCGCGCCATCGATATTGCGGTCGAGATCGAATTGCAGGGTGACCGAGGTGGCGCCGAGCACGCTGGTCGAGGTGATCTGATTGACGCCGGGCACTTGCGCGAACTGCCGCTCGAGCGGCTGCGCGACGGCCGACGCCATCGTCTCGGGATCGGCGCCGGGCAATTGGGCGCTGACGGAGATAGTCGGGAAATCGACAGTCGGCAGCGCCGCCACGGGAAGCAGATTATAGCCGATCACGCCTGCCACGAAGAGCGCGGCCATGATGAGAACCGTTGCAATCGGGCGCCGGACGAACGTTTCGGAAATATTCATTGCGCGGCATCCGTTCCGGCGGGCGCGTCAGAGAGCTTTTGCTCGGCGTTGGCGATTTGATCGGCAACCCTCACCTTCGTGCCGCGCTGCAACCTATATTGGCCCGCCGTCACGACTTGCTCGCCCGCCGCGAGGCCGCTGCCAACCAGCACCTGATTCGCCTCGGTCTGAACGATGGTGAGCGGCCGGCGCTCGACCTCAGACCCCTTGTCGATGACATAAGTGTAGGGACCCTTGGGTCCGTTCTGGACCGCCGCCGCGGGAATCGTCACGCCATCGTGCACGACATCGAGAACCGTATGGATATTGACGAATTGACCGGGCCATAGCGCTGTATCGGCATTCTCGAATTGGGCTTTGAGCTTGACTGTTCCCGTCCCCTGATCGACCGAATTGTCGACGAGATTCAGCACGCCATCGGCGAGTTTGATCTTGTCGCCGGCGGCAAAGGCTTGGACGGCGACCGTCTTCGCCGCCAATGCGGCGCGAACCCGGGCAATATCGGCTTCGGGCAGCGTATAGATCACGTAAATTGGTTTGATCTGCGTGATCGTGACCAAAGTCTGCGAATTGGCCTGGATGATATTGCCGAGATCGACCTGCCGAATACCCGTTACGCCGTCGATGGGCGAGCGCAGTGCGGCATAATCGACATTGAGCTGCGCCGCCTTGATCGCGGCTTCGTCGGCCGCGATGGCCGCTTCGCTTTGCGCCACCGTCGTTCGCTGGGTCGCAACCTGTTGCTCCGGCGCGAAATTGCGCTTCAGGAGATCGGCATAACGCTCGAGATCGACCCTGGCATTGGCCAAAATGGCTTGATCCCGCATGCGGCTGGCCTGCGCCTGCTCCAGCGCGGCCTCGTAGGGACGCGGATCGAGCTGGATCAAGAGATCGCCCGTATGGACCGTCTGCCCTTCCCGGAAATTCAGCTGGGTGATCGCACCCACGACGCGGCTCTTGAGCGCCACCGTGGCAAACGCCGTCACCGTGCCGAGCCCGCGCAAAATGACAGGCGTATCCGCCTTTTGCGCCGTCGCGGCGGTGACGGGCACGGCCGGCGGCGCAGCCTCCGGCTTCTTGTCCGCCGTCTGCCCCGCCTTCACATGGACATAGGCGTAGGACGCGGCGGCAGCCGCAACCAAGCATATAAACCAAAGCAGAAAACGTCGCATGGAGACCCCAGGTGAATCGCGAGGATTTTACGTTGCCGTTAAACGGCGGCAAATCGCCGTCAGTTCAACGTCCAAAACGCGAACTCGCGGGATTGTGATATCAGATTGCTCTCAATTGAAAAGACACGGCCACTTTCCACGAAGAGCCGCAACCAAATCGCTCCCGGCGCGCTTCGCCACATCCATCCGGGCGCGCCCGGCGTCAATAAGAGACGGCAACCCGGCAATTAGCTTATCCCGCTATTTCTGAAGATGGCGGAAGCATATCGTGAATGACCACCCGCGCGACATGAGCATACGCGAGAACAAATGGGGTTAGGTGGCCACGGAAACCTTGGAGATCCACCAGCTCGTCAGCCAGCGAATGACCCAGGGGATCGGAATGATGAAAATACACATCAAGAACGCCGCCACGAGACGCCACAAAAGATCCCAGCCTGTCGCCGTAAACTCGAACCGATGCGTTCCCCGGACATTCCGGCACATCCATCGATACATTGCCTTGAGCACCCAAGCCCAGCCAATGATCGTCAGAAACGACAGGACGAAGAGCAAACTCCAGCCTAGCAGACCGAAAATATTCCCCTCGAAGGAGATATTCAAACTACCGTCCGCCGCTCTCAATTTCGCACAATACCACCGGATGACATAAGTCTGTAAGATTAGAGAAATTGGCGTGGCGATAATGACGGCGAAATATTGTGGGCCATCCGCGGCGTGATGGTTATGGCCATCCATGGCATGATGATATTGCCCAACCAAGGCCAGAATGGCGATCGCGACATGGATATACCAGATGTCGCCGGCCTTTCCCGCGAAACTCAGCTTCACCCCATTCGGAAGCGAGATACGCGAGCAAAGAAACCGGAAAAAGAACGCCGCCGCCCACGGCGCGGGAACGATGAATAGAAACCCGATCGACCGGACGAGGCCTCGCCAAAACAACCCCCAGACCGGAATGTCCGCCTTGAGAGCCCCTGACTGCGCGAAAGCCAAGGGACCGCCCTCGAGCGGCAGGGGCGGCATTGCGGCCCCCGAGGGCGGCACGGAGCCGCCAAAAAGCACGGAAAATTCCGGAAGCGCGGCCGCGGCGCGCCATTCGTTCAGGCTCGAATCCCAAACCAGCGTGTCCCGGACGATGATGCCGTTGCGGATGAAGCCCACGATATCTTCACGCTCGAACGGGCCACGGCGCTCGCGCTGGGCATCGAGATACCAAAAAACCGGATTCATGACGCCCCCCGAAATAAGCAATTAACTAGAAATAGCAGAGTTAGCGCTTATTTCAATTTTGAAGTGACCGGGCTCCTCCCCCAACGCATCCCGCGAAGGCACGCCCCTTCCCTTCCGAGTTGACAGGCGGCTTCGCGCGCACCAAACCTCGCGGCGTTCTTCTTTTCCTAGCTTGTCCGGGTCTCCATGCCGCATTCCAAACTTGCCGCCACCATCGAAGCCGCCTTCCGTGACCGGGCCGCCGTGACATCGGCCACGTCCGGCGAAATCCGCGACGCCGTCGACGAGGCGCTGGGCCTGCTCGACAGAGGCGAGGTTCGCGTGGCCGAGCGTCTCGGCGGCGAGGGCGCGGCGGCCTGGCATGTCAATCAATGGCTGAAAAAGGCCGTTCTGCTTTCCTTCCGGCTCAACGACATGGCGCCGATCACGGGCGGCCCCGGCGGCTCGACCTGGTGGGACAAGGTGCCCTCGAAATTCGAGGGCTGGAGCCCTGAAGATCATGCGGCGGCCGGCTTCCGCTCGGTGCCGAACTGCGTGGTGCGCCGCTCCGCCTATATCGCGCCGGGCGTGGTCTTGATGCCGAGCTTCGTCAACCTCGGCGCCTATGTCGATAGCGGCACCATGGTCGACACCTGGTCCACCGTCGGCTCCTGCGCCCAGATCGGCAAGAATGTGCATCTCTCCGGCGGCGTCGGCATTGGCGGGGTGCTGGAACCCTTGCAAGCGAATCCGACCATCATCGAGGATGATTGTTTCATCGGCGCGCGCTCGGAGGTGGTGGAAGGCGTGGTCGTCGGCCGTGGCGCCGTCATCGCCATGGGCGTGTTCATCTCCGCCTCGACCAAGATCATCGACCGCGCGACGGGGCAAATCCACACCGGCTTCGTCCCGCCCTATTCCGTCGTCGTCTCGGGCAACCTGCCGGGGAAGCCGCTGCCCAATGGCACGCCCGGCCCGTCGCTCTATTGCGCCGTCATCGTCAAGACCGTCGATGCCCAGACGCGGGAAAAGACCGCGATCAACGAGCTCCTGAGGGACTGATGAGCGACGGCACGGTTCATTTTCTCTTCCGTAGCGATCAGGGGCGGATCGGCGCGCCGGTCTGGCGGCGCAATGCGCTTTATCTCGTGCTGATCGCCGCCGCCTTGACCGGTGGCTGGCTTTTGGTGGCGCCTTATACGCATCACGACCTCAAGACCTCGGCCTTTTTCGCGCCGCTGACCATCGCGGCCTTTGTCTATCTCCTGCTCTATGCGTTCGCCGTGCTGTTCCTCGCGATTTCCTTCACCAATCTCAGCGCCAAGCGGCTGCGCGACCGGGGCGAGCCCACAGGGCTCGGCGGCCTCGTGCCACTGCTCGCGCTGTTTGCCGGCGCGGCGCACTGGCTGCAACCGCAGGTCAGCGACGTCGTTTCGATCTGGTATGTCGTGGGATTGGACGTGTTGCTCGTGGCCGCCACGGGATGGACAGTGGTTGACCTCGGCTTCCGCGAAGGGCGAAAGTAAACCGTTCAACGGGAAATCAGGCATGGCTGAGGACTCCGGCACCCCGCCCGATACGAAACTGACCCGGAGCAAATCGCGCTGGGCGCAAGAGGGCCGCTTTCTCACCGGCGCGCGCGCGGCTCGCGAGCGCCTGCCGCCCGGCCAGCATCTCACCAAGGATTGGCCGGTGCTCGATCTCGGCGTCCAGCCCGCCATTCCCCGCGAGCACTGGACGCTCGACGTGACCGGCGCGGTGGCGCAGCCCATTCATTGGACGTGGGCGGCGTTTTCGGCGCAGCCGCAAAATACGTTCGTCTCCGACATGCATTGCGTGACGACCTGGTCGCGCTACGACAATCGCTGGGAGGGGCTTGCCACCCGCGCCCTGCTCGACGCGGTGCAACCGCTGGACAGCGCGCGCTTCGTGGTGCTGCATTCGAGCGATGGCTATACCACCAACCTGCCGCTGGAAGATTTTGCCGCGGCCGATGCGCTGCTGGCCCATGGCTGGGAGGGCCGGCCGATCTCGCGCGAGCATGGCGGCCCGGTGCGCCTGATCGTGCCGCATCTCTATCTCTGGAAAAGCGCGAAATGGCTGAAGGCCATCGAATTCAAGACGCAGGACGAGCCCGGCTTTTGGGAACTACGGGGCTACCACATGCGCGGCGACCCCTGGACGGAGCAGCGATATTCCGATGATTGAGCGAACATGACCCAAGACGCCCTTTCCATCTGCCAGTCGCTCCTGCGCTGCCCGTCGGTGACCCCCACCGAGGGCGGGGCGCTCGACATGCTCCAGCATCTGCTGGCGTCACACGGCTTCACCGCCCATCGCGTGACCTTTTCCGAGCCCGGCACGCCGGATATCGAAAATCTCTACGCCCGGATCGGGACAGGGGCGCCGTACCTGCTCTTTGCCGGGCATACCGATGTCGTGCCGCCCGGCGCGGCCAGCTCGTGGACGCACGATCCCTTTAGCGGCGATATCGCCAATGGCATGATCTGGGGGCGCGGCGCGGCGGATATGAAAGGCGGGATCGCGGCCTTCGCCGCCGCCGCGCTTGGTTATTTGGCGGAACACGGGACGCCCAAGGGCTCGATCGGGTTTCTCATCACCGGCGACGAGGAAGGCCCCGCCGTCAATGGCACGGTGAAGCTGTTGGATTGGGCCGCCGCGCGCGGCGAGCGCTTCGATCATTGTATCGTGGGGGAGCCAACCAGCCGCGCGGCTCTCGGCGATACGATCAAGAACGGCCGGCGCGGCTCGCTCAACGCGCGGCTCACGGTACATGGGCGCCAGGGCCACGTCGCTTACCCCGCCAAGGCGGAGAATCCGATCCCCACCCTGCTCGCTCTGTTGCAAGCGCTCCTCACGCCGCCGCTCGATCACGGCACCGCGCATTTCGACCCGTCCAATCTCGAAGTGACCAGCGTGGATACCGGCAATCCCGCCGCCAATGTCATTCCGGCGGACGCCACGGCGGCGTTCAACATCCGCTTCAACGATCTCTGGACCGCGGAAACGCTCGCGAAAGAATTGCGCGCGCGTGTCGCGGCGGTGGCGAGCGGAGCGCGATACAAGCTCGAGTTCCTGCCCTGCAACGCGCCGGCCTTTTTGACCCCGCCCTCGCCCTTCACCGGTCTCGCGGCGAAAGCCATCGCGACGGAAACCGGTTTGCAGCCCAAACTTTCGACGACCGGGGGCACGTCCGACGCGCGTTTCATTCAACGCTTCTGTCCCGTGATCGAACTCGGCCTCGTGGGGGATACAATGCATATGGTGGACGAACGCGTGCCGGTGACGGATTTGGAGCAATTGACGCGGGTCTATCGGCGGATCTTGGAGGCTTATTTCGCGGGCGCGTAAGTGGGCCGGTGACCAAACTATTCCCGAAACCCCTACCCTTCCAATCCACCTTCGTAATCCACCCCCACGAGATAGAGCCCGTCGGCGGGGGCGACCATGCCGCAACGCGCGCGGTCCTTCGCGTCGAGCGCATCGCGGAGATCTCGCGGGCTCCAGCGGCCCGAACCCACATGTTCGAGCGAACCGACCATGGAGCGCACCTGACGGTGCAGAAAAGAGCGTGCCGCCGCGCGGATCAAAATGATCTCGCCATCGCGGACGACGTCGAGCTGCTCCAAGGTGCGGATGGGGCTTTCCGCCTGGCATTCGCTGTCGCGAAAGGTCGAGAAATCATGCATGCCCAGCAGGAGTGCCGCCCCCGCCTGCATGGCGTGGACGTCGAGCTTGCGCTTGATCAACCATTCCCGCCCGGCCGTCAGCGTCAGCGGCGAACGGCGGTTGCGCAGGCGGTAGATATAGTGCCGCCGCACGGCGGAAAAACGGGCATCGAACGTATCGGGCACCAGCTCCGCCGACAGCACCGCGACCGGCCGCGGCTTCATATGCGCATTGAGCGCATCGCGCAGCACGTCGACCCGCCACTCGCGCGTCAGGTCCACGTGGGCGACCTGCGCGCTGGCATGGACGCCGGCATCCGTGCGCCCGGCGCCGCGAATGGTGACCGTCTCGCCCGACAGGGCGAAAATCGCGCTCTCGACGACTTCTTGCACGGCGAGGCCATTGGTCTGGCGCTGCCAGCCGACAAAGGGCGTACCGTCATATTCGAGGGTGAGTTTGAAGCGGGGCATTAGAGCGACGTCATACCAAAACCAGCCCGGCCTTCAGCGGCGTGCCACGCAAAAACACGGACGCCTCCATGGGTGCCTTGCCCGCGCGCTGGATTTGCACGAGCTGCACCGCCCCATTGCCGCATGCGACGCTCAAGGCATCGTCCAGCAAGGTGCCCGGCGCGCCTTGGCCCTTCGCCAAGCGGGACCGCAACACTTTCACCCGCTCCGGCCCGCGCCCGAAATCGAGCTCGAAATAAGCGCCGGGAAACGGCGACAGGCCCCGAATTTTATTGTGCACCGCTTGCGCCGGCGCGGTCCAATCGATCCGCGCCTCGGCCTTATCGATCTTTTGCGCGTAGAGCACACCCTCTCCGGCTTGCGGCGTGAAGGTCAGCGTGCCCGCCTCGATTCTCCGCACGGCTTCCACCATCAGCCGCGCGCCAATGGCGGCAAGCTTGTCGTGCATATCGCCCGCCGTCGCATCGCTTGGGATGGCGACCCGCTCGATCAGAGCAGTGGGGCCGGTATCGAGGCCCTCTTCCACCCGCATGATCGCGGCGGCCGTCTCGGCATCGCCCGCCATGATGGGCCGCTGAATCGGCGCCGCGCCGCGCCAGCGCGGCAGCAGGGAGGGATGCAGGTTGAGAAAGCCCAACGGCGCGGCCTCGAGTATGGCCGGCGGCAACAGCAGGCCATAGCCCACGACGACGCCGAGCCGCGCGCCGAAAGCCGCGAACTCCGCCGCCGCCTCCGGCCCGCGCAACGACTTCGGCGTCACCACCGGAAGCCCTTTGCTCTCCGCGAAAACCTGGATCGGCGAGGGCGTGAGATCGAGACCGCGCCGTCCCGCCGGCTTTGGCGCCCTGGTATAGACAGCGGCGATATCGAACCCCGCCTCCACGAGAGCCGCGAGCGTGGGCACGGCAAACTCCGGCGTGCCCATGAAGACGAGACGCAAGGCCATGTTATGGCCGCGAGGACGGCCGGCTGTCCTCGTAATCCCTTGACTTTGCTGCTTTTTCAAACTTCCGCATCACCCGTGCACGCTTCAGCCGCGAGATATGATCGATGAACAGTACGCCGTTGAGATGATCGATCTCGTGTTGCAGGCAGGTCGCCAGAATCCCCTCGGCCTCGATCTCTTTCGAGGACCCCGAGAGATCGAGATAGGCGACCCGGATCACCGCCGGCCGCTCGACCGCCTCGTAATATTCGGGGATCGAGAGACAGCCTTCCTCGTAAGTCGAAAGCTCCTCCGACGCCCAGGTGACGGCCGGATTGATGAAGGCCATCGGCTCGGCCTTGGCCTCCTCGTCCCGCCTTTTGGCGACATCGAGCACCACGACCCGCTTCAACACGCCGACCTGCGGCGCGGCAAGCCCGATGCCCGGCGCGAGATACATGGTCTCGAACATATCCTCGACCAACGCGCCGATCTCCTTGTCGATGGAGGGCACGGGATCGGCGACCTGACGGAGCCTGGTATCGGGAATGATGAGGATCGGACGCGGGGACATGGCACAGTTTCACGGTGAGGAAGAGTTAGGAGATAAGCGCCCAGGGGCACGAGGTCAATTTTTTGGGGCAGTATAGAGAATATTTACAATTCCTGAATCGCTTGCGACAAAGATAGGAACCGGGCCCGGCGAATTCATCCCCAGATTTCTGTTCCGTATTCGTTCACACGCCGCTGGCAAGCGTGTAAGGTCGTTGCATGGATACGACTCTCTTCCTCCTCGACGGCCTCCGGGTCACCCCGCTGCATCTGCTGCTCGCAGGCGCGGGCGTCATGGCGCTGCTCGTTCTCGTACTGATCGTCATGCTTGCGCGGGTCGCCCGCGCGCGGCGGGACGAGATGGAGGAGGCCGATGCCCGCCAGCGCGATCTCGACGCAAAAATGGCGGCCTTGGCGCGCTCCTCGGCGGAGCTGACCGGGCGGATGCAGACGGTGGCGGAAGTGTTCGGCACGCGCCAGGCGGATTTGGCGCGGCTGGTGTCGGAGCGGCTCGACGCCGTCGGCCACCGCCTCGGCCAGGGCCTCGAATCCTCGACGAAATCCACGACGGAAAACCTGACCAAGCTGAACGAACGTCTCGCCGTGATCGATGCCGCGCAAAACCGCTTGGCCGGGCTGACGGAAGAAGTCATCGGGCTGAAGGATATTTTGGCCAACAAGCAGGCGCGCGGCGCCTTCGGCCAGGGGCGGATGGAGGCGATCATCCGCGATGCCTTGCCATCCTCGGCCTATGAGTTCCAGCCGACTCTGTCGAACCGGATGCGGCCGGATTGCGTCATCCGCTTGCCCGGCGATCCCCGGATGATGGTGGTCGATGCGAAATTCCCGCTCGAATCCTTTTCCGCGCTCAAGGCGGCGGAGAGCGAGGAGGCGCTGAAGGCCGCCATGACTCGCGTGCGCAACGATGTCGGCAAACACATCAAGGATATCGCCGAGCGTTACTTCTTGCCGGGCGAAACCCAAGATATCGCCATGCTGTTCGTGCCCTCGGAATCGCTCTATGCCGAGATCAACGAGAATTTCGAGGATATCGTCGCCAAGGCACATAAGGCCCGGCTCATCATCGTCTCGCCCTCGCTCCTCATGATGGCCGTGCAAGTCATGCAAGCCATCGTGCGGGATGCCCGCGTGCGCGAACAGGCCCATGCCATCCAAAACGAAGTGCGCCTGCTGATTACCGACGTCGGACGGCTGCACGACCGGATCAGCAAGCTCGGCAATCATTTCCGCCAGGTCGGGGAAGACGTGACGGGCGCGCTGACCTCGGCCGATAAAGTACTGAAACGCGGCGAGCGGATCGACGCGATGGATTTTACCGAGGTCGAGGCCAAGGCGCTGCCGGGCGGGTTTGTGAAGGCGGCGGAATAAACTGGCTCACGGAGCCCTGCGGGATCGGGCGGCGCCCACGGGGTGAAGCCGCGCTCGTCGACGCGGCCTCAAAAAATCCGTCCGGCTCCCAGACGCCGGCGGCGAATTTGGCTCAAGCGGGGCCTTGCACGAATATATCCGCTCCGGCGCTAATCGAGTCCCAAGCCTCGGAAGGGTTTCCAGGCGTCGAAGCAAGATGCCAAAGCGTATAAAGATAGACATCGCCCGCATCCGCCAAGATCAGACCGGTCCAGCTTGTCACCGATGGCGACGAAGACTTCCAATTCACCGTGAAGCCGATGGCATCTCCGGCAATCGTTCCGGAAAGCGGCCCAGAAACGGAGACGCCGCCAGCGCTTACCGCGCTCGTATAGATTCCGGTGAAATTATTGTTCGAGACGGTGACGACTTCCATCGTCGATCCCAGCTCATTGTGCCAAAGGCCTTCGAGATTGAAAGCCGGCGCGCCGGCCGCTCTCAGGGAAAAAGGAACAAGGGATTTTTTATCGACAGACATATTAAGCCTCCCGCGGATTATTACACTACAACATCATAAAACACGAATTTTTAATATTATACAACAAGCAGTTGTTGCGGTTTTGAAAATCAAGACGCCGCGCCGCGATAGATATTCATATGCGTGCTCTCTCAAAAATCCGTCCGGCTCCTGAGCGCCGCCGCCAGCGTGCCCTCGTCCAAATAATCGAGCTCTCCGCCGACCGGCACGCCGTGAGCCAGCCGCGTCGTCTTGATTCCGAGGTGAGAAAGCAGATCGGTCACGTAATGCGCGGTCGTCTGACCATCGACGGTGGCGTTCACCGCGAGGATCACCTCTTTCACGCCATCCTCGACGCAGCGCGCGACGAGGTTCGACAGGTTCAGCTCTTTCGGGCCGACACCATCGAGCGGCGAGAGGGTGCCGCCCAGCACGTGATATTTGGCGCGCACGGCGGCGGCGCGCTCCAACGCCCAGAGGTCGCCGACGGTTTCGACCACGATCAGCACGCCGGGATCGCGGCTGGGGTCGCGGCAGATCGTGCACGGCTGGCAGGTATCCGCATTGCCACAGGCTTCGCAGATCACGATTTTTTCGCGCGCGACGGCCATCGCGTCGGCGAGCGGACTCAACAGCTCCTCGCGCTTGCGCAAGAGATGCAGAGCCGCGCGCCGCGCCGATCGCGGCCCCAGGCCGGGCAGCCGCGCCAGCAATTGAATGAGCCGCTCGATTTCCGGCCCGGCGATAGGGTTAGCCATTAGAATTTGGCCATCGAAACCTGCCTCATCAGAACGGCAGCTTCATTCCGGGCGGCAGCGGCAGGCCGGCCGTCACGTCGCGCATCTTGTCTTCCATCAGACGCTCGGCCTTCTTGCGCGCATCCTCATGCGCCGTGACGATCAAATCCTCCAAGATTTCAGCCTCGTCCGGGTTGAACAGCGAGGCGTCGATGGCAATGCCCTTCATCTGGCCCTTGGCGGTGAGCGTCACGCGCACCAACCCGCCGCCGGACTGCCCCTCGACCTCGACACGCTCCAATTCGGCCTGCATGTCTTGCATCTTGGCCTGCATGGCTTGGGCCGACTTCATCAGTCCCATCAGGTCTTTCATGGCCGTAACTCCGTTTCTCGAAAGGATACGCGTGGCCGGCGAAAAGCGCTCTGGTTTTCGCGGGTCATGCGCTAAAAATCGTCCTCGGTCTCGATCATGTGATCGAAGGCAATATCCTCGCCGCCGTCGCCCGCGGGCACACCGGCACTGAGCGCCGGCGGCGGCGCCACCTCTTCGGGCTGGCGGACCGCGACGATTTTCGCACCGGGAAACCGAGCGAGCACGCTTCGCACCAAGGGATCGCTTTCGACATTCGAAATCGTCTGCTTTTCCCGCGCCTCGGCCTGCTGCTTCAGGCTCGGGCCGCCGGGCGTGCGCGACAGCGTGATCATCCAGCGCGCGCCGGTCCATTCCTGCAGCTTGCGCATCAGCGTCTGCGCCAATTGCGGCGACGCGCCGGGCGCGGCCGAGAATTCGATCGAGCCTTCCTCGAAGCGCACGAGATGCACGTCGCGCTCCAGCGCCGTTTTCAACTGAATGTCGCGCTTTTCCGCGCAGAGCGCGATGATGTCCTCGAGACGGCCGAGCCGGATCGCGGCATCGGGCGCGGGCTTGGCGGCCGCCACGATCGGTTGCGCCACGATGCTCTGCATCTGGGCCGGCATTTGACGCGGCGCCGGCGGCACCACGGCCAAGGCGGCGCGAGCCCCTCCGCCACCGCCGCGCGGCGCTGCGCTGCCTGAACCGGACGCGCCCGCGCCAGAGAGCTGGCGCAACACGTCGCCGGGGGGCGGCAGATCGGCGGCATAGGCGAGGCGCACCAGCACCATATCGGCAGCGGCGAGCGGGCGCGGCGAATCCTTGACCTCGCCGAGCCCCTTCAGCAGCAATTGCCAGGCGCGGGTCAACACGGCCATGCTTAGAGTCTTGGCAAAAATCTTTCCGCGCGTGCGCTCGTCCGGCGTGGCGGCGGGATCGTCGCCCGCCTCCGGCACCAACTTGAGCCTCGTGACGAAATGAACGAAATCGGCGAGATCGACCAGAATCTGGCCGGGCTCGCCGCCGCCATCGTGCAGATCCTTCAAAGTGCACAGCCCGGCCGCCATGTCGCCGCGCATCACTTCTTCGAAAAGATCGATGATGCGAGTCCGGTCGGCGAGCCCCAGCATCGCGCGCAGGCTCGCGCCATCGAGCGTGCCGCCGGCGCCGGCCCCCAATGCCATGGCTTGATCGAGCAGCGACAGGGCATCACGCACCGAACCCTCGGCGGCCCGCGCGATCACCGCCAAGGCCTCGTCCTCGACGGGCACATGTTCCTTGGCGCAAATCCGGGCGAGATGGGCGGCGAGCACCGGGGCTTCGACGCGGCGCAGATCGAAGCGCTGGCAGCGCGAGCGCACCGTCACCGGCACTTTTTCGATTTCGGTCGTCGCGAACAGAAATTTGACGTGATCCGGCGGCTCCTCCAGCGTCTTCAACAGGCCGTTGAAGGCCTGTTTCGACAACATGTGCACCTCGTCGATGATGTAGACCTTGGTCCGCGCCATCACCGGGCGGTAGCGCGCGTTTTCGATGATTTCGCGGACGTCGTCGATGCCGGTATGCGAGGCCGCGTCCATTTCGATCACGTCGACATGGCGTGATTCGATGATCGCCTGACAGTGGACGCCGATCTCGGGCATGTGGATCGTCGGGCGCGTGACGGCGGGATGGCCGTCGCGGGCGGGCAGCTCGTAATTAAAGGCGCGGGCGAGAATGCGGGCGGTCGTCGTCTTGCCGACGCCGCGCACGCCGGTCAGCATATAGGCTTGATGGATGCGGTCGAGGTCGAAGGCGTTGGAGAGCGTCTTGACCATGGCCTCTTGGCCGATCAAATCCTCGAAGGAGCTGGGCCGGTACTTCCGGGCCAGCACGCGATAGGGCGCGGCCGCCTGCTCGCGCTTCGGCGCGTCCTCGGCGGCGAACAACATGCCGAGGCCTTCGGAAGGGCCTCCGGCCTCGGGAGCATCGCTCATCGGCATTCCCAAGCGGCCATTGATTGGCTTAGCAAAGCCGGCCACGAAGACGAGGGAGAAAGTGGGAGGCTGGACGAAGACCCGCCCTGTCTCGTTAGGGCTGCTTCCTTCCGGACCTGACCCGATTGGCGAGTGGAACGTCCACCGCCAACCTCCCGCCCCCTATGTGGACCAAGCCGCGCGATTTCGCAATGGCAGGCTTGCCACGGGCGGCGGAAGTTGAGAGGGAGGGATCATGCATTTTCGACAGGGCTCCATTTTATGCCGCAAGACCAGGTCAAGACACTGCCCGCTTGGGTGATGCCGGGGAATCTCGCCGAAATCATCGAGGAAGACGGCGAATGGGAGGATCCGAGCTGGGATCCGCTTCTCCTGACCGTCGTGGGGGACACGAGGCACGAAGGCCGGCTGATCAAGAAAGCCTGGCAACTCTCGCTCTGGCCCGGCGACGCTTTTTTCGAACCGTTGAACGCCGCGCTCAAGGCGCGGGGCGGCAAGGCGGACGGCCATGCCTGGTCCGATCTCATCCACGAGGAAATCGCCCGCCGCGCGCCCGCTTTATTGCCGAAGCTGCATGATGATTCCGACGCCGCGACTTGCGTGATCTGGGTCGAGACGGAGGCGGACGGAAGGGCGCTGATGGAGACGGCGTGGGTGTATTTGCACGAGGGGAAGGCGGCGCGGGAAAACGATAAATGAGTTGATCGGCCCAGCCACTCAGGATATCCTAAGTTTTGCTTCGGATATCCTGAGCCCGTCATGCCCCTCTACATCAAGGACGATACGACCGCCGAGCTGGTGGCAAAACTCGCCGCATTGCGCGGGACGTCGAAGCAAGACGCGGTAAAATTCGCCGTCCAGGCCGAGTTGGACCGGGCAGCCCAGGCGATTCCATACCGGCAACGGCTCGCCGCATTCCGGGCAACGCATCCCTTGCCGCCACGCACGGGTCTCGAGGCGGATAAAGCGTTCTTCGACGAACTATCCGGGGAAACCAGATGATTTTCGCCGATGCCTCGGCCCTGATCGTTCTCATGACGGGAGAGGCCGAAGCGGATACTTTGGCTGAAACCCTCGAATCCGGCGGTGAGCGCCTATGTTCCGCTCTTTCGATCTGGGAAACTGTCGCAGGCCTGTGCCGCTCTTACCAATACACAACGGATTCGGCGCGCGCCGATGTTCAGGACTATCTGAAGCTCGAACGCTTCCGGATCGTTCCGATCGGCGTTGCTGAGTACGAAATCGCGGCTTCTGCCTATGCGCGATTCGGAAAAGGCCGCCATCCCGCAGGCCTCAATATGGGCGATTGTTTTGCCTACGCCTGCGCCAGGACAAACCAGGCCAAACTGCTTTACAAGGGCAGTTATTTCGACAAGACGGATCTCGCCTAACGCGGCCAACCCCAAAGAGGTCTCGTGCTCGACAAATCGCATGCCACCAGCTTCACCCTCAACACGCTCGACCGCAAATCGGCGCAGCGGGAAGATTCGGCCTTTATCGCGGCTTTGCTCGCGGCGCCGTCCAGCCGCAGCCTCGTGCTGTCGGCGGAGATTCCCGCGTTGAAACGCGCCGGCGACGTCCATGACGCAGTTTTCACCCTGGACGAGGCTAGGGATTTCGGCAGTCCGGCGGAGATCGTCTTTCTCGGCTGCCATGGCGAGCGCGCGCTGTTCGCGACCCAAATCGAAGGCACAGCGCATGAGACGGCGCCGGAGCGCGGCGATCTCGCCTTTGTCGATTTGCGCACCATTGCCGCGCAAGGTCTGGTGGCCCCCGAGATGACCGGCGCGCTCAGCCAGGCCAAAAGCCTGTTGCATTGGCATCGGCACAACAGGTTTTGCGCCAATTGCGGCATGCCGTCCAAAGCCGCGGCCGGCGGATCGCGGCGCGAATGCGAGCACTGCGGCCGCCACCACTTTCCCCGGTTGGAGCCCGTCGCCATCATGCTGGTGACGCATGGCGCGAGCTGCCTGCTTGGGCGCCAATCGGGGTTTCCCCCTGGCATGTACTCCTGTCTCGCGGGCTTTGCCGAGGTCGGCGAGACGTTGGAGGATGCGGTGCGCCGAGAAATCATGGAAGAGGCCGGCGTCAGAGTGGGCCGCGTCGCGTATTTCGCCTCGCAACCCTGGCCCTTCCCCGCCTCGCTGATGATCGGCTGCACCGCGCAGGCGCTGTCGAGCGAGATCGCCATCGATAGCCAAGAAATCGAGGACGCCCGCTGGTTCAGCCGGGGCGAAACGCGGCTGATGCTCGCGCACGAGCATCCCGGCGGCCTGACTTGCCCGCCCAAGCTCGCCATCGCGAATCTGTTGATCTCGGCTTGGGCCGGGGAAGAAGGTTGGGCCGGGGAAGAACGTTGGGTCCGGGAAGAAAGCTGGGATCTGGAGAAACCATGAGCGCGATTGTCCTGTTTTCCGGCGGTCAGGATTCGACGACATGCCTTGCCTGGGCGCTCGAACGATTCGGCCATGTCGAGACCATCGGCTTCGATTATGGCCAGCGTCATCGTGTCGAACTGAGCCAACGGCCCCTGATCCGCACGGCCTTGGCGGAGAAATTTCCGCGCTGGGCGGCCAAGCTCGGCCCCGATCATATGATCGATCTCTCCGCCCTGGCGGCAATCGGGGAGACCGCGATGACGCAAGACATGGCCATCACCATGGATGCGCGCGGCCTGCCCAACACGTTCGTGCCGGGCCGCAATCTGTTGTTTTTGACATTCGCGGCGGCGCTGGCCTACCGGCGGGGCCTCCGCCATATCGTGGGCGGCATGTGCGAGACGGATTTTTCCGGCTATCCCGATTGCCGCGACGATACGATCAAGGCGATGCAAGCCACGATCAATCTCGGGATGGACAGCCGCTTCGTCATCGAGACGCCGCTGATGTGGATCGACAAGGCCGCGACCTGGCGGCTCGCCGAAACGCTCGGGGGCCAAACGCTCGTCGATTTGACGATCGAGGAGACGCACACCTGTTATCTCGGGACGCGAAGCCAGAAACACGATTGGGGCTATGGCTGCGGCACCTGCCCGGCTTGCCAATTGCGCGCCGAGGGCTGGCGGCGGTTTAGGGCATTTCCCACGAAAGTCGCGGGCTTTCGTGATTGAGGAAACGCTCTAACTTCTTATCGAGAGAGCACTTTCCGCCGGGGTGGAAGGTGCTCTCCCATACGGGAGTTGGGCGGGAATTAACGCCGCGCCTTTCGGCTCAAAACTCGTCCCATTCCTGTTCAGCCGAAGCAGCAGGCCGGCGGGCGGCGTTACCGCCGGTGCTGGTTGTCCTGAGCATCGGCCGGGGCGCGGCGGCTCGCGCGGGCAAACGGGAAACGGGTGCCCGGGCCGGCACGACGGCAGGCTCTTCGAACTCCGATTCGTCCGCGCCGATCTGGAACTGCGCGACCAATTTCTCGAGCGTCTCCGCTTCCTCCGCCAAGTGATGGCTCGCCGCCGTCGATTCCTCGACCATGGCCGCATTCTGCTGGACGACCTGATCCATCTGGTTGATAGCCGTATTCACCTCTTGCAGGCTCAACGCCTGTTCCTCGGACGAAGCCGCAATGACCGTGACGATCTCATTGACCTTGCTCACTTCGTCGAGGATCTGCTCCAGGGATTGACCGGTTTCGCCAACGAGAGAGACACCTTGCTTGATATGTTGGTTGGACGTCGCGATCAGAGCCTTGATCTCCTTCGCGGCCTCGGCCGAACGCTGAGCCAAGGCACGGACTTCTGTCGCGACAACCGCGAAGCCACGCCCCGCATCGCCTGCGCGCGCCGCCTCGACACCGGCATTCAACGCCAGCAAATTGGTTTGCGACGCAATCTCGTCGATCACACCGATGATCTGGCTGATATGACGCGAGGAAGTTTCAATTTCGCTCATGGCGGTAACAGCCTGGCGCACCACGCCGCTGGAATGTTCCGCCGTCGCCTTGCTATTGCTGACGACCTTACGAGCTTCGTTGACACCGTCCGCCGTCCGCCGGACGGTCGAGGTGATGAGATCGAGCGAAGCCGCGGTCTCTTCCAGATTCGCGGCCTGTTGCTCCGTGCGGCGGGACAACTCGTCGACCGCCTGAACGATTTCCTGCGTATGGCCGCGCATGGAAGAGGTTTCCGCCATGATTGCGCTCATCGTGTCGCGCAAAGCCAACAGAGCGCCGCCGAAATCGTCCTTGAGCTTTTGATATTCCGGAGGGAAGGCCATGTCGATCCGGTGCGTCAAATCGGCCGCGGCCAAACGTTCGAGCGCTGTAGACAAAGCAGCCACGACGCCTTCCTGGGCGATTGCCGTCACACGCTCCAGAGCCTTTTGTTTGCGCCGCGCATCCGCCATGACGGAACGCTGCTCGTTCGCCTCGCGCATGGCTTGATCGCGGCTGATCGTAATCTGCCGCAGTTCCGTGATATTCTTGTTGATCGAACCGAAATCGTCCAGTGCAACGGACCCGGAATGACCGGCGCCCGTAACCGCCTCCGCCTTTTTGAAGCACACGAAGATAATTCCGACGATCTCCTGCCCTTTCACGATGGGCTCGTAGATCGTGATGTATTTCTCGCCGAAAATCTCGGCTTCGCCGCGATAGGTTTTCCCCTCTCCGAGCGCCGTGTCGAAGGCCGGCCCCTTGGCGAGCCTCGTACCGGTCTGGCGCTTGCCCTGCGGATCCTTGATATTCGTGGACACCCGCAAATCGCCGAGGAAAATCGTGGCGGATCCGCCATGGACCGACTGAACCTTATCGACAATCTCATCATTGCCGTTGACCAGGAGGTTCCCGAAGTAAAGCTTGTCTCCCGACACGGATGGATCGCCATGCTTATAAAGCTGATCGCGCAAGAAAGTCAGATTGGCATCGAGTTGAGCTTGGGCCTTGGCGACCGAATCGAGCGCACGGGCTTCGCCGGTTAGAGACGCGATCGAGTTGTTGATAACGGCGAGCGGCTTCAAAGTGATTCGAGCCAAGACATAAGCAATCGCCGCGCCGGCGCCAGTCAAGCCTAGGATCAAGCCCCCGCGCACACCCGTCAAAGATGCGGAACCTCCAAGACTCTCGCTGGGCAAAAGGCCGATGAGCGCGACGGCAGCAGTGACGCCAAATATTCCCGCACATCCGGCGATCATCTTGGTCTTGAGCGACAAAGCCATTTTTCTTCCTTTTTAGTCCCCCCTTTTTTGCAAAGGGTGAGAGGCCTCCCTGGAGCCATGGAAACCAAAATAAGCGAAACAAATTACCAAATGATCACCGGTAATTTACGGGCTGGCCTTGAAATGGGCGGTTTGCGTTCAAAAACTCGACTTTAGTCGGATTGGCGCCGGAGTTTTGGACTGAATTGCGTTCAAAGTCCGCCGATAAAGCTAATTTTAAATAACGGCGTTCTTTTCAAAATAGAATTTTTTTTAGGTTCGCGCCCGAATAGCGGGTGCATAGCCCGAGGTTGCAATCAACCCCGGCATTCTCGTAAACAACAATGCGCGAACATCTAAGGCACGATAGGTATAAAAACCTACCTTTGGAGCGCTTTCCACTTAGGTGGAATCACCCAAGGGAGGAAATCGCTCTTTTACTGAGAAATTGGAGCATTTCCTCGATCGCGAAAGTCTACAACTTTTGTGGCAAACGCTTGGGAAGAGCAATTCTCGCCCGGCCGCGGATGGCCTGGCCAAGCCAACGATTTCCCGGCTCCCATGAGCGAGGCGGCAGGCTTATGAGGCACTCGAGAGTAACGACCTAAACCACTCCGGCGAGCAGCGCTTCTTCTCCGGCGACTTCCGCCTTTCCGAAGAGATGACCTTGTAAATAGTCGACTCCCCATCCGGTCAGGAGCTGGGCGGTGGCTTCATCCTCCACCCATTCGGCCACGGCCGGAATTCCCAGATTGCGGGCGAGATCGATGAGGGTGCGAACGAAGAACTCGTCATCGGAAGACCGTCCGGAATTTTGGGCGAAGGCTCCGTCGATCTTGAGATAATCGATGGGTAGCTCGCGCAAATTGCGAAACGAGGAATGTCCGGCCCCAAAATCGTCGATGGCAATCTTGATGCCCAATCCCTTGAGCGTTTCGAGAACCGAACGCGTCGCTTCGAGATCGGCAATCACGCAGGTTTCCGTGATTTCGATGGTCAGACGCCGCGCGGCATCGGGATAGCGCCGGCAAGCCGCGCGGAAATGCTGCTGCCATTCTTGATTGTGCAAGCTGATCACCGACGCATTCACGGACAACTCGAGATGCCGGTTGGCGTTGAGATGCGCTAGGGAAAGATCGGCGACCCGCCGGTCGAGAAGAGCGACGAGACCGCCTTGCTCCGCGGCCGGAACCAGGACATCCGGCATGATCAGCGTGCCGTCCAGGGATCTAATCCGCACAAGAGCCTCATAAAAAGCCACCTTACGCGTCTTGGCGTCGACGACCGGCTGTAAGGCGATTATGACCCGCCCTTCATTCAACGCCGATACGATCGCATCGGTGGCTTTGAGCAGCCGCACGTCCGCCGCCTTGCGGGCCGCCTCGGGTTCGTAGCGCACGAAACCTGTGCCCCCCTGCTGCCGGGCGATATCCAAAGCCTCCGCCGCGAAGGAAAGAACGTCCCGCACTGTGCGGCCCTGAAGCGGCGCGACGACACCGCCAGCGCGAAAGCTGGCACTCAATGGACCCGCCGCGCTAGACATAGGCGTGGCGCCTGCGTATCCGAGCAAACGCGCCGCCGCGATCTCCAGCTGGTCGCCATTGCAATTTTCGAACAGAATCGCCAATCCGGTCTTGCCATGGCGCGCAAGAATTTCACCGGCCCGCATTTGCCGGGTGATCCGCGCCACGGCCTGCCCCATGGCCTCTTGCATCGCCGCGGCATCCCCGGCCTGGTCGCCTCCGCCGATGATGGAAAATTCCACCAAGACGACGGCAAATGTCGTGTGTTTGCGCGTGCTCAGCTCGAGATGTCGGGCGACTTGGTCCTCGAAATGGGCTTGATTGAAGGCGCCGGTTTCAGGATCGCGTTGCGCCGCCGCGGTCCGCGCGCGCTCGGCTTCATATTGTTCCGTGACCACGCGGATGGCCCCTGAGGCACGAACAGGGCGGCTGTTGCCGTCGGCAAACCAGCGACCGCTATCCTCGATCCAAACAGGCGGGGCAGGCGACCGTCCATAGGGCAATAGGCCGTAAATCACCCGGAAAGGAACGCCGCTGCCGGTATCGAAACCACCTGCCATGATCGCTTCGTAGCGGGACGAGGGACTGACGAGCGCGAGATGTTCGGCATAGGCGAGGCCTGTCGCGAAAGCCTGCCCTCCGCCGAAAGCGATCACATTGGCGAGGTCGCTCCCCCAATCGATCCGGTCGGTGAGCAAGTTCCAATCATAGCTCACGTCTCGATCCGCGCCGTCCTGGCGTGATCCCGCATCGCTTGCCACGGGTGTCCCCTCCAAGCCGCCCATATCGGCAGAGAGCCGGTCTTGCGTCACACGCCCATCCCTTTAACGATCGAGCGCGAATTCAACGCCCATTTGATACAGAGAGTGAACGAGCTTCCTTAAGAACCGATTGCTAGGGATGGCGGAGGCGCGAAATTCCGAAGCTTTCGATCATACGAAAGTTTTAACGCCCCCGCGCAACCTAGAAGGAAATTTTTCGCAAAACCTAACCCCGGTTCTTACGCTCCCGCAAAACCTCGAAAACATCGGCGGGCGGGGTGTCGCCGGGCAACCCGAGAGATGCCTTGATCGCCGGACTGGTGGCCCGCAAAAACGGATTGGTTGCCCGTTCCAAGGCAAGGGATGACGGCAAAGTGAAGCGCCCCGCGGCGATCGAACGCTCGACATCGGCCGCGCGGGCGAGCAAGTCCTCGTTGCGTCCATCGACGCTTAGCGCGAACCGCGCATTCGCGGCGGTATACTCATGACCGCAATAGAGTTGCGTCTCGCCGGGCAAGGCCGCAAGTTTCATCACGGAGTCATGGAGCACCGCCGCCGGCGCCTCGAAAGCCCGGCCGCAGCCAAGAGAAAAGAGCGTGTCGCCAGCAAACAGCAGCGCCTCGGACTCGAAATAGTAGGCGATGTGACCGAGCGTATGACCGGGAACCTCGATCACCCGGCCCTGGAGCTGTCCCACACGAACCACATCCCCCTCGTGCAAAAGCTCGTCGAGCACGCCGATCTTCGCCGCTTCCTTCGCGGGGCCCGCCACGCGCGCCGCGGGAAAGCGCGTCTTGAGCGCTCCAATGCCTTGGATATGATCGAAATGGTGATGCGTCACCAGGATATCGGTCAGGTCCCAGCCCTTCTCCTCCAAGGCCTGGAGGATCGGCGCGGCTTCGGGCGCGTCGATCGAGGCCGTCCGGCCAGTTGCGGGATCGTGCAGCAAGACGCCGAAATTATCGGACAAGCAGAGGAATTGATGGATTTGGGCGGCCATGGCGGGTGTCACTCCGTTCTCGACAAACGTTTCAAAGTTTGCTTGACGCGTTGGAACCTGACCGCACGACATAGGGCGAGGCTGCGAACCGGGCAAGGTAATCCAAAAATCCCCGTACCCGTCCGGCGGCATTCGTGCGAAACTGACACCATGGCTCTCGATGTCGTCGATCTCCGCTCGTTTTATGCCTCGCCGCTGGGGGAAGTGACCCGGCGGCTCGTCGGGCGTTTGATCCGGCAGCGTTTTACGTCCTGTTTCGGCTATTCGATTCTTGGCGTTGGCTATGCCACGCCCTATCTCGATATTTTCCGGCCCGAAGCGGTGCGGGTCTTGGCTTTCATGCCGGCCGAGCAAGGCGTGGTGAACTGGCCCTCGAGCGGCCTCTCCGCCTCGGCCCTGGTCGATACGATCGCCATGCCTTTGCCCAACAGCTGCATCGACCGCGTGCTTCTCGTTCATGCGCTCGAAATCGCGGAACATCCGCGCGAACTGCTCGCCGAAATCTGGCGCATTTTGACCCCCGGCGGCCGCGTCATTGCGATCACCCCAAGCCGCGCGGGCCTTTGGGCGCGGCTGGATACGACGCCCTTCGGCCATGGCCAGCCATTTTCACGCAGCCAATTGCGGAATTTGATGCGGGAAACCCTGTTCTCGCCGACCCATTGGGCGGAAGCGCTTTATTTGCCCCCGTTCGAAAAACGGCTCCTGCTGCGCTCCGCGCCAGCCTTCGAGCGCCTCGGCGCCCGGCTGTCTCTTCCCGGCGCCGGCGTCCTGGTCGTGGAAGCCACCAAGCAGCTCTACCGCCCCGTCGGTCTACGGCGGCCCGAACGGCGAACCGTCCCCATCCAGCCCGCGCTCGCCCCCCAACCCGCGGGGGTCGTGAGCCGCGCCGGGCGAAAGATTGACCCATAATTAAAAGTTGTAAAATTCTAGTATTAATCGCAGTTTTCTAAAAAATTATGTCCGGATAACACAACTTGAAATAGAAAATAAATATATAATCGCTCCGTATTTACAATGTCCTAGAAATACCGGCACTAAGGGAAGTGACCGAGCCCCGGGCTAACGGCGGCGAGGCCCGGCCGGCGGCAAGCTGGTTGCCGTTTTCTCTTGCCCCGCGAGGGGTCATGCCATTCAAAACCCAGGGCTTCGCGGACTTGCGGGACTGGCGCCGATCACCGGGCGCCGGACCTCGGCGGGATCTCCTCCCTATCGATATCGCCTTTCTCCGCCGTTACGGCATCGCAGACGCGCATCTTCGTCATGCCCATTCGGAAGCAGGCCGCCTGAATGTCAGCGCCTCCGAGGTTCTGATCGCGCAGGAAATGGTCAGCGCGGCGCGCTATTATCTTTGCCTCGCCGACACGCTCGGCGCCCCCTTTATCGGCGCGGGCGCTCTTCTCGATCGAATCGAGGATCCCGGAGCGGCGATCCGCAGGGGCTTCGCGCGGCTCGCCCATTATCCCGGCAATTCCGCCCAAAGTGCCGCCAAGACAAAAGGCTGGCTGATGGCCCCACGCGGCGGCAGAATCCGGCTTCTTTTGCTTGCGAAGCGATTCGGTCTTGCGCTCCCGCCCCTGGCGATCGCGACGCCCGCCCATTTCTCCGCCTTGGTGCGCCGGAGCGCGCGGGCGCAATTTGCCCGGGATGCCAGCGATGGCCTCGCCAGCGCCGACCCCAGTCTTTGCGCAAAGCAGGCGGTCGATACCGTGCGAGGCTGGAAAGGCGCGGGCTTTATCGCAATCGCCGCCGGTCTTGCCGTTCTGGCGCCCCGTTGGACCTTGCTCGGCCTGGGCCCCTTGTTTTTCGCCGCCATCGCCGGGCGGCTCGTGATTTGCGCGCTTGGGCTTCGGGAGACGCGCGAAGCAACCGCGATCCCCACCGCCAGCCTGCCGCTCTATGGCATCATTATCCCGCTTTACCGCGAGGCGGAGATGGTGCCGTCGCTGATCGATCAATTGAAGGCGCTCGATTACCCCGCTCCGAAATTGGAGATCAAGATCCTCATCGAGGCGGATGATCCGGCAACTCGCATAGCCCTGGAGCAGCAGCATCTGCCGCCCCATTTCGAGATTGTCGTCGCCCCCGAGGGATTCCCGCGCACAAAGCCCCGCGCGCTCAATATCGCACTGGCCCTGATGCGGGCCGAACTGGTGACGATCTACGATGCCGAAGACGTGCCGGAGCCCGGCCAACTGCGCAAAGCCGCCGCCAGCTTTCATCGCGCACCGCCGGAATTGGCCTGCCTTCAGGCGCCGCTGGTGATCGACACCGGCCAAGGCAGCCTCCTGGCAAAGCTGTTCGCGATTGAATATGCCGCCCTCTTCGATCTCTTCAACAAAGGCGTCGCGGCGGCAGGCCTGCCCCTCGCGCTTGGTGGGACGTCAAATCACTTCCGGACCCGGATCCTGCGCCAGGCCGGCGGCTGGGATGCTTGGAATGTCGCCGAGGACGCCGATATCGGCTTCCGGCTGGCGCGCTTGGGCTATAAGGTGGAAATGCTCGCCTCGACCACCTCGGAAGAGGCCCCGGCGACGCTGCCGGATTGGTTCAAACAACGGCGGCGATGGACGAAAGGATGGATCCAAACCATTCTTGTTCTCGCGTTGCACCCATGCCGCACATTGAACGATCTCGGTTTGGCGAAAACAGTGGCTTTAGTCCTCATGGCGGTGTCGCTCGTCGCCGGTCCGCTGTTGTCGCCCTTCGTGGCGCTCGCCATGATCGCGGACCTTTCGATCCACGGCCTGCCGGACCCGCGCGACAGCCTGGACACCGCCGCCGCGAGCCTCTGGGTTTCCGTGCTCGTCTTCGGCCTCTTGGCCCCGGTCTGGTGCGGCTATGCCGGGATGAGATCCCGCAAATTACAACGGTGCCGGAGCACCCTGCTCTTCGTCGTGCCCTACCAACTGCTGATCGCGGCGGCGGCATGGTACGGGCTCTTCGATCTCGTCACGACGCCCTATCACTGGTATAAGACCAAACATTATCCACCGGCGTCTTATCCGCCCCGGCAAAGCGGGAGCGCGGGACCGCCGGAGGCGATCGAGGGGAAAACCGGCGGGGCCATCGCCGCCAAGACGTCCGCGCGGCAATCATGGACCGCTCGCCTTTGGCCATTCCGGAGCTTTCGGGCGTAAAGCTTTGAATTGGCGCGCGCGTACCCCCTCCCCGCTTCGCGGAGGAGGTTTGCGGCCGCCGGATTTAGAGCTTGCGGGCCTTGCGGGCGGCGTATTTCGCGTCGCGCGCGGCTTTGCGGGCGACTTCGTCGGAGATGACGCGGGAAGCGCGCGCCAAAGCAGCGGCGGCGTCGGCGGCCTTGGCCTCTTCGGCCTTTTGCCGTTCGATTTCACGCTCGGCTTCGAGAATGAGTTCCCGCTCGGCGCGGGCGGCTTCTTCTGCTTCCCGCTCCTTGGCCCGGATCGCCTCGCGCTCGGCGTTGCGAATATTGCGGGCATCGACGATCGCCCGGCGCGCGGCTTCTTGCGCCTTCATTTCCGGGCTGGCCAATCTGGCCTGATAATTTTTGAGCTGCTCTTGCTTCTTATCCATTGCCGAGCTGCGGCGTTCCGCGAAGCTCTTTTCCCTAAGACCGGCCAAACCGTGTTACCTTCTTCAACTGTCGGAGAGAGGCTCCTATAGCCCGGCTCGCGCGGAAAAGCTACCATTCCGGTCCAAGTTAATTAGAGCATGTCCCGAAAAAGTTGCAGACTTTTTCGATCGAGGACATGCTCTAACCTCTTAAAAAGGGAGCGAGTTCTTATCGCTTTGGTGATTCCACCAAAGCGGAACGCGCTCTAGCATGTCCCGAAAAAGTTGCAGACTTTTTCGATCGAGGACATGCTCTAACCTCTTAAAAAGGGAGCGAGTTCTTATCGCTTTGGTGATTCCACCAAAGCGGAACGCGCTCTAGCGGCCGGCTCCGGCTTTCAAGCGGAATCCCTCGGCGAAAACAGGCCGGCGGTCGCGGCGCATGGCCCAACGAGGTCTCGCCGGCAATCCTGCTCCGGTTCCCCTCAAGCCGCCAGGGTGGACCGGACCGGCGCCTGAGCGTCCCCGCCAAGCTGGAAACGGCCGACCAAACCGGCGAGGATCACCGCCTCGGAGGCGAGCAAATTGCTGGCGGCGGTGGATTCCTCGGCCATGGCGGTGTTTTGCTGAGTTGTCTTGTCGATCTGACTCATGACTCGGCTGATTTCCGCCAGGCTCGCCGCTTGAGCTTGCGCATATTTGGAAATATCGAGAACAAGCGTGTCGATGATCGTGGCCTGTCCGATGACTTCCTTCAAGGCCGCGCCCGTTTTGCCGACCAGTTCGACGCCGCTATCGACTTGGTACGTCGACGACGAGATCAAAGCTTTGATTTCGTCCGCGGCTTCCTTCGACCGTTGCGCCAGGCCACGCACCTCCGAGGCCACCACGGCAAAGCCGCGTCCGGCTTCGCCAGCGCTCGCCGCCTCGATTTCCGCGTTCAGCGATAGCAAATTCGTGCGGAAGGCAATGTCGTCGATCAATGCCACGATCTGGCCGATCCGGTGCGACGAATCCTTGATTTTGCGCATGGCTTCCGTGGCTTGAAGGACGATGGACCCCGAGGTTTCCACCGCGCGGCGTGTTGCCGTCACAGCTTGGGCAGCCTCGCTGGCGCCGGCCGCCATATTCTCCACGTTCTTGGTAATGAGACGCAATTCAGTGGCGGTTTCGTCGAGACTGGCAGCTTGCCGTTCATTTCGCCGCGACAAATCGTGAGAGGCGAGCGCAATTTCGTCTGTCCCCACGGCAATGACCTGTGTGGATTGCGCAATGGAACGCAATGCGTTCCTCAGGCTGCCCGCCGTCGCGTTAAAGTCAATCCAAAGCTTTTCGTATTCCACGGGAAAGGCATCGCCCAAGCGGCAATCGAGGTCGCCTCTCGCAAGCCGGTCTAGCCCCGCTCCGATCGATGTCATCACCATTTGCCGGTCTGTTTCGACTTTTGCACGCCGCGCTTCCATTTCACGAAGCTTGACCCCATTGTCCCTGAAGACTTGGACAGCCAGCGACATTCTTCCGATTTCGTCGCGGCGTTGCGTCCCCTCGATCGGCACCTCGAGATCGCCTTCCGCCATAGCTTGCATGGTATGGGTCAGCGACCCGATCAGTTTGGCGATCGACCGGCGTATGAGAAAGGCGATCAAGAGGGCGCCGCCGAAGAGCGGAATGAAAATTCCGGCAAACCGGATCACGCTGCCGATCATTTCGGCTTCGATGTCGTCGACGTAAACGCCCGTCCCGAGGACCCATTCCCATTCCGGGACCGGAACCGCGTAGGACAATTTCAGCATGGGGACTGCACCATCCGACTTCGTGTGGAAATAATATTGAAAATCTGAATGTCCGATCTTCGCCATTTCGACCATCCCACGGGCTATAAAAGTGCCTGAAGAATCAACGACATTCATTCGATTCGTGCCGATTATTTGCTTGTCCGGAGAGGCGAGCATGTCGCCTTTGAAGTTAAGGACGAAGATGTAATTGCCTCCGCCGTAGCGCTCCGCCATCATGGCATCCAAGGCGAGCCGTTGCGCGTCGGCGGTGCTCATGGCGCCGCTACGGGCTTTCTCGACAAAAAGATGAACCACGGCGCCGCTATTCTCCAAGATATGGCGGACTTCGGCGCGTTTTGCGTCAAACGCCAGATCATAGCTCCGCTTGAGCGCCAGCCCCAGACCCGCGAATGTCAAAACCACGCCTAAAATCGCCAAGACCGTGAATTGGCGGGTAATGGAGAGGCGGGTAATGGAAGGGCGGGCCAAGAAAGTGATCATCCGTTAAATCCAGCGCCCCTCACTAACGGAAAGACAATACGGCCAAAGTTGTTAAAATTTTTTATGATGTTTTCGAGCCGGGGAACTTCGAGGAAACGGCCTTACCATGGCAAAGCTTGAGTATATCTACGGTTGAGCATAGCTAAGGTTGAATGGGTTTCATCGGAAAGACGCGTATCGTTCCGGAAGCGCACGGCCTGTCTCGTCGATCCCTCTCCCACCGGCCCGGCGGCAAAGCGGTGGCCGGAAGGGATAAGTCCGCGGCTCGCGGGCCAAATCCGTCCGGGGCCAACGAGCTACCGGCCTGTTCCTCGCGCCCGATTTGACGCGGGCCCACCCCCTTTATTACTGTGCGCCGCCCGCCCTTGGGATTTTTCCTTAGGGCGCCGGCTCGTCTCTCCATTCCCGGAACATGCCATGACCAGCGCCGCGCAACCGGCCGTCCTTCCCGTTTCGCTTCTCGAAGCCGCCAAGGTCTCTAAAGCCTGGCCGTTCGAGGAAGCACGGAAGCTCGTGGCGCGGATCGAGCGCACTGGACAGAAAGAGGTTCTGTTCGAGACGGGATATGGCCCCTCGGGGCTCCCGCATATCGGCACGTTTGGCGAGGTCGCCCGCACCACCATGGTGCGCCATGCCTTCCGCGTGCTGACGGAAGACAGCATCAAGACCCGCCTCCTCGCCTTTTCCGACGATATGGACGGGTTGCGGAAGGTGCCGGACAATGTGCCGAATCAAGAGATGGTGCGCGCCCATCTCGGGATGCCGCTGACCGAGGTGCCCGACCCGTTCGGCACCCATGAAAGTTTCGGGGCGCATAATAATGCGGAGTTGCGGCGCTTCCTCGACCAATTCGGCTTCGACTACGAATTCGCCTCCGCGACGGATTATTACACCTCGGGCCGTTTCGATGCCGCGCTGCTCCACATGCTCGCGCGCTACGACGAGGTGATGGCGATCATGCTGCCGACGTTCCGCGAGGAGCGCGCCGGGACCTATTCGCCGTTTTTGCCGATCCATCCCGTGACCCGCCAGGTGATGCAGGTGCCGCTCGAGTCGCTCGACGCGGCGGCGGGCACGATCAGCTGGCGCGATCCCGCCACCGGCGAGGCCTTCACGACGCCGGTGACCGGCGGCAAGGTCAAGCTGCAGTGGAAGCCGGATTGGGCGATGCGCTGGTATGCGCTGCATGTCGATTACGAAATGGCCGGCAAGGATTTGATCGATAGCGTGAAGCTCTCGGGCGCCATCGTGCGGGCGCTCGGCGGCATGCCGCCGGAAGGATTCAATTACGAGCTTTTCCTCGACGAAAAGGGCCAAAAGATTTCGAAGTCGAAAGGCAATGGCCTGACCATCGACGAATGGCTGCGCTATGCCAGCCCGGAAAGCCTCGCTTTGTTCATGTATCAGCGGCCGAAAGAGGCGAAGAAGCTGCATTTCGACGTCATCCCGCGAAACGTGGATGAATATCTCGTCTTTCTCGAAGCGGTTCCCCGGCAGGACATCAAGAGCCTCATCGCCAATCCGGTCTGGCATATCCACGACGGCGCCCCGCCCGCGGCCGAACAGCTCGCTACCCCCAGCGGTTCGGCCTCGATCTCCTTCGTCATGTTGTTGAACCTCGCCACCGTCGCCAACAGCACCGACCCGGCGGTGCTCTGGGGCTTTTTGCGCCGCTATGCGCCCAGCGTCTCGCCGCAAAACCATCCCCGGCTCGACGCCTTGGTGGGCTATGCCGTCGCCTATTACCGCGATTTCGTCCGCCCAGCGAAAAAGTACCGCCTGCCCGACGAGGTTGAACGCGCGGCGTTGGAGCAACTCGACGCGGCCTTGGGGGCTCTGGCGGAAGGCGCGAGCGCGGAAGACATCCAAACCGCCTTGTACGACGTCGCCCGCCCGATCCCGCGCTACCAGAATTTGAACGCCAAGGGCGCGACGCCGGAACGGCCCGGCGTCTCCAACGATTGGTTCTCCATGCTGTACCAGGTACTGCTCGGCAAGAGCGAAGGGCCGAGGTTCGGCTCGTTTGTGGCGCTCTATGGGGTGAAGGAGACGCGGGCGCTGATCGAGGCGGCACTCGCGGGGGCGTTGGTGGGTGAGGCGGCGTGAACAACGGCACGCTCTTGATCTACAAAATCCTCCCCGCCTCTCTCTGGCATGGCGCCGAAGCCGCCGGCACCTTCGCCGGCGCGCCGGTCGATCTCGCCGATGGTTTCATCCATTTCTCCACCGCCGCGCAGGTGGAAGAAACCGCCGCCAAGCATTTTGCCGGACAGGACGATCTGCTGCTCGCCGCCGCCGATCCGGCCACGCTCGGAGATGCGCTGAAATGGGAGGCGTCGCGGGGCGGCGCGCTGTTTCCGCATCTCTACGCGCCGCTCGCGGTCGAAAACGTGCTTTGGGTCAAGCCGATCCCTCTGCGCGCGGGCGCCCATGATTTTTCCGGGCTTTTGGCATGAGCCGACCTTTTGGCATGAGCAACGCGTCCCTGTTGAAGGCCGGCTGGGCGCTGGCGCGGCCTCTCCTGCACCGGCTCGATCCCGAGCGGGCGCATGATCTGACGTTGCAGGCGCTGAAATATGCGCCGCTGCCAGCGCCCGCGCCGGACGATCCAAGCCTGAAAGTCGAGGCCTTTGGGCTCACGTTCGCAAACCCCATCGGCCTGGCGGCGGGCTTCGACAAGAATGGCGCCATCGCCCACAAGGCCCATCTGCTCGGGTTCGGCTTTGCCGAAATCGGCACGCTGACGCCCCGGCCGCAAGCCGGCAATCCCAAACCCCGGCTGTTCCGGCTGCCGGAGGAGCAGGCCGTCATCAACCGGTTCGGCTTCAACAATCTCGGTCACGAACATGCGGCGAGAACGCTGAAAAAGGCGGCCTGCGTGCTCGGCATCAACATCGGCGCCAACAAGGATGCGAGCGACCGGGTAGCCGATTACGTCAGCGGCATCCACGCTTTTTCCGGCCTCGCCGATTATTTCACCATCAATGTTTCCTCGCCCAACACGCCGAACCTGCGCGATCTGCAAAAGCCGGAGGCGCTCGACGATCTGCTCGCCCGCGTGCTCGGCGCGCGCGACAGTTTGACGCAAAAATTTGGACGCACGCCGGTGCTCCTCAAGATCGCGCCGGATCTGTCGCTGGGCGAGCTCGACGGAATCGTGAAGGTCGCGCGCGCGAAAAAAATCGATGGCATGATCGTCTCCAACACCACGATCACCCGCCCCGGCGCCACCGCCCAAGATCGCGCGGGGCTGGAAGCCGGCGGCCTCTCCGGCAAGCCGCTCTTCCCGCTGGCGACCCGCATGCTCGCGGCGACCTATTTACGCGTGGACCGGCAGTTTCCGCTCGTCGGGGTGGGCGGCGTCGACAGCGCCGGGACGGCCTTGGCCAAAATCGAGGCCGGCGCCACGCTCGTCCAACTCTATTCCGCGCTAGTGTTCCATGGGCCGGGGCTGATTGCCACGATCAAGCAAGGCCTCGCCGTCCGGGATTTGGCGGCGGCCGTGGGCAGCAAGGCGGCGGATTGGGCCAAGGTGTAACGCCGCCGCGCGCTCACCGCCCCGGACGGTAACTCAAAATCCGCAGAACCAGCCACACCGGCACGACGATGGCGGCGCCCGCGCCGATATAGGTGCCGAACTCCCGCACCGCGTCGAAACCGAGGTCATAGAGGTGACGGGCAAAGGCGCTCAGCAGCCGGAAGATTTCCGCCGGGCGGATGTCGAGCCATACCAAAATGGCGCCCGTGATGAGCGACAGAACCGCGAGCTTGATCAAGACGGCCAGAGGCGATCCGCCGAGGAAACGACGCAACGGCGTGTCTTGGGATTGCCACCGCGCGGCGGGCGCGCTTGGCGCCCAATTGGGCGGCGGCGCGGATTCCGTGGTGTTTTCATCGATCATGGCGGCCTCGCGGGATCTCGACTGCGCCCCATATAGGTACGGGACAAATACCCGGCGAGATCATGCCATTGATTTACGGCGCAGGCACTTTTTTATGTCGAGGACCCGTTTATGTTGAGGATCCATCGCGCGAAAAACCGCGTTGCTCTATTTTCGAGACCGCGATCACCGCCTGGGTCCGGCTATCGACCCCGAGTTTTTGCAAAATTGCGGAGACATGCGCCTTGACGGTCGCCTCGGAGACTTTGAGTTCGAAGGCAATCTGCTTGTTCAGCCGGCCTTGCGACAACATCATCAAGACGCGAAGCTGCTGCGGTGTCAGGCTCGCGAGCCGCCGCATCATATCCGCCACGGCCGGATCGGCGGGCTGGCCGAGATCAAGATCGGGCGGCGTCCAAATATCGCCGGCGAGAACACGGCGGATCGCCTCGCGCATCTCGTCGATTTCCGTGGTTTTGGGGATAAAACCGGCGGCCCCCACCTCGATACAGCGGCGCATCACCGCCCGGTCCTGCGTCGCGGACACCACGATGACAGGCACCTCGGGATGCTGGGACCGGAGATACAAAAGACCGGAAAAACCGCTCACGCCCGGCATGGCGAGATCAAGCAGGACGAGATCGACCGCATGATCGGACGCCAAAGCGGCGCCAAGCGAGGCAAGATCGAACGCTTCGCGGAACCAGGCGCCGGGCAAGGCCGACGCGACGGCCGCGCATAACGCCCCGCGAACCAACGGATGATCGTCGGCGATGACCACACGTGTGACATCGGAGGCTGTAGCCAGGCGGTCAAAAACAATGGTCACGGTCTCGCACTCCAGCCGCCGCGCGAGAACGGCAAGCCGGGCCCTAAATTTCGCAACAACCGTGTGATCCTTTCCTGGCTAAGCCCTGTGACCAAGAGCTCTCACCTTTTGTTCCATCCAGGCCATCGGACATGTTCACAAGGCCAGATGCGCGGCGGAAACCTCGCTCGCAAAAGACGGCCAGCACCGGCAACAGCTGGATCCTATACCTTGTCTAGTCTATTGTTTTTTAAAGATATTGTCAAAAATACCCCCGTAATTTTTGAAAACCCAACGTGTGGATTCGGCTCAAGCGTATTTTAAAATAATCATAGTATCAACACGTTAAAGTAGAAATGCTGCATTTATAATCAAGTTTCGCGAAGCCGGATAGGATTCGCCAACCGCCTTTCGCGGGCGCGGCTTTTGCGCTATTGCCATAGCCGAAATCACCAAGCACCACCTTTTCAGCAGCCGTCAGGGTCCGCATGAACGTCTTAGCCCCCACGAAAAGCGTTGTTCTGGAAGAAGTTACCGCCGGACCGCTCCCCCGCCGTGCCACCAAGGCCGTGATCGTCGGCGCGGGCGAAGGCGCGGTGACTGTCGGCGGCGGCGCTCCGATCGTCGTGCAATCCATGACCAATACGGATACGGCCGACATAGCGGGAACGGTTGCGCAAGTCGCGGCGCTCGCCCGCGCGGGCTCGGAAATGGTCCGGATCACGGTCGACCGGGACGAGGCGGCCGCGGCCGTGCCGCATATCCGCGACCGGCTCGCCAAGATCGGCTGCCACGTGCCGCTGATCGGCGACTTCCATTACATCGGCCACAAGCTCCTGACGGACCATCCGGCCTGCGCCGAGGCGCTCGACAAATACCGGATCAATCCCGGCAATGTCGGCTTCAAGGACAAGAAGGATCTGCAATTCGGCACGATCATCGAAAAGGCGATCGAGCATGGCAAGGCGGTCCGGATCGGCGCCAATTGGGGGTCGCTCGACCAAGACCTCTTGACGGTCCTGATGGACGAAAACGCCAAATCCGCCGAGCCCAAGGACATGGGCGCGGTCACCCGCGAAGCGATGCTGCAATCGGCCCTGCTCTCCGCCGCCCGCGCGGAGGAGATGGGTCTGGCGAAGAACCGAATCATCCTCTCCGCCAAGGTCTCGGCGGTGCAGCAACTGATCGCCGTCTATAAAATGCTGTCCGCGCGCACCGATTACGCCCTGCATCTCGGCCTGACCGAAGCCGGCATGGGCTCGAAGGGCATTGTCGCCTCCGCCGCCGCCCTCGGGATTCTGTTGCAACAAGGCATTGGCGACACGATCCGCGTTTCGCTGACGCCGGAGCCCAACGGCGACCGGACGATCGAGGTCAAGGTCGCGCAGGAAATCTTGCAGACCATGGGCTTCCGCACCTTCGTGCCGCTCGTGGCCGCCTGCCCCGGCTGCGGGCGCACGACCTCGACCGTGTTCCAGGAACTGGCGCGCGACATCCAAGACCACATTCGCGACGAAATGCCGAATTGGAAGACCCGCTACCCCGGCGTCGAGGTGCTCAACGTCGCGGTCATGGGTTGCATCGTCAACGGCCCCGGCGAATCGAAACATGCCGACATCGGCATTTCCCTCCCCGGCACCGGCGAGACCCCGGCCGCCCCCGTCTTCATCGACGGCAAGAAGGCCGTGACCCTTCGAGGGGCAAATATCGCCAACGAATTCAAAGTGCTCGTCGCGGATTACATCGAGCAACGCTTTGGGCAGGGGAAGCAGAGCGCGGCGGAATAGGCTGACTTGCCTTTTTCATTAGTGGGATCAACCCATTAGCCCTCACCCTGAGGAGCGCGCCGAAGGCGTGGCGTCTCGAAGGGCGGGGACGGTCCCCGGAGCCGGGGAGCGTCTGGAAGGCTCCGGCTTCACGAATCCCTCGCATTTCGAGACGGCTTCGTCACTTTGAAGGCCTGGTAAATCCGGCAGAAGTTAAGCGACGAAGCCTCCTCAATGTGAGGGAGGTTGAAGCGCTTCTCGGTGGGTTGGCCGCTTTATAACAAAGGTCGACGCAACTGCCGGAGGGGGTGCCCCTTAAATCAGTCCCGCCGCGATATTGATCGTCAATGCCAGGATCGCGCTGTTGAAGAAGAACGCCAGCACCGAATGGACCAGCGAGGTCCGGCGGATCGCTTTCGAGGAAATCGACACGTCGGCGGTTTGCGAGGCGACGCCGATGATGAAGGAAAAATACATAAAATCCCAGTAATCCGGATCCTGCGTCTCGGGAAAAATGATCCCGCCGCGCAGTTTGAAGGTTTCGCCCTCCTCGTTCTTGGTCTCGTCGAAATATTCATGGGCGTAATGCAAAGCAAACGTCAGATGGATGAACACCCAGGCACTGATGATGGTGGCGACGGCCAGGGCCAGATGCCAGTCCTTCTCCAGCCCCTTCAAATCCTTGGTGACGCTCAGCTCCGCGAAGATCGCGGCCGTGGCGGCGAGCGCGGCGAGTGTTGTGAAAATAAGGATCGCGAACTTGCCCTCGTCCGTCGTCCTGGCGCGGATGCGGATCGATTTCGAGGTCGCGCGCGATACGAGAAAGAAACTCAGGACGAAGTAAAGCCAGGTCCCGGTGTTCCAAGCGATGAGCAAGCGTGTCGCGAGATCGAGATCGCGGGCCGTCACAAAATAAACGACGAAAGCCGCGCCCACGCTTTCGAAAAGGCGTGGGCGCCCAAGCATCAGCCGGTTCCAGTTGAGAGCCAGCGGCGCGGCCACGCGATCAGCTCTTGCGTTCGACCGCGAAACGCGCGGCCTCTTTCAGGATCCGCGTATCGGCGATCTTCGGGAGGGCATCGAGCGCGGCGATAGCCTCGTCCGCCAGACGGTCCCGGCGATGGCGCGCGGCCTCCAGCCCGAGCGCGGCGACCAGGGTCGCCTTGTTGCGCCCGGCGTCCTTGCCGGCCTTTTTGCCGAGCGCGGCCTCGTCGGCTTCGACATCGAGAATATCGTCGGCGACCTGGAAGGCCGCGCCAATCGCCTGGCCATAGCGGGAAACGGCCGCCAAGGCGCTCGAATCGGCCTTCCCGAACAGAGCGCCGGCGAGAACCGCATAATGCAGCAAGGCGCCGGTCTTCATCGATTGCAGCTGGATGACGTCATCGGCCTGATGCGGCTCGATCGAGGCTTCGGCCTCGAGATCGAGAACCTGGCCGCCGACCATTCCGCCAAGGCCGGCATGGCGCGCAAGCGAAAGGACCAAGCCGGCCCGGACCGCCGGATCGGGATGGGTCGCGGGATCGGCCGTCACATCGAAGGCATAGGTCAAGAGACCGTCGCCAACGAGAATGGCCGTCGCCTCGTCATAGGCCTTGTGGGTCGTCGGACGGCCACGGCGGAGGTCGTCGTTATCGAGAGCGGGCAGATCGTCGTGCACGAGAGAATAGCAATGGATCATTTCAAGTGCGGCGGCGGCGCGCAGCACCCCCTCGCCCTCGACCCCAAACAGCCGCGCGCTCTCGATCATGAGAAACGGCCGCAGACGCTTGCCGCCGCCGAGGCTGGCATAACGCATGGCCTCGAGAAAACGGCTGGGACGCACCGTCTCGCCGGGGAGGGGCGTCGGCCCCAAAAGGGCGTCGAGCATGCTTTCCGTCGCATCGGCGGCGGCGATCAAACGCTCCTGGAAATCGGTGGTCTCAGGCGAACGCGTCATTCTGCACTCAAGGTTACATTAATCGGACGTAAAGGTTCGCAGACGGCTTGCCCGATCGAAGTTGGCCGGTCAAGGGTTAGGACAGGAACATTGGAAACTGGGTAAAGTCGAAAGGCGAGGACTCATTCGAAAATTCATCCGCTGGGTCTTTTTCGGCGCGGTGGCGGCCTGCTTTCTCTTGGGCGGCCTCATCCTCGCAGAGACGTTCGAACCGCCGGTCTCGACCCTGATGCTGGCGCGATGGCTCGAGGGCGAGCCGGTCCAGCGCGACTATATCGGGCTGTCCGCGATCGCTCCGGTGGCCCTCGCCGCGGTGATCAGCTCGGAGGACGAGCGGTTCTGCCGTCATCACGGGGTCGATTGGGGCGCCCTGCACGAAGTCATGAGCGAGGCCGGCGAGGATGGCCCCTCGCGCGGGGCCTCGACCATCACCATGCAGACCGCGAAAAACCTGTTTTTGTGGCCCTCGCGCTCGGCGCTTCGCAAAGGCATCGAAATCGTCTTCGCGCTCGGCCTCGACCGGCTGTGGACCAAGCGGCGCGTTTTTGAGGTCTATCTCAATATCGCGGAATGGGGCGATGGCATCTTTGGGATCGAAGCCGCCGCGCGTCATTATTTCGGCAAGAGCGCGGCGGACCTCGACGCCCGCGAGGCCGCCCTGCTGGCGACCGCCCTCCCGAACCCGGTCCGGCGCAACCCAGCCCGGCCCAGCACCCTGCAGCGGCGCTTGGGCGCGCGTCTCATGCAGCGCGCAAGCGAAAGCGGGCCTTGGCTGGACTGCCTGAAATGAACAAGCTTCGATTGGGGCTAGCCATGCCCGCCGGATCGGTGTATGCGAGCGCTTCCCAATTTGCCGTTCGCGAAAGCCAAGGAGGCTGACGCGGGGCGTTTGAAGCTTTCCCTCTTTGGGACAAGCATATCCCAAGAGAAGTATCATGGCCGTTCCGAAGCGAAAAACCTCTCCGATGAAGCGCGGCTTCCGCCGCTCCGCCGATGCGCTGAAGGCGCCCACCTATATCGAAGACAAGGATTCGGGCGAGCTGCGCCGTCCCCACCACATCGACCTGAAAACCGGCATGTACAACGGCCGCCAGGTTTTGACGCCGAAGACATCGGCCGAAGCGTAAGCTACGGTTCCGGCTCTCGATATGAAAGGCCCGCGAAAGCGGGCTTTTTTGTTGCGCCGCAGCCTAAAGGCAGTTCCCGCTTGCGGGAGAACGGACGCGCAGGCTCTTTGAAGCGCAATCCCCAATAAAAGGCTTGCCCCCAATGAAAAGGCTCGCCCTCAATAAAAAGGCCCGCACGCGCGGGCCTTTTCTCTCAGCGGAAACGGTTCTGGAGCCGCCTCACACCATATACTGCCCGCCGTTGGCGCTCAGCGTCGATCCCGTGATGAAACCGGCGTCATCGGACACGAGGAAGACCACGCAGCGCGCGATTTCCTCGGGTTGGCCGAGGCGGCCGACGGGGATGTTCGGCAACACGCTCTTTTCCAGCACCGCTTGCGGCACGGCCAAGACCATTTCGGTCGCGATATAGCCGGGGCAGACGACGTTGACGGTGATTCCCTTGCTCGCGTTTTCGAGCGCCACCGCCTTACTGAAACCGATGTCGCCCGCCTTGGAGGCGGAATAATTAGACTGGCCGAACTGACCCTTCTGGCCATTGATCGAGGAAATATTGACGATGCGGCCAAAGTTGCGCGCGCGCATCCCCTCGATGACCGGACGCGTCATGTTGAAGAGCGAATTCAAATTGGTATTGATGACCGCGTTCCATTGCTCGATCGTCATCTTATGCAAAGCCGCATCGCGCGTGATGCCGGCATTGTTCACGAGAATGTCGATGGGTCCGAGCTCGTCCTCGACCTGCTTGAGGCCGGCGGTGCACGCGTCGTAGCTCGACACGTCCCACTTATAGACGGCGATCCCCGTCTCCTCTTTGAATTTTCCGGCGGCCTCGTCATTGCCGGCATAGGTCGCGGCGACCTTGTAACCCGCCGCCTTCAACGCTTTGCTGATCGCTGCTCCGATCCCGCGCGAGCCTCCGCTCACTACCGCTACTCGAGACATGCATTTTCTCCCAGACTAATTATGGACGGGTTCTCAGCGCCCGCATGTAGCTTCACCAAGTTGCAAGCCTGAATCGATGATCGAGCCTACCATGGAAAGAATAGTTTTACGTGACGCCGGGCGTCATCTCGTGACTGAAAAATTGCAGACTTCGATGTGCTTGGGCGGCAAGCGCCCAAGCTGGTCTCGATTCGGATGACTTGGGCGGCAAGCGCCCAAGTCATTCCCGAGACGAGAGCAGCCTCTTCGAAAGGGCCCTAGCGTTCGACGGTCAGGGCAATGCCCATGCCGCCGCCGATGCACAAAGTCGCGAGACCTTTCTTGCCGCCCCGGCGGGCAAGCTCGTGAAGCAGCGTGACGAGGATGCGAGCTCCCGAAGCGCCGATCGGATGGCCGATGGCGATGGCGCCGCCGTTGACGTTCACGATCGCGGGATCCCAGCCCAAGGCCTTATTGACCGACAAAGCCTGGGCCGCGAAGGCCTCGTTGGCCTCGACGAGGTCGAGATCCGCGACTTTCCAGCCGGCCTTTTCCAAAGCCTTGCGCGAGGCCGGGATCGGACCCGTGCCCATGATGGCCGGATCGACGCCGGCGGTGGCCCAAGAGGCGATGCGCGCCAACGGCGTCAGGCCACGCTTTTGGGCCTCGGCCGCGGTCATCAGCACTACGCCAGCCGCGCCGTCGTTGAGGCCCGAGGCATTGCCCGCCGTCACCGTGCCATCCTTCGAGAAGGCCGGCTTGAGCTTGGTCATGCTCTCCAGCGTCGCGCCATGGCGGATATATTCGTCTTGATCGACGATGACATCACCCTTCCGGCCGGGGACCGTGAAGGCAATGATCTCGTCCTTGAATTTGCCGGCCTTTTGCGCCGCCTCGGCTTTGTTCTGCGAAGCGACGGCGAACTGATCCTGTTCCTCGCGGGAGAGCTGCCATTTGGTGGCGATATTCTCGGCCGTGGTCCCCATGTGATAGCCGTTGAACGCGTCCATCAGGCCGTCCTTGATCATGGTATCGTAGAATTTGGTGTCGCCCATTTTCGTGCCGGCCCGCAGATGCGAGGCATGGGGGGCGAGCGACATGCTTTCCTGGCCGCCGCCGATGATGATCTTGGCGTCGCCATTGGCGATCTGCTGCAAGCCGAGGGCGACCGCGCGCAGACCCGAGCCGCAAAGCTGGTTCAGACCCCAAGCCGTCTTTTCCTGCGGAATGCCAGCCTTGATCGCGGCCTGACGGGCCGGGTTCTGACCCTGGCCGGCGCTCAAGACCTGGCCCAAGATCACTTCGTCGATATCGCCAGCCTCGAGCTTGGCCTGTTCGACCAGGCTCTTGATCACGGCGGCGCCCAAATCATGAGCGGGCGTATTGGCGAAAGCGCTGTTGAAAGAGCCGACGGCGGTGCGGCCCGCAGCCACGATGACGATATCGGTTGCCATAATAGTTCTTCCCTCTGATTTGGCCACGAGACGGCCATCGCCGCAAGGCTAAGCTGTATTCACGGCCTCGCCTTTGCCGCATCTTCAGCACCATCTCGCCTATCCGGTCAAGCGAGCCGCCCGACAAAAAGGGTTGATCGGCCACAAGACAGACCGCACTGCACCAAAATGGGGTTTCACCTTGCCGTTAAAGCGCTTATCTTTGCGCGGCACAGAGCTTATCTTTGCGCGGCACAGACTTGGATCCTCGAGAATTGTCCGGTTGCAGGTCGATTCGCGCGATCGTGCGGAAAGGACATGCCCGATGGCTCTTGGCCCGGTGCCGGTTGCGTAAGCAGGTTGGATCATATGACGAGCGAAAAAACCCCGGTCACGATCAAGAAATACGCCAATCGCCGGCTCTACAACACCGGCACCAGCACTTACGTGACCCTCGAGGATCTCGCGGTGATGGTGAAGCGCGGCGAGGATTTCGTGGTGTTCGACGCCAAGAGCGGCGAGGAGATCACCCGCTCGGTTCTCACCCAAATCATTTTCGAGCAAGAAGGCAAGGGCGGCCAAAGTCTGCTTCCGATCGCCTTTTTGCGTCAGCTGATCCGCTTTTACGGCGACAGCATGCAAATGATGGTGCCGAGCTATCTCGAATTTTCGCTCGACAAGCTCACGTCGGAGCAAGGAGCGTTTCGCGATCAATGCGCGACGGCCTTCGGCGTGGCGCCGCTCGCCAGCGCGGCGCGTCCGATCATCGGCCAGATCGAGGAACAAACCCGCAAAAACATGGCGATGTTCCGTCAAGCCCTTTCGATGTTCCCGCCCTTTACCCCGCTAGCCACGGAGGCGCCGCCAGCGGCACCTTCGCCTGCCGCCGAACCGCCGCCGCCACCAGCCCAGAACGATTTCGAGGACATGAAACGCCAGCTCGACGAGCTGCAAAAGCGCCTCGACGGTCTCGTGCCCAAAACCTGAGCGTTCATAGGCTTAGAGTGGTTTTCGCCTCGCGGGCCTCGCCTGGGCGAGGCAAAACCGCGTTCGTTTAAAAAAATGATCCTGCCCGGACCACGAAAGCCGGCCCGGCTTTCGCCAATCATGCTCCGATGGACGCGATAGGCGGAGGCCCGCCTGGCTTTCCGGTTGTCGCGGGCGGATATCTTCGACTTTAGAAATACGCGGCTTGTATTTAAAAGCGCTTTAACAAAATATTAATATATTGACACGCCACCTTAATTTTATCGTTAGCTTATTGTTAATAAATCCGCAATACTGTCATAAAGTGACACGGGACGCCCGCCCGTATTTATGTGGATTAAACCCTGCATTACTTTCACTTGATCTGGAGAATGCGACACCGCGAAAGTGAACGCGAAAACTTTATCATTCTGGAAAAAAATATGGTCAAGCATTTGCATTTGCACGCTAAAATAAATAAAAGCATCTTTGCTAGGTTAGCTTTTGTCTACTATCCGATCGCGGCCGATATCCGGCTTCGTGGACTTTGCCCCGCCTTGATAGGTCGACACCGTATCAGCCTCTGGCCTCTCTTCGAGACCCTCGTCTGGGCCTTGACGTTCATGGCCTTGGATTGCCATTTCAAACTCGCGGCGTCGCTAGAGCGGCGGCCGATGGCAATCCCGGAAAACAGCACGCCGGCAACCCGTGGCAAGAATTCAGCCGCCTGGACTTACGCCAACGACCGGCGGCCGGTCCCGAACATGTCCATCAAAGGTTACAGACCTTTGCCATCAAGGACATCCTCTCCCGTTCTCGCGAAGACAGCGCGTTTTGATCGGTTGGGTGATTTCGCCCCGGTGCAACGCGTCAAACAGCCGGGCTTGTAGGGATTTCCGCCGATGGCTGGACCGGAAGCAACCGATCTGCTCCAGCAGAACGATTGCTCACTTGGCGACGCTCACTTGGTGATGCTCACTTGGCGAATAAAGCCGCCGTGAGATTCGAGGTCCAGTCCCCGGCCTTGGCGGGCGGAGGCGCCGTTCCGCCCTCGCCGGCGGGAGCCGCGGCCGCCTGCGCCGGGGGCGCGGCAGTTGGCGATTGGCTTGCCGCCGCGGACGGTTTGCTCGACGCATCGGCCGTGCGGGCGGCAGCCGGGTCTTTTCCGGACTTGGCCACGGATTCCCTCGCCGCCTTCGCGGCGGCCTGATCGGCAGCCGCCTTTACCACCGGCGAGACCTTTTTGCCCTTCGGTTCGACCAGCCAATCCGTCGGACCCGCGGCAACCGCCTCGGGACGGCTGATATCCACGAGATTGGCGGCGGCGAAAGCTTGGTTTTGGCCCCCGTCGGCATAAATCGTGCGGATCGCGGGCAGGCCCGCCGCGACGAGTTCCGCCGCCTTCGCCTCGTCCTGCTTCTGTTTGGCCGCGACATCGGCCTCGACGCCAGGGTCGCGTTTCAAGGGCGGGCAAGGCTCCGTTGCCTCGAGATGCGACCCGTCGGCCGGCGCGGCATCGAAAACATAATGCTTGGCACAGACGCCGGCACGGACATCCTGCTGCGTGACCTCGAAATGGTCGGCGCCTTCCTTCAATTGCTTCCAGAACGCGATATTCGGGTCCAACCGGTACTTCGCCATGTTTTCGGCGGTCATGTGGAACGGATAGGACTGCATCTGGATCGCTTGCTGGCCCCCGGCAAAGCCGTCGCGGGCCAACGCATAGATTTCGTCGATCTGATGGTCGGTCATCGAGAAACAGCCAGACGACGAACAGGCGCCATGCACCATGATCGACCCGCCCTCATGCCCCCAAGCCCGGTCGTAAGCGTTGGGATAGCCGACATTGAAGGCGAGGTAATAATTGGAATTGGGATTCATCTGGCCAGGGGTGATCTTGTAAAATCCCTCCGGCACCTGGCGGTCGCCCTCGCGCACTTTCGGGCCGAGCTGGCCAGACCAGCGGCACATCGGATAAGTCCGCAACAAGGTGTAACGGCCGTCCGGTTTCATTTTCCAGACTTCGAATTCCGCTTCTTTCTTGAAAGTCCGGATCAAAACCGGCGCATTGGGCAAGATGCCCTTTTTCTGCATCAGAGCGGCCATTTCCGGCGAGACCGGATGGGACGCGCGCGCCAGTCCCGCATTATTCGTTCCGGTCGCCGCCTCTTCGCAAGCCGCAAGCATCACGGAGGCCGAGGCCACGAAGGCGGCGGCCCCGAGACGGCGAGCGGTAAGAGAAAGCGGCAAAAGAGTGGAACGCATACAGGGTCTACTCTGTTATCGGGAGTCGCCAGGATGCGAACTCCAGCGTTTCGGGCTTAACCCCAAACGGGGAACGCCGCAAGATCGCGACAATCGCGCCTCGGCGTAAACGAAACGCTAAGACCCGGCGTCAACGAAGCGCCAAGATGGGCGGCAAGCTCTAAGTCTTGCGTCCCATGGCCAGAAACTTCTCGCTCCGGGCCTTCTTGACCGCCTCGCGGCTAAGACCCGCGAGGTCGGCCAACGCCGCCTCGACGGCATCGCCCATGACACTGAAAATCTGATCGCGATCGCGGTGCGCGCCCCCGGCCGGTTCCGGAATGATCGTATCGATAATGCCGAAACGCAGAAGATCCTGCGCCGTGATCTTCATATTGGTGGCGGCATCCTCCGCGCGGCCCGATTCGCGCCAGAGGATCGAAGCCGAGGCCTCCGGCGAGGCGACGGTATAGATCGCATGTTCCAGCATCAGCACTTTATTGCAACTGGCGATGGCGATCGCGCCCCCCGAACCGCCCTCGCCGATGATGACAGCGACATTCGGCACGCCGATTCCAAGGCACACATCGATCGAACGGGCGATGGCCTCGGCCTGGCCGCGCTCCTCGGCATCGACGCCGGGAAAAGCGCCGGGCGTATCGACCAGGGATAGAACGGGAATGTCGAACCGGTCCGCCAGTTGCATCAACCGCACGGCTTTGCGGTAGCCCTCCGGCCGCGCCATGCCGAAATTGTGCTTGATCCTGGTTTCGGTATCCGTCCCCTTCTCCTGCCCGATCACGCAGACAGGACGGCCCCGGAACCGGCCGAAGCCACCCACGATCGCCTGATCCTCGCCAAACAGCCGGTCCCCGGCCAAGGGCGTGAACTCCGTCACGAGCGCATTCACGTAATCCGTGAAATGGGGACGCTGGGGATGGCGAGCCACTTGCGTCTTCTGCCAGGGCGTCAGAGTGCCATAGAGATCATGTAACGCCTTGGCGGCCTTGACCTCCAAACGCGTCAATTCCTCGCCGATCGAAACAGCATTCCCGTTCCGTTCGAGGGCGCGCAACTCGTCGACCTTGGCTTCGAGGTCGGCGACAGGTTTTTCAAAATCGAGATAAGTTCGCATCGGTCCGATGTTCTGACGGAAGGCGCGGACCCTTGCGATTTTGGATCGCTCAAGTCAACAGGCGCGCAAGGAAAGTTTAAAAACTGGTCCGGAGACGCCGGGCCGGCCAGAGCGGAAGAAAATCCAAAATATTGAAGACAAAGAATTTTACAACCTTAAAGCGAGCCGGCCGGGCGCTTTCGTTCAAACCAGGGCTCCTCCAGAACGCCCAGGGCCGGCAGGGGCCCGGCGCCCGATGGGCGGCCGCGTCTCACCAAGACATTCAGCCGGGCGGTCTGCCAGAGCGCGAAACCCACCGGAATCAAGAACGCCACGTGGATGTTCAACGTGCCAAGCGCCAGCTGGATCGAAGGCATGTAAAGCAAGAGGAGCAGCCAAGCCTTGCCGCGCCCCGGATCGCAAACGAGGGTGAACAGGACGGCGCCGGCTGTCAAGGCGGCAAGGTCATGCGCCAACAGATAGGGCGTCGCAAAGACGGAACAGGACAAGAAGATCAGCGCCTCGCGTTCCGGCCCCGCCGTCTTGGCGTGATAGCCGGCATAGGCCACGAGCCCGGCCGCGAAAAGGCTCAACGCCACCTGAACAAGCGTCACCGCAAAGGCCGGGAACCCCATCAACGTCAAAGCGCTGGTTGGCGTGACCGAGACTTGCCCGAGCGCCGCCATGGTGACGCGCATATCCGCCGCCTGCGCGGGAAGACCCTTCGTCACGAAATCGATCCAGGTTTGCGTGCCGTTAAGCAAGATCGAAATCAGGACGATCGCGGCAACGCCTCCAGCGGCGGCGAAAAGCACACGCCATCGCCGCGACGCGATCAGGAGCACGGGAAATAACAACGCCATCTGCGGCTTGACGCAAAGACACGACAACAAGAGACCTGCTCTGACGGGATGACGATCCATCGACCGGAAAACACCGATTAGGGCCGTGGCACAAAAGAGCGATATTTGCCCCGCCACGACGGCTTGCAGGACGGCCGGCGAGAAAAGGACCGTCGAAGTCCGCCAACGCCACCCTTTCCGGTGCACGGTGAGAAAAAGTGCCCCAAGGCCGAGCAGAGTCCAGAGCGCCAAGGCGACGGGATAGGAGAAAAGACCGAACGGCGCCGCGAAAACGAGAAAGACCGGTGGATAGGACCAGACATGATCGAACCGGTTTGCCGGGAACACCGCCTGAATAGCCCGCTCATAGATTTCTTGATCGTAAAACCGGCCGGGATCGTTGGCCCAAAAAGCCTGCCCGTAAAACCATGTATTGATAAAATCCCGCCCGAGCTGAATGCCGTGGGCATCCAGGAGAAACGGCAACCTGCCGTGGAGCCCGAGCAGGTAAGGACCGAGGCTGCCGGCGCAAATGATCGCGCCGATCACTGCGAGCCGGCGGTAGGTGATTTGATCTTCCATGGGGATTCCGGCCGGCTTTACCGGACCAATCGAGAGCGAAGGCTGCCCCTGGGTACCACCGCCAGCTTGAAATTTCGTTTAGGTCAATTCCCACGAAAGTTGCGGACTTTTGTGACCGGGGACAGGCTCCAACTTCCCTTGAAGAGAGCGGCTTTTAAAAAGAGCGTACTGGCCGCTAAACGAGCGCGGCGCTCCACACCGCCGCAAAAGCAAAAAGCCCGACGCAAATGCCCAAGGCCCGCCAACGCTCCGTGTGCCACAGCCGCAAGCCGAGCCACGCGATGGCAACAAGCGCGAAAAAGGTAGCCACCGGCGGGCCTGCCGCGAATAGAATCGTGGCGGCGGGCAGACCTGGCGCGCTAGCGGCTTTGGCGGCGAGCACGGGAAAAACGGTGAGAATGTCGAGAAGCACCGGGACGAAAGCCGCGATCAGCAACAGCCGCAGCAAAACCGTGAGGCTTTTCCGCCAAGGCATCGGCACTCCCTTTCGAAATCGAATCCTCCGCAATTTTACGACCCTAGAACGTTGGAGCATGTCCTCGATCGAAAAAGTCCGCGACTTTTTCGGGACATGCCCTAGCGCCGCGTGCTGTCGGGCGGCAAATGGCGGGTATAGTTCTTATCCCGCTCGTCGCGCTCGCGCATCAGCTCTTCATAGGCCCGCTTGGCCTCGGGCGACATGGTCACGGTCTTGGCGCGAGCGGCCTTCCGTTTTGGACTTCGTCGAAATTGATCTGGCAGCTCGGCCATGCGCTATCCCCTCGTGCGGGCCGGTCTTAGAGCATTTTTCACGGAAGTGGCGGATTTTTATGACGAGGCGTCGCCATGCGCATGTTCTTGGCCTGGCAGCGTCATGCCGGCGCCGCGACCGCGATCACCAAGAGGTGATCGCTCATTCCCGGAAATTTGATCGCCGGGAATGGGCTGAAGAGTCTTGGGCAGGCATCCGCTTTCCCTGCTCCTCCGCGGCTCGCGCAGCGAGAAAGCTGTGTCTTTTGAATACATTGGATCGGCCAAGCGGACGGCCCGCGCGCCCGTTCCGGCCCTCTATTGTGGCTCCGGAAGCACGCTGCGGAGAAACAAGGAAGACGCCATATTATGGCTACGCTTTGCCCGCTATACCCCGCCTCGAATGCAGACTATTAAGGTAGACTTAACGCTTGGCCTCGATGACGAGACCGGGCTCTGGTGGCTTTGAGCCCCACGGGATTGGACAAAGGCGTGAAGCTCAGGCGTTCGACAAGTTGCATTCCCGCTTGGGCGCCTCCAGCGTGGCTCGCCTTGCCCCAAGTTTTCAAACGTCCCCTCGCATCGGCCCGGCTCGGCCAGCTATGTGCATTGGCAGCTTTCGCGGGCTTGGCCGGCGGCTGCGTTCCCTCGGCTGTCACGCCGGATGTGGCGCTCGACGTCCCCGCCGCCTATCGTTTCGCGGGCAAACAAGGCGGTTTGGAAGATCATGCGACGGATTGGTGGACTGGGTTCAAGTCCTCCGAGCTGACGCGTCTGATGGAAGAGACCGAGATCGCCAATCTCGACATAGCGGCGGCCATCGGGCGGGTAAAACAGGCCGATGCTCAAGCCGGACAATCCGGCGCGGCACTTCTTCCCGCGATCTCGTCAGGTGATTCCTTCACGCGATCCCGGTCCTCGACCAATGCGCTCACAAACAACTCTAGCCTAGCAAGCGGCGGTATTTCCGCCGAATCGCAATATCTCGCCTCCTTCTCGGCGAGTTATCAGCTCGATTTCTGGGGCAAGAACCGGGCAAACCTGGTGGCGGCGCAAGATAACGCAACCGCGTCGCGCTGGGACCGGCGGACGGTTACGCTGACCTCGCTCGCCTCGACGGCAACGGCCTATTATACCGTTCTGGCCACGCGGGAACGGATTGCCTTCGCCAAGCAAGACGTGATCGATTCGAGCCGCATCTTGAAGCTGATCGAGGACCGGCAAACGGCGGGCACGGCCTCGGCGCTCGATGTCGCGCAACAGGCCGCCCTGGTGGCCAATCTCAAGGCGTCGATCCCGCCGCTCCAGGTCACCGAGGCGCAAAATATCGCGGCTTTGGGAATTTTGCTGGGCGTGCCGCCCGAGCGCGTGAGCGTGGCCGCCAACAGCGTCATGAAAGCGCATGTGCCCGTGATCGCCCCAGGCTTGCCCTCGGAAGTGCTGACCCAGCGCCCCGATGTTCAATATGCGGAATACCAACTCACCGCCGAGCATGCGAACTTGGTCGCGGCGCGCGCGGCTTTCTTCCCCACCATCACCCTTACGGCGCAGGGCGGCTTCGAGAGCCTAGCCCTGCAAACCCTGCTCTCGCCGGCCTCGACCTTCTATTCGGCGGCCGCCAGCCTGTCGCAGCCCATTTTCGACGGCGGGCTCTTGCAAGGCCAGTTCGATCAGGTGAAGGGACGCCAAGACGAATTGCTGGCCGATTACAAAAAGGCCGTGATCACCGCCTTCTCGGACGTCGACAAGGCGCTCGCCGCTCTCAAACTTTTCGCCGTACAAGAAGAGTTGACCCGCCAATCCCTTGTCGCTTCAAGAAAAGCATACGATCTATCCGAACAGCGTCTGAACAGTGGGATCATCGACGTCGTAACTTTGCTGCAAACTGAGCAGACCTTGTTCACGACCCAAGATTCCCTGGTGCAAGTGCGTCTGTCCCGGCTTACGGAAGCGGTCGCACTTTACCAGGCGCTGGGCGGCGCCTATGCCGTAAAGTCAAAGAGCGGCACGTAATGATGGAACGACTTTCGAAGACCGGTTGCAGCGAAAAGTTCGCTTGCGAGCGGCAGGCGCGCGCCGCGAGCGGGAACCGGCAGGCTCGTGCCGCGCGCATATTTTTGGAGCAGCAACCATGAAGCGTTTATGGCGAGTTTTCGCCTGGATTGCCGGCCTCGCGGTTGTCGCTTTGGTCATTTCTCCGGTCTTTACGGGCGGCAATTACTCGTCCGACGAGTCCTCCGGCCAATCGCGCCGGAGCAAAGGCAGGAATAGCGAGCCGTCGGTACCTGTCCTGACCGCGACGGCGAAATCCTCCGACGTGCCGGTCTATATCGAAGGCGTCGGGACGGGTAAGGCCCGCCAATCCGTCCTGATCCGGTCGCAAGCCGACGGCACCCTTTTGAGCCTCAACTTCATCGAAGGCCAAGACGTCAAGGCCGGCGACCTCATTGCGGAGATCGACCCCCGGCTCTACCAGGCCACCCTGGACCAAAACCTCGCCAAGAAAGCCTCGGACGAGGCGGTGCTTGCCAATGCCCTGCTCGATCTCGAGCGGTATAAAGCGCTGATCGTGACCAAAGCGGCAACGCAGCAGCAACTCGACACGCAAAAGGCGACCGTCGCCCAAGACGAGGCCCAAGTTAAGCTCGACAAGGCGATGATCGATAGCGCCCGCACATCGCTCAGCTATTGCCACATTACGACGCCCATCTCCGGGCGCACCGGGATCCGCGTCACCGACGTCGGCAATCTGATCCACGCGACCGATACGACGGGCCTTGTGACCGTTTCGCAGATCCAGCCCCTCGACGTCCTCTTCACCGTACCGCAGCAGCAGCTCACCCGGATCATCCCGGCCTCGCTGAACGGCACGCTCGAGGTCGAAGCGCTCGACAATGACGGCGTCAGCGTCGTCGATAAGGGCAAGCTCGACGTCATCGACAATACGATTGATCCCACCACCGGCACCGTGAAACTGCGCGCCGTATTCCCCAATGCCAAGCTCGCGCTATGGCCGGGGATTTTCATCAACGTCCGGCTTCTGGTCGAAACCCTGCATAATACGGTCGTCGTTCCCGTGGCCGCCGTGCAGCGCGGCCCGAAGGGCGCGTTTGTTTTCGTCGCCGATCAAGACAAAGCCGTCATGCGGCCGGTGACGCTCGGCCAGCAGGACGACAAACAAGCCGTGGTGACGACAGGCGTCCGGCCGGGCGATGTGGTGGTGACGACAGGCTTCTCGAAACTCGCGGACGGCTCACTCATCGCCGCCGAGGAAGATAAGAGCGCCTCTTCCGAAAATGCGGCACCCGCGATTCATCAGCCCGGCGTAGCCCCGCCCGCGGGCAGCGAGTCCGGCGATCACCCGCACCGTCACCGCGATAGCCAGGATCCAAATAGCCAAAATCATAAAAAACCGCCGGGCGCGACGGAATGAACGTCTCCGCCCCTTTTATCCGGCGCCCGATCGCGACTTCGCTTCTTGGGATCGCTGTGCTTTTGGGAGGGCTACTCGGCTATAACTTCTTGCCGGTCTCGGCCTTGCCGCAGGTTGATTTTCCGACCATCCAGGTCACGACGCAGTTGCCGGGGGCCAATCCCGATACGATGGCGCAGCTCGTCACCGCGCCGTTGGAACGCCAGCTCGGGCAGATCCCCTCGCTGCAGACGATGACGTCGTCCTCGGCCTTCGGCCTCTCGGCCGTGACGCTGCAATTCGATCTGAACCGCGATATCGACGGCGCGGCGCAAGATGTCCAAGCCGCGATCAATGCGGCCGCTTCGACGCTGCCGAAGAATCTGCCTTATCCACCGGTCTATTCCAAGGTCAATCCCGCCGCGGCGCCCATCATTACGGTGGCGCTGACCTCCAAGACGATTTCGATCCGCCAGATGTCCGATCTCGCGGATACGTTGATCGGCCAGCGCCTCAGCCAGCTCAATGGCGTCGGCCATGTCGGCATTCTCGGCGGATTGAAGCCCGCCATCCGCATCCAGGCCGACTTTACGCGTCTGGCCGATTACGGGCTCGGCCTGGAAGACCTGCGTAGCGCGATCTCCAACGCCAATGTGGCCGGCGCCAAGGGCTCGCTCGACGGCAGCCAGCAATCCTATGCCATCGGCGCCAACGATCAGCTCGACGCGGCGGAAGGCTACAAGCCGGTCGTGGTCGCCTATCGCAACAACGCGCCCGTGCTCGTCAGCGATGTCGCCAATGTCGTCGAAGGGCTCGAGAACGCCCATGTCGCGGGCTGGTACCAGGGCACGCCGGCCATCATCATCGACGTGCAACGCCAGCCCGGCGCCAATGTCGTGGAAACGGTCAACCGCATCAAGGCGGAACTGAAGCGGCTGCAAAGCTCGATGCCCGCGGGGATCACGCTCACCATTGTCAACGACCGCACGGGAACGATCCGCGCCTCGATCGCCGACGTGCAATTCTCGTTGATTCTATCCGTCGTGCTCGTCGTGCTCGTCGTGCTTTTGTTCCTGCGCTCGGTCCGGGCGACGATCATCGCCGGCGTCGCGCTGCCGCTATCGCTGATCGCGACCTTCGGCACGATGTATTTCCTCAATTTCAGCTTGGACAACCTCTCCTTGATGGCGCTGACCATCGGCACGGGCTTCGTCGTGGACGACGCCATCGTGATGATCGAGAATATCGTCCGCCATCTCGAACTCGGCGAACACCCGCTCGAAGCCGCCTTGAATGGCGCGAAGGAAATCGGCTTCACCGTCATCTCGCTGACGGTCTCCCTGATCGCGGTCTTCATCCCGCTCTTGTTCATGACCGGCATTGTCGGGCGGATGTTCCGCGAATTCGCGATGACCTTGACCATCGCCGTCGTCGCCTCGGCTGTGGTCTCGCTGACGCTGACGCCGATGATGTGCGGCCTGCTGCTGCGTCACACGCCGAAGAACGAGACCAAGGCGCCGGGCCGTCTCGCCCGCTTGGCCGATGATTTAAGCGGCCGCTATCGCAAAAGCCTCGAATGGGTGTTGCGCCACGAAGCCTTGATGCTGCTGCTGACCGCGGCCACGCTGGCCGCGACCATCGCGCTCTATATCGTGATCCCCAAGGGGTTTCTGCCGCCGCAGGATACCGGCCTGATCGCCGCCGTCACCCAGGCCGAGCCCACCGTGTCGTTCGATGAAATGTCGCGGCTGCAACAGAATATCGCGACGCTCATCGCCGGCGACAAGGACGTCCAAGGCGTCTCCACCGTCGTCGGTGTCGGAACCGTGAACGCCACGCCCAACGCCGGGCGCATCGATGTCGTTCTGAAGCCCCGGGACAGCGGACGCGACGGCGTCGTGACCATCATCAAGAGATTGCAGGCCAAGGTCGCGGGCCTGCCGCGCATGAACGTCTCGTTCCAGAGCGTCCAGGATATCCAGATCACCTCGCAATCGAGCCGGGCGCAATATCAATATACGCTGAACGGCACCAATGCCCAGGACGTCTCGGAATGGTCCAACAAGCTGGTGGCCGAGATGCGCCGGTCGCCGGTGGTCCGCGATGTCGCTTCCGAGGCGCAAGACGGCGGCCTGCGGCTCTATGTCGATATCGACAGGGAATTGGCCGGACGTCTCGGCGTCTCCGTGCAAAACGTCAGCGATACCCTGTACGACGCCTTCGGCCAGCGGCAAGTCTCGACGATTTACGCCCAAACCAACCAGTATCGCGTGATCTTGGAAGCCGACCCCCGCTTCCTCGCGGATTCGACGTCGCTGAAGAATCTCTTCGTCTCCTCGAACACGGATACGCAGGTTCCGCTTTCGACCTTCACGCGGCTGCGCCACGATACCGCGCCTTTGTCGATTCAGCACACCGAGCAATTCCCCGCCGTCACCATCAGCTTCAACCTCGGCGACGGCGCGGCGCTCAGCGATGCCGTCAAGGTCATCGAAAAAGCCAACAAGGACATTGGCTTGCCGGACTCCATCCTCGGCTCCTACAATGGCGATGCCGCGGAATTCGCCAGTTCTCTCGCCAACGAACCCTATTTGATCCTGGCCGCGGCGATCACGATTTATATCGTGCTTGGCGTGCTCTACGAAAGCGCGATCCACCCCATCACCATCATCTCGACGCTGCCGTCGGCGGGCGTCGGCGCGCTTCTCGCGTTGATGGCCTTACGGATGGATCTCTCGCTGATCGGCTTGATCGGCATTGTGCTCTTGATGGGGATCGTCAAGAAAAACGCGATCATGATCATCGATTTCGCCCTGGAAGCGGAACGCGACGAAGGTTTGAGCCCGCATGACGCGATCCTCAAAGCCTCGCTGCTGCGCTTCCGCCCGATCATGATGACGACACTGGCCGCCTTGTTTGGCGCCTTGCCACTCGCCTTGGCGACGGGCACGGGCTCGGAATTGCGCATTCCCTTGGGCATTTCGATTGTCGGCGGCCTGCTGCTGAGCCAGCTCATCACGCTCTACACGACGCCGGTGATTTACGTCATGATGGAGAGCGTGCGGTTCCGCTTTTTCGGCGAGACGAAGCGTCACCGCCCAGACGTGAAGCCGCCGCTCGAATATCCCCGTTCGAGGGCCGCGGAATGAACATCTCCGCGCTTTTCATCCGCCGGCCGATCGGCACCACCCTTTTGGCGATCGGCGTTTTTCTCGTCGGTGCCGTCGCTTGGTCCCTGCTTCCGGTGGCCAGTCTTCCCACCATCGATTTTCCCGCCGTCTTCATCAATGCGCAATATCCCGGCGCCAGTCCGGAGATCATGGCGGAGACGGTCGCGGCCCCGATCGAACGCCGCGTCGGCGAAATTGCCGGCGTCACCGAACTCACGTCGGTCAGCTCGCTGGGCTCCAGCGTCATCGTCGCCCTTTTCGATCTGAGCCGGAACGGCGATGCCGCCGCGCGCGACGTGCAAGCCGCGCTCAACGCCGCCGCGACCGATCTGCCGAGTGGCCTGCCGAATGTCCCGACCTTCCGCAAAGCCAATCCCAACGCCATCCCCGTCCTGATCCTCGCCCTGACATCGGACACTTTGCCGACAACGGCCTTGTACGATGCCGCCGATACCGTGCTGGCGCAGCGGATTTCGCAAGTCGATGGCGTGGCGCAAGTCAGCACCGCCGGCGCCGATCAGCCCGCGGTGCGCGTGCGCGCGGACCCTACCTTGCTGTCGGACATGGGCCTCAGCATGGACGATATCCGCACGGCCATCGTCAATGCCAATGCGGTGTCGCCGCTCGGGACAATCGATACGCCCGCGCTCGGCCAATCCATCGACAGCAACGATCAGCTCGACACGATTCCCGACTACGGCAAGCTCGTCATCAAGAACAACAATGGCAGCAGTGTGCTGGTCTCGGATGTCGCCACCGTGGACAATGGCGTGCGCAATATGCGCTCCGTGGCGACGTTCAATGGCAAACCGGCCGTCCTGATTCAAATCACCAAGCAGGCCGATGCCAATGTGATCGAAACGGTGGATCACGTGAAAGCCTTGCTGCCAAAGCTGCAACGCTTTCTCCCCGCGGGCATCAATATTTCCGTCCTCAACGACAGAACGGAAACGATCCGCGCCAGCGTGAACGACATGGCCGGAACGCTATTGGCCACGATCGTCATGGTGATGATGGTCGTTTTTGTCTTTCTGCGGCGGATCACGCCAACGGTGGCGGCGGGCGTCACCGTCCCCCTTGCTCTAGCGGGAACATGCGCCGGCATGTATGCCGTCCATTTTTCCATCGACAATATCTCGCTGATGGCGCTTGCCACCTCCGTCGGCTTCGTGGTCGACGACGCCATCGTGATGATCGAGAACATCGACAAGAATCGCGAGCTCGGCCTGTCCCCGATGCAGGCGGCCCTGGCAGGCTCCCGCCAGATCGGTTTCACCGTGATTTCCATCTCGGTCTCGCTGATGGCGGCTTTCATTCCGCTGCTTTTGCTCGGCGGCATGGCCGGCCGGCTGTTCCGCGAATTCTCGGTCACGCTGGCTTTCGCGATCATCGTTTCGACGGTGGCGTCGCTGACCATCACGCCGATGATTTCGGCGCATCTGACCAGCGGCAAGCCCCCGCGGCCACCGAACTTTCTCGACAGACTCGTCGAAGGCGGATTGGAGCGCCTGACGAATGCCTATGCGTCGAGCCTCAAGGTGGTGCTCCGCCATCGCCTCTTGACCATGATCACCTTGCTGCTCACGATCGCCCTGACCGTGGCGCTCTTCATCAAGACTCCCAAGGGCCTCTTCCCCGCGGACGAAACCGATCTCATCTCCGGTTCGACGGAAGCGGCGACGGAAATTTCCTATCCCGCCATGGTCGCCTTGCAAGAAAAGGTCGCCGCGATCGTCCAAGCCGATCCCGCCGTCGACCGTCTCGGTTCGTCCGTTGGCGCCTCGGGCCAAGGCCCCAACAGCAGCTCGATCAACCAAGGCAAATTGTACATCACGTTGAAGCCGCTGGCTGAACGCGGCAATCTGTCCACGAACAAGATCATCGACCGTCTCCGGCGCAAACTCTCGCACGTTCCCGGCATGAACACGTACCTGGTAGCGCAACAAGATCTGCGGTTTGGCGGACGCCAATCCAAAGCCACGTACCAATTCACGTTGACCGATTCCGATTTTGGCGAACTCACGCACTACACGCCGTTGGTACTCGACGAAATCAAAAAAATACCCGGCATTGTCGATGTCACGACGGACCGGGAAGCCAATGGTTTGCAAGCCAACGTCGTGATCGACCGGCTCGCGGCCTCGCGGCTCGGCGTCACCATGGCCAACATCGACAATTCCCTCAACAATGCCTTTTCGCAGCGGCAGATATCGACGATCTATTCCGCGCGCAATCAATATCGCGTGGTGCTGGAAGTACCCAACGAATTGCAGCGAGACCCCAAGGCGCTCGACAACATTTTCGTGCCCGCCGGCGTGAACCTCGCGGCGTCCACGAATTTGAGCGGGGCGCAAGTGCAAACGGCCCTCGTCGCGCCCACGACCGCGCAAGGCGCGACGGTGGTTCCGCAGCCAACAGCGCAGATCAAGCTGAGCACCATCGCCCATATCGAAACAGGCTTCGCGCCGCTGACGGTCGCGCATCAGGGGCAATTTCCGGCCATCACCATCAGCTATAATTTACAGTCGGGCGCGGTGCAGCAGGATGTCAATAATGCCATCTTCGCTGCCTTCGCCAAGATGCATCCGCCCGACACACTCCATGGCGACTTCGCGGGCGACGCCAAATTGTTCCAAGCCAGCGCCGGCTCGCAAGCCTTGCTTCTCTATGCCGCGCTGATCGCCGTCTACATCGTGCTGGGCGTTCTGTACGAAAGCCTGGCGCATCCGCTGACCATTATCTCGACCCTGCCCTCGGCGGGCCTCGGCGCGCTGCTCGCGCTGCAATGGACGGGGACCGAACTGACCCTCATCGCCTTTATCGGCATCGTGCTGCTCATCGGCATCGTGAAAAAGAACGGCATCATGCTGGTCGATTTTGCCCTGCATGCGGAGCGTGAGCGCGGCATGGAAGCGGTGGATGCGATTTACGAAGCCTGTATCGAGCGCTTCCGCCCGATTCTCATGACGACGCTTGCCGCGCTTTTCGGGGCGATCCCGCTAATCATGTCCAGCGGCGCCGGCGCGGGCCTGCGCCACCCGCTCGGTGTCGCCATCGCGGGCGGGTTGCTCGTCTCCCAGTTGTTCACCCTCTATACGACGCCGGTGATCTATCTCTATCTCGACAAGCTCAACGATTTGATCTCGAAGCCGAGGGGACGCCGGCGCCACGCCGCCGCGCAGCCGGCGGAATGATTTGCGCGGCGTAACTTTATCCCGGCGTAACTTGGGATCCGCGCGGGACGAAACAGCCTTGAAAAAGGAGTGGCCCGGCGCATGACACCCTGGAGCGATCGAACCGGCCGCTTTGCCCCGCTTCGCGCTTTTTTCTTCGCCGCGCTGTTTCTCCCCGCGCTCTGGCTCGCCCTTGCCGCCGCGCGCAACGGGCTGGGATCGCGGCCCACCGCCGAGGCGATCCATCAAGCGGGCCTTTGGGCCATAAGGCTGCTCGCCCTTAGCCTTGCCATGACGCCGCTCCGGGTCGCGTCCCGCTATGCCAAACTCGCCGGCATCAGGCGGATGCTGGGTCTATCCGTGCTGGCCTACGCGGCCCTGCACCTCGGTCTTTACATCTACAGCCAGCATTTCGACATGGCGAAAGTCGCCTCGGAAATCGTCAAACGGATTTACCTGTTGATCGGCTTTGCCGGCTTTCTCGGGCTGCTGACGCTGGGCGTCACCTCGAGCGACGCGATGGTCCGCCGGCTCGGCGCGCCCCTCTGGAACAAGCTGCACCGGATCGTTTACGTCATCGCCGTGCTGGCCGTGGTGCATTTCTTCATGCAATCCAAGCTCGACGAGACCGAGGCTTTCATCATGGCCGGGCTGTTTGGCTTGCTGCTGTTCGCCCGCGTGGGCAAGCGCGTGCAAGGCGATCTCACCTTGGCCGGCGCCGTTGCGAGCGCGGCCGGCGCTACGGTGCTCACGGGCCTGGCCGAGGCCGGCTGGTACAGTTTCAAGACCGGTGCGCCCTTCGATCTCGTCCTAGGCGCCAATTTCGATCCCTCGCTCGGAATTCGCCCGGCTTGGTGCGCCCTGGGCTTCGGTGTGGTGCTCGTGCTCGCCCGCGCATCGCGGCCGTTGTTTCAGCAGCGGCCGGGCGTGGCCGGGACACAGGGGATCGCAAAAAAGGTCCGCGACCGGCTGCTCGCGCCGTTGCAGGGATAGCGGAGGGCAGGCTTCTTGCCGTTCCTAGAGCGCGTTCCGCTTTGGTGGAAGCATCAAAGCGACAGGAACTCGCTCTCTTTCCAAGATGTTAGAACATGTCCTCGATCGAAAAAGTCTGCAACTTTTTCGGGACATGTTCTAGCGCCCCGTCCAGACCGGCTTCCGCTTTTCGACGAAGGCCGTGATGCCTTCGCGAAAATCCCGGCTACGGTAGCAGCGCAGCAAGAGATCGTCGTCCGGCGCGACTCGGGGCCGTTGGCGCGCCAAGGCCCGCTTGGTTGCGAGCAGCGTGAGCGGCGCATTGGACGCGACGTCGCGCGCAAGCTCATGCGCGGCGGCCGCCAAGGCCGGGGCATCGGCCACGATCCGGCCGGCAAACCCGGTGGCGAGGGCTTCCTCGGCCCCGGCCAAGCGAGCGGTAAACACGAACTCCTTGACTCGGGCCTCGCCCAGCAAAGCCAGCAGCCTCGCGAGATTTTCGGCCGAGAGGCAATTGCCGAGCGTGCGGGCGATGGGAAAGCCGAATTTGAGATTTTGCGCGCCAATCCGCAGATCGCAGCAGCTCGCGATCATCATGCCCCCGCCGGTGCATGCGCCTGCCAGGGCGCCGATGATCGGTACGCGGCAACCCTCGAGCGAGCGCAGCACGCGTTCGATCATGGCCTCGTAGGCCAGGGCGTCTTTATCGCTCGCGAAAGCGTGAAATTGCGAAATATCGGTGCCGGCCGCAAAGGCCTCTCCGCCGGCGCCGGTTAGCACCAGGGCCTTCACGCTCTCGTCGGCATCGATCTGGGCGCAAAGGCCGGCGAGCCCCTCGTACATCGCGAAAGTCAGGGCATTACGGGCCCAGGGCCGATTGAACGTCAAGGTCACGATGCCGTCGCCGCGCGAGACCAGGAGGTCGTCCGTCATGAAACTCGATCTCCGCCCTCGTGGCTGAATGAGCCTGTTGCTTCCGCCGCCGGTGACATCATAAAGATCCGCGCGGCCCGGTTGATGCGTCGCATCCTAGTTGAAACGTAGAATAATGTCCTCGGCACAAAACTCTACTGCTTTTATAGAAAATTCCCCGAAGGAGCCCGGTATGATCGATTTTTACTATGGACTGGGTCCCAATCCCGACAAGGTCGCGCTTTTCTTGGAAGAGACCGGCCTGCCCTATGCGTTCAAGCCGGTCGATACGAGGCGCGGAGAACAATTCGCGCCGTCCTTCACCGCGCTCAATCCCAATGCCAAACTCCCCGTCATCGTGGATGAGGGCACGGTGGTCTTCGACAGCAACGCCATTCTTCTCTATCTCGCTGAAAAAACGGGACGTTTTCTGTCCGGGCCGCGCGGCGAACTTTATTCCTGGCTGATGTTCGTGGCGACTGGCATCGGCCCCTATTCCGGCCAATCCGTGCATTTCACGCATTTCGCGCCGGAAAAGCTCCCCTATGCGATCAACCGCTATCAGCGCGAAGTCGAACGCCATTACCGCGTGTTGGACGAACGCCTGGCGCATCGCCCCTATGTGCTGGGCGAAACCTATACGATTGTGGATATGTCCGTCTGGGGCTGGGCGCGGCGTCTGCCCTTCGTGCTCGGCACCGCTCCCGACTGGCCCGAATTCCCGCATGTGAAACGTCTCGTGGACGAAATCGAGGTCCGCCCCGCCGCCAAGGCCGCCTTGGCGCTGGCCGGAAGACACGCGTTCAAGCGCGAACTCGACGAGGACGCGCGCGCCTATCTCTTTCCGCAGAACCGGCCGCCGGAGATTTAAGGGCTTCGCTTGTCCTGCGCGTTGCCGCAAACCTTGGCGAACATCGCCTCCAGTCCGTCGATATCGACATAGCCTTTTTCGAACTTCTCGCCGGCGATATGGCGCAGGGGCTTACCCGGCTCGCCGAGATCGCTCACGACGCTGAGCGCGCCCGCGAAATTTTCGCCCGCGAGGAACCGGCTCGGTGTCGCGACGACGGCAAGCCCGGCGGCCAAGGCGGCCTTGAGGCCGTTGGTCGAATCCTCGAAAGCCACGGCATGGGCGGGGCCGACGTCCAGCGCCTCCAGGGCCTGGTAATAGACATCGGGCGAGGGCTTCTTCCGGGGCGCGACATCGCCGGCGGCGATCGTGAACCAACCGGGACTGTCGCTGCCAAGCGCGCCCCGCAGCAGCGCTTTGACATTACGCGGGTTCGAGGTCGTCGCGATCGCGAGTTTCCAGCCCCGCGCGCGCGCCTCGTGAATCAACCGGGCGACCCCCGGCCGCAACGGCAAGGCCCCGTTTTGCAAAAGCGAGAGATAGCTTTGCGTCTTGGCCTTGTGCAGCGCCGGCATCTTTTCCAGCACGCCACGCTGCTCCGGCACGAATTCGGAGATGTAGCGGATCATCCGCTCCTTGCCGCCGGTGGTCTGCAACAATTCAGCATAAAGCGCTTCGTCCCAATGCCAGTCCAGGCCGTGCTGGCGGAACGTTTCGTTGAACGAACGGCGGTGGAGCTCCTCGGTCTCCGCCAAGGTTCCATCGACATCGAAGATCAGCGCTTCAAGCGGCATTGCATTGCGTCGAGCGAGAGGTGACGCGGCGAGCGCGCGCGGCGGCGGAGAATACATTGCGAAAGCACATGCGAAAAGACCTTCGATGGCATTAGATCAAGCGGCGGTGGCGCTCGACCAATTTGAGAATATACGGCGTGAGAATGAGCTGCATCGCGAGATCGAGCTTGGCACCGGGAATGACGATTGAATTGGCGCGCGACATGAAGCTGTCGTGGACCATCGACAGGAGATAGCGGAAATCGATGCCATGAGGATTGGCGAAGCGGATGATGACCATGGATTCATCCGCCGTGGGAATCCAGCGCGCCGCGAACGGGTTCGATGTATCCACCGTCGGAACGCGCTGGAAATTAATGTCCGTCTCGGTGAATTGCGGGCAGATGTAGCGGATATAATCCGGCATCCGCCGCAAAATCGTATCGGTGACGGCCTCGGTCGTATAGCCCCGTGTCTGACGATCGCGATGGATCTTCTGGATCCATTCGAGATTGATGACCGGCGTCACGCCGATCTTGAGATCGGCATGCTGCGCTGTATTGATCGAATCCGTCGTGACGGCGCCGTGCAATCCTTCGTAAAAGAGCAGGTCGCTCTGAATCGGTTCGAGCGGCTTCCACGCCGTGAAGGTTCCCGGCGGCGCATTATAGAGTTCGGCTTCCGTCAGATCGTGGACATAGTGGCGCGATTCCGTCACGCCGGTTTCGGAATAATCGCGGAAGGCCTTTTCGAGCCGTTCGAGCAGGTTGGCGTCGGGGCCGAAATGCGAGAATTGAAAATTGCCTTGTTCCGCTTCCTTCTGCACCGCGAGCCGCATCTCGTTGCGATCGTAGCGGTGAAAGGCATCGCCCTCGATGAAGACGGCCTGCACCCCTTCGCGGCGGAAAATTTGCTCGAAGGTCCGGCGGATCGACGTCGTGCCTGCACCTGACGAGCCGGTCACGGAGATGATGGGATGTTTAGCCGACACGTCGCATACTTTCCAACCAGCCAGAGCTTTTAAGACGCCCCGGCACTCTAATGCTAATTTCTACTGCGGCGCAGAAATATTTCGAAGTCCGCGACCCCTCCCTCTTACGGGGAGGGGAGAAATACTAAATCATCAGCCCGCGCGATTTGAACAACGGGGAGGAATGGGAGGCGAGCTTCGGGTCGGTGTGATATTTCGTAATGGTGTCCACCACGAGAGCCGAGCCGAAGACGAAGGGCGAGCGCTCGTGTAAGTCGCTCGGCACGATATCGAGAATGCGCTTACGCCCATCCGTCGCCGCCCCGCCGGCATGTTCCACGAGAAAAGCGAGCGGGCTGACTTCGTACAAAAACCGTAACCGGCCGGAGGCGTACCCCTTGCGCTGATCGCCCGGATACAGAAACACGCCGCCGCGGATGAAAATGCGATAGGCGTCGGCGACCATCGAGGCGACCCAGCGCATATTGTGATTGCGGCCGATCCGGCCCAACTCGCCTTGGATACAATCGTCGATAAAGGCGCGCACGCCGGGATCCCAATGCCGGTAATTCGAGGCATTGATCGCATATTCGTGCGAATCCTGAGGGATAGCCAGCGCCTCGGAAATGATCACGAACTTTCCGGAGCTTGGGTCCAGGATGAAAGACGCGGTGGGGCTGCCCAACGACAGCAGCAGGAGCGTCTGCGGGCCATAGACGATAAAGCCCGCCGCGAGCTGGTTGCGTCCGGGCTGGAAAAATTGGGCGGCTGGGCTTGGTGCTCCCGGAATCGCCGGAAGAATCGAAAAGATCGTGCCGACCGAGACATTGACGGCAATGTTGCTCGAGCCATCGAGCGGATCGATGGCGATCACCAGCGGCGCACCCGCGTTCAGCTCGAGGGGCGCGTCCAATTCCTCGGAGACGGCGACCGCGACCGGGGCTTTGGCCAAGGCGTCCATGAAGATTTGATTGGTGAGGAGGTCGAGCGCGTGCTGAACGTCGCCGTCAATGTTGCGCGAGCCGCTCGCGGGCTTGGCATGGGGCGACAACGGGCCGAGCGCGATCTGCGCGGCCACTTCGACGGCGCCAGCCGCCAAGGCCAAAACCGTCTCCGCAACCGGCGCCAAAGCCGGATTGCCGGCGGCGGCGGCCGACAAAAACGACGCCAAGTCCTGTCGCGTCTCCGTGGTTTGCACTGCTTCCGTCATGTCGCCACCGGCCCTTGCTTCCCGCCGCCGCCTTCCTTATGACCTGAAAAGACAGGTCTCGAGGCAGCGGCAATTTTTAAGTTCTATAATCTAGGCATATATACCAGCCCCAGGGCATCACAAACGACAAAAGCTGACGACCCCCGGAACGGGATCTCCTTCGAGGGACTTTAACCGGCGGGCTTTCCACAGGCCATAGGTCGAAGAGAACAAGCCGCATTTGCCTACACCGTAAATCGTAGCAACAGTGATCAGGATTCGTGATCAGTAAAAGAACTCAAAGAAGCCAATGCGCCGCCTGACCCTTAAACAATTACAGACCGTGCGGGCCGTCGCCCAGAGCGGTACGATCGCGACCGCCGCCGACATGTTGCGGGTGACGCCCGCAGCCCTCACGGCCCGCATCAAATTGCTGGAAAGCGATGTGGGCCTCGCCTTTTTCGACCGCGCGGGCGGACGGCTGCGCCTGACCGATGCCGGCAAAGAGGTCGTGAACACCACGATTCGCATGGAAATGCTGCTGGTCGAGCTTGGCAATACGCTCGCCGCCATCAAAGGCAAACATGCCGGTCACATCTCCATCGGCATCGTCTCCACGGCCGAATATTTCGCGCCGGGCCTCATCGCCGCTTTTTCGAACGAAAATCCAAAGATTGAAATTTCGCTCTCCATCGGGAACCGGCAAGAAACGATCACGCGGCTACGCGATTACGAGATCGACATTGCCTTGATGGGCCAACCGCCGGCCGACGTCCCCGTCATGAGCCAGCCGATTGGCTCCCACCCGCAAGTCGTAATCGCGCCTTTGAACCACCGGCTGGCCGGCCGCAAGGACATCGAAAAAAGCGAATTGGCGGGGGAAAGCTTCATCGTGCGCGAGGATGGCTCGGGAACCCGGGCCATTTTCGATTTCTTTTTCGGCGATATCGTGCTGCGCCAGCCCCATATCAAATTCGAGATCGGCTCGAACGAGACGATCAAACAGGCCGTCATCGCCGGCCTGGGCTTGAGTCTGATCTCGGCCCATACGATCGAGGCCGAAGTCGCGACCAAAAAGCTTGCGATCCTCGACGTGAAGGGCCTACCGATCTTCCGGCAATGGTTTCTCGTGCGCCGCGCCAACTGGTCGCCGACCCCTCTCGGCACGGCGTTCTGGGACTTTGCGACGAAAAACGCGGCCGCTTTCATGCCCGCCACCGTCCCGCTGCCGGAAGCCGGGTCCAGCTAGACATTCCCGCCGCTTGCCTGTATACGCACGCTTCAACTCAAAACAGCGTCCCGAAACGCTCGCCTCCATAGAGAGGCGGAACGGCAGGATTTCCCATGAATATCATCCAACAGATCGAGGCCGAACAGGCCGCGAAACTCTCCGCCAATAAGACCATCCCCGAGTTCCAAGCCGGCGATACCGTCATTGTGAACGTCAAGGTGAAGGAAGGCGAACGGACCCGCGTGCAGGCCTATGAAGGCGTCGTGATCGCCCGCAACGGCGGCGGCATCAACGAGAGCTTCACCGTCCGCAAGATCTCTTATGGCGAAGGCGTCGAGCGCGTTTTCCCGGTCTTCTCCCCGAACATCGATTCGATCAAAGTGATCCGCCGCGGCAAGGTCCGCCGCGCCAAGCTCTATTACCTGCGCGACCGCCGCGGCAAGTCGGCCCGTATCGCCGAGCGTCTGGATACGCCCGCCGCCAAGGCCGCCCGCGATGTCGCGAAGAAAGAGGCCAAGGCAACCGCCAAGGCCGCCAAGAAGGCGCCGGCCGCGGAATAAGGCTTACGCGGTCATTGCGAGAGACGCGAAGCAATCCATGCCGTGGCGCGTTGCCGTGGATTGCTTCGCTTCGCTCGCAAAGACGGCAAGTTATTCGATTTGACGCGAACCGCTGAACACGTGCTTCAAATAGACGAGCGAGTGGTGTTTCCGGGGCGATAGGCGCGGAAAATGCCTTACCCGTTCGCAATCGGCGCGTTCAAGATCCAGCGGTGGCCGAAGGGGTCGCGGAAGGTCGCGAGCCTTGTTCCCCAAAACGAATTGGTCGGCGGCGTCTCGCCCTTGGCGCCGAGGCTCGCCGCCTTTGCGAAAATATCGTCCACGTGTTTGGCGGTTGGAAATTCGACGCTGATCGAAACCGTCGCGGGCTCGCCGGGATTGCAAACGCGCGTCTGGCCGAATTCGGGGAAGGCATCGGCCAGCATGATCGACCCGCCGTTGATCGACAGTTCGCAATGCAGGATTCGCATCCCATCGAGGGCCGGCATGAAGGCTTTCTGCTCCGCCCCGAACACCGTGGTGTAAAAGGCGATCGCATTCAGCGCCGGCGATACGGTGAGATAAGGCGCGACAGTCGGACGCATGTCGTAGACTCCAGCAAGCTTCACCCGGCTTATAGACCGTCGCGTGCGTTGTTGCACAGCACCTAAGCCGTGACCGCCGCGAATAAATGCCGCCGGCCGCTGCGGCGATTCACGATTCGCTTCAAATATCTTTCGCTTCGCGCCTATCCCGATTAGATAACACGCATCCAATTGGATTTCATAAATCACGGGATGGTTGGGAAGATTAAAATGGGTAAGCCGCGCACTCTTTACGACAAGATTTGGGATGACCATGTCATCGAAGCGCAGGCGGACGGCACCACGCTGCTCTATATCGATCGCCATCTCGTGCACGAAGTGACAAGCCCCCAGGCGTTCGAGGGGTTACGGCTCGCCGGACGCAAGGTTCATGCGCCGGACAGGACGCTCGCCGTGGTGGACCACAACATCCAGACCACCAGCCGCGAGGGAGGCATCGTCGATCCCGAAAGCCGCACGCAAGTCGAAACCTTGGCCGCCAATGCCAAGGAGTTCGGGATCGAATATTTCAACGAGCACGACAAGCGCCAAGGCATCGTCCATGTCATTGGCCCCGAACAAGGTTTTACCCTGCCCGGCACGACGATCGTATGCGGCGACAGCCATACCTCGACCCACGGCGCGTTTGGCGCCTTGGCCCATGGCATCGGCACCTCCGAAGTCGAGCATGTGCTGGCAACCCAGACCTTGATCCAGACCAAGGCCAAGAACATGCGCGTGCTCGTCGAGGGCAAGGCCGCGGCAGGCGTCACCGCCAAGGATATCACCTTGGCGATCATCGGGGAGACCGGGACCGCCGGCGGCACGGGCCATGTCATCGAATATGCCGGCGAGGCGATCCGCGATCTCTCGCTCGAGGGACGCATGACATTGTGCAACATGTCGATCGAGGGCGGGGCGCGGGCGGGTCTGGTCGCGCCCGATGAAAAGACCTTCGCTTATTTCGAGGGCCGCCCGAAATCCCCGAAGGGGGCGGATTGGGACAAGGCTCTTGCTTATTGGCGCGGCCTGTTTTCGGACGAGGGCGCGCATTTCGATAAAGAGATCCGGCTCGATGCCGCCAATCTCTCCCCCATGGTCTCTTGGGGCACGAGCCCGGAGGACGTCATCACCATTACCGGCACGGTCCCTCGCGCGGAGGATGTGGCCGACGAGCTGAAACAGGCCTCGATCCGCCGGGCGCTCGACTACATGGGGCTGAAAGGCGGCGAGAAAATCACCGATGTCGCAATCGACCGCGTCTTCATCGGCTCCTGCACCAATAGCCGCATCGAGGATCTGCGCGCCGCCGCCAAGATCGTGGCGGGGCACAAAGTCGCGGCGCGGGTCAACGCCATGGTCGTTCCCGGCTCCGGCCTGGTGAAAGCGCAGGCCGAAGCCGAGGGGTTGGATGCCATCTTCATCGCCGCGGGGTTCGAATGGCGAGAGCCCGGTTGCTCCATGTGCCTGGCCATGAACCCCGACAAACTGTTGCCCGGAGAGCGATGCGCCTCGACTTCGAATCGCAATTTCGAGGGACGCCAAGGGATCAAGGGCCGCACCCATCTCCTCTCCCCCGCCATGGCCGCGGCCGCGGCCATCGCGGGCCATTTCGTCGATATCCGGACTTGGAGCTAGAGCGCGGGAGCTAAAGCGTGAGTCCGGCGGCATCGCAATTTTTCAGGGGATAGGCTGTAGACCTCCAGCGGTCTCTTGTGCCATGAAGGTTTCGCGCGGGCGTGGTGGAACTGGTAGACGCGCCGGATTCAAAATCCGGTTCCGCAAGGAGTGTCGGTTCGATTCCGACCGCCCGCACCACTTTTTAAGGCCACACCTCTCCATGCTCGAGCAATCGATCCCGGGTGATTGCGGAGGGTGGTCGCTCGGGCCGTAAAACTAGGGTCAATCCGGCTGGAATCTTTTGCCTCCGGCACTCTCGCGCGGCAAGCATTGAACCATCGGCGCCGATTGACCCAACCCCGCGGAAGCAGTCCGGCCTGAGAACAGTCTTTTGACGCGGGCAAGACAAGTTCAATTCAAGCGCATCACCTTATATCGAGACCTGCATTATTTTTCTCTACTATATTTCCGCTTTTATGACCCTGATCGATAATCGAACCCGGCGGCGAGCATGTGTTTTCACTAATGACCGGACGCTCCACGTTTTTAAGCAAGATTACGGCTGGCGGCATATCCCTAAATACGTTTTGAACGACACGGATTTCTTCGATTGAATGAGCGGAGAGCGCCGGCCCATGGCACTGGTCGAAGGTGCAGCGGCTTATCGACACCGTTCCAGAGGGCGCGGGATCCATCACCTCGACTTCGGCACCGTCGCGAGCGGCGTAAGACTCGATTTGAATGGCGGCGGCCTGCCGGCCCCGGCGGGACGTGCCCGAAAAGGTGCACCGGTCAATCGCGACGGCGTTAATGGGGCCACCTTCCAACCACCAGGAGCTTTGCGATAGCAAGATCGCGGATTCGAACTGGTTGGCAAAGGAACAATCCGCGATTGTCGCATTATCGTGGGCGAGCACGCCGCGCGCGCGATTTCCGGGGAACCGGCAGCCGCGCACTTCGAGCCTATGCTGGTTGGCGGTCGCGTCCATCACGAGATCGCCCGGTTCGAGGCCCGAAGGGCAAGCTCCTTCGAGGTGGATGACCTCCGCCCGGCCCGGCTCGCTTGCCTGCACCCGCCCTTTACCCAAAACCCTGTAATTGCGGCCGGAAAGGTAGACGAGATCATGACCTGGGGGCACCACATCCGTCTTCGGGATCCACCAATGATTTCGTGTCGAGACCGCAAGCGTCCACGAATTGACGACTTGATCGACCCGCAAATAGGGCGTCAGGACGTTCACGCAATCGTCCCCCATGCCGCGCATAAAACAATCCTCGATCAGGATCTTGCCGCGGCAGCTCGATAAATGGACTCCATCCGCGCATGTCGACATCAGCCGCCCGGAACCGGGCGTGGGCTCGATCCGCAGGCGCGCGATGGTGACCCCGTTACATCGAGAGCCAATCACCGCCATCCCCGGCGCCGCATGAATCGTGAGATCCCGGAGCACGGCATTATCGCAGCCTTCGAGGGAGACGGCGTTCACGCCATAGGTCTGGTGGCGCATCACCACCGTGTCTTCCGTCTTGAAACCGAGGGGGCGCGAGAGAGCGAGCCGGAGGCGTTGAGGTCCGATCAATTGGACGTGCTCGACGCCATTGTAGCTGTCGATCCCACCGAGGCTCATCAGCCCGCTCGCACGATCGTAAGTCGCTAAAGTCTCGATGCGCTCCGCGCCTGTCACGGGGAATCCGGCATCGACGCGAATCTCCAATGTTCGCTGGTCCGCCGCGGCCGAAATCACATCCCCTTGCGAAAAAGGCGGCCGCTCCCAATCGATCGTTCCTCCATTCAAACGGAAATTCCGGCAATTCACGGCCGAGATTGGCGCGATCCGTTCGTTAAACAGGAAGACGGCGCCCGTTGCATCGATGGACAAATCCTCGATGTCCTCGAATTCGAGAGCCGCTTGGCCGGTGTCCTGAAACCTGTAGAGTCCGGCGGGAATCCGCAGGGATGCGCCGCCTTTCCTGGGCAGGCGGCCAATGGCTTCCCGCAACTTCGAGGCCGCCTCGATCGGCCTCGACTCCGCCGCCCCGGCGCGCTTTGCAAGGGACGCCGAGCCCAACAGAGCCGCCCCAAGAATCATCCCACGCCGGGTCAACATAAGCGGGCTCCAATAGCAACGCTGCACCCTAGGGCGCTTATCCCTCGAGTGGAATCACCCAAGGGATCGGAAATCACTCTTGTGATAAGAAGCCGCCGCCATTTTTGGCGCGACCGTTCGACTTTCCCAGCGGGTCCCGCTACCCTCCGGGTCAAATCATATTGGGAGACTGGGATGCCGGGTCCACTGACGGGGATTCGTGTCATTGAAATCGGCACCTTGATCGCCGCGCCTTTCGCGGGCCGCCTGATGGCGGAATTCGGGGCCGACGTCATCAAGATCGAGACGCCCGGCGCGGGCGATCCGCTGCGGAAATGGCGGAAGCTTCACGAGGGCACGTCGCTCTGGTGGTATCTTCAGTCTCGCAACAAAAAATCGATTGCCCTCGATCTCAAATCGGAAGCAGGCCGCGAGGTGGTGCGCAAGCTCGTCGCATCGGCGGATGCCGTCATCGAGAATCTGCGCCCCGGCGGTCTCGAAAAACTCGGTCTCGGTTGGGATGTCTTGTCTGCCCTCAATCCCAACCTGATCATGGTCCGGATCTCGGGCTATGGGCAGACCGGCCCCTATCGCGAGCGTCCGGGGTTCGGCGCCATCGGCGAGGCGATGGGCGGCCTTCGCTTCACGACGGGCGATCCCGATAGCCCGCCGGCCCGGACCGGCGTCAGCATCGGCGACAGTTTGGCCTCGCTCCATGCCGTGATCGGCGCGCTCATGGCGCTGTTGCGGGTCAAGTCCGGCCAGGGCGCGGGACAGATCGTCGACGTTTCGCTTTACGAGAGCGTCTTCAACGTGATGGAGAGCCTGGTGCCGGAATACGACCTGCTGGGCCATGTGCGCCAACGCAGTGGCGGCGCCTTGCCGGGGATCACCCCCTCGAATTCCTATCCAACCAGCGACGGCAGCTATGTCGTCATCGCGGGCAACAGCGATCCGATCTTCAAGCGCCTGATGCGTGCCATCGGCCGCCCGGATCTCGCCGAGGATCCAGCGCTGGCCACGAACGAGGGGCGGGTAGCCCAGGACACATTCATCGACGAGACGATCTCGGCCTGGGCCTCGCAACGTTCCATCGACGAGGTCTTGAGCGCCTTGGAGGCCGCGGATGTGCCGGCCGGCCGGATTTATTCCGTCGCGGATATCGTCCACGACCCCCACTTTCTCGACCGCGAGATGATCCTGCAGGCCCACCTCCCCGGCGGCACGGATGTCAAAATGCCCGGCATCGTCCCCAAACTCTCGGAGACACCGGGCGAGGTGCGCTGGCAGGGGCCGAAACTCGGCGAGCATACGGACGCCATCCTCGGTGAACTTGGTTACGATCAGACCGCGATCGCGGACTTGCGCGCCAAGGGAGCCGTGGCGTGAACGGCTCAAGCAAACTGCTGGTTCAAGAAGTCGCGCTCCGCGATGGCTTGCAGATGGAGCAGGTGTTCGTCCCCACGGAAGAGAAAATCCGTTTGGCCGATGCCTTATCCGGCGCCGGTTTTTCCCGGATCGAAGTTTCTTCCTTCGTTTCCCCCAAAGCCATCCCCGCGCTGCGCGACGCCGCGGATGTCTTTGCCGGAATCACGCGCCGTCCCGGCACGATCTACGTGGCTCTCGTTCCCAACCAAAAAGGCGCCGAGCGCGCGCTGGCGGCCGGCGCGGACGAAATCAATCTGGTGATGTCGGCGAGCGAAACGCATAACCGCGCCAATATGGGCATGACCCGCGAGGCCTCGCTCGCCGGCTTCGCGGCGATCGTCCAAGCGGTCCGCGGTTCGAACGTTTCGGTCAATGCGTCGATCGCCACGGCCTTCGGATGCCCGTTCGAAGGCGAACAGCCCATCGAGAAAATCGAAGCGATCATCGATCGCTATCTCCGCCTGGGCGTGACCGGGATCACTTTGGCGGACACGACGGGCATGGCCAACCCCCGCCAAGTCGCAAAGACCGTGCGCCGCGCGCTCGAACGGATGCCCGCCGGTGCGCTGACGCTGCATTTCCACGATACGCGCGGCCTCGGTCTCGCCAACGTGTTGGCTGCTTGGCAGGCCGGCGCCTATCGCTTCGATGCCGCGCTCGGCGGTCTCGGCGGATGTCCCTTCGCGCCCGGCGCATCGGGAAACATCTGCACCGAAGACCTCGTCAGCATGGCTCACGAAATGCAGCTCGAAACCGGTCTCGATCTCGCGGCCCTGATCGACCTCTCGCGGCGGCTTCCATCGCTGATCGGACATGCCGTGCCCGGCCAAGTCGCGAAAGCCGGGCCGCCCTCGCGGCTTCATCCCAAACCCGGTTTCGCCGCTCGATCAGACGGCCCTCGCGGGATCGCTGATTGATCCCGCGAAATTGACGGGCTAACCGCGCCTCAAGGCCGCCGGGGCTGTCACCACTTTACGGTGGTGGCAATCGCGGCGGCCGAGCCCGCATTCGCGGCGGCCGTGTTGAAGACTTGCATGACCTTATAGACGTCGGTGAGAGGCGCATTGGACACGTAGATGACATCCCGGTTCATAATCCGGAACTTTTGCTCGACGAACAGGCTGTTGGCGTCGCGCAAATTCAGCCGGTAGACGACCGGCGTCAGTTGTCCGCGTCCAACGAGCGGGCTGGCCGGATCGAGTTCGCGCGCAATATTTTCGGGTTCGTAACGGAACACGAAGACGCCTTGCGGATCCGAACGCTCGTCGAGCAGACCTCCCGCTTTCGAGAGCGCTTGGGCGAGCGATATGCCATCGGCTTCGAAGGGAATTTCCGCATTACGCCCTGTCGCCCCATAGGCGATGAAGGTTTGCGGCTCGCGCACCAGCGTGAGAACGTCGTTGGGCCGGAGATAAATATTTTCTTTCGGATTGGCGATCACCCGGACCAAGGCGACGCGCGTGGTTTTGTTTCCGCGCGACAATTCGACAAAGGTTTCGTTGACCGGCGCGCGCACGCCCCCCGCGGCGGCGAGGACATCGAGCAAACGGTCACCCTTGACCGAGAGAGGGATACGGGCGCCCGTGCTGACTTCGCCGCCAACCGACACGCTATTGCTCAGGGAGTGCGTCACATTGATGAGCACCTGCGGCTGGATGGCTTTGCCCTCCAATGCTTTTTCGACGACGCTTTGCACTTCGCGCGTCGTCCGCCCGGCGACGGGAACCCGCCCCGCATAGGGAACGGTAATGGCGCCGTCCCGGCCGACAATTTGTTCGGGAATGGTGGCGCTGTTCGATCCCGTGCTCACCTTATCGAGCAAGGGCGCGGAAAACAGACCGCCTGAACTCGCCTCCCAGATGGTGACGCTGATGGAATCGCCGATGCCGATCCGCGGCTCGCCTGTCATGCGATAATCGCCAAAATGCGCGAACAAACTCGGCGGCGCGCGTTGCTCCAAAAGGGCGGTGACCTCGGACGTCAGATCGACGAATTCATAGCGCTGCAACGAATCGTTGGACGCCTGATGGATGACATCGCTCGCGCTCGGTCCCGCATTCGGAATGGCCGAGCAACCCGCTAGGGGAATCAATGCGCCTAGCAGCCTGTCGGGCTGAGGCTTTCAGACTGATCTCCGGGGAGGTTTTGCCAGCGCGAACGTTCATCGGACTCCTAATGGTGTCCAGAACGGGTTGTAACTCCGTCTAATGACCTTGCACC
>Ga0187852_1000082_pt1 | contig 98851 bp, 120 predicted proteins | sample June2016WEW_6_40_FD_134511 | JGI IMG/M metagenome (GOLD analysis project Ga0187852, IMG submission 134511) | Peatland microbial communities from SPRUCE experiment site at the Marcell Experimental Forest, Minnesota, USA - June2016WEW_6_40 | ecosystem: Environmental > Terrestrial > Soil >... | reverse complement strand
CGATCTGCTTGAGGCGTTCGCCGTCGCGGGCGTTCAGTAGGATGCTGACTGTCTGGGCCATGGCTCCAGACTCGCACGCCTCCACGACTTTGTGAATCCTATGTCTGGCTCAATGCACTAGAGGACAAAATCTGACGCTTGGTGCCCGACAGCGAATGGCCCAAAACGGCGGAAAGTTGCCAACGGGCTTTGGCCCAATTATGATCCTTTACGGACGGTTGAATAAAAAAATTGATCGCAGACGTATTGATCGGCAACACCTTGTTGTCAATAAGGATTCAACAAAAATGACGATAAGTCATCACCTAGCCAATCGTCAGAACGTTTTGCAAGCACCCTTAATTGAACTTGAGGCGCGATTGGAGGCGGTCGCCGCTAGCTTTCATGACGAGTGGCTATCGGCCGGCGTTCATCCAATGCAAATATTATGGTCTCGGCGAGATGTTCTTGCGACGAATCAACTAATCTGGTTCGGCGATGCTATTCTCAATATGCGAGCGATCGATACAAGCTGGACACAGCGGGAACTAAGCAAAGTCAAATCCCAACCTGCAAATGTGCGCAAAGGTGCCGCTTTTGAATTGCTGGGGTTGAATATGCTCAGCCAACATCAGCGAGTCGTCCCGACGGCCGCAGGTACGCCTGGCTACGACGGTATCGCGTATTTGCCCGACGGCGGTAGAATGGCGCTCTCATTGAAAAATTATGGCACCTCGACACATGAGCAAGTTGTACAGCAACATGGTGCTGCCTTAGAAACTATTCTGACTAATGTTCTTCGAACACTTGGAAAGAATGGTGTCGATCTTCGCGTCATCGCGCGACAAAATCCGTCCAGCGCAGATTGGGAGAGACTAAAAACCTGCTTGCCAGAAATTATCGCGAGCGACCCACAGATACCGGGGAACGCCTATCAAGACACGAATTGGACGGTTATCGTCCGGCGGTTAGCTGGCGTTGACGCCCGACCATCGGCGTCACTGTCTTACCAAATCACGATCTTGGCTCCCCTTCACGCCAACGAACATCAAAACTTGATAAGCAAACTTGACGAGGCTTCAGCAAATGCGGAAAGGCATGCGCGCGGCGAAGCCGATCTTTGTCACGCCGTAATGGTTCACTTGCCTGAAAACGCGTCCTTGGACGGTTGCAATCAATGGGCTCAAACTTACTTCGCAGAACGACCTGACGGACCGATCGATCTCGTCATTTTGTACCAGCCATCAGTGGCTAGCCTAAATGGAAGTCAGGCTTCAGCGATTGTCCATGCGATGCAGTGCGTTGAGGGTCCCCGATACAATACATGGTCGAAGCCTCACGGTGGTAAACGGCGTCGCGTCGGAATTAGTTTTTATGTCGGTATAGTATCCGGTAGCTCCAGCCGATTAATTCTTAAGAATGACCTGGGCCAGTCCTTGGCTGGCGATCAATGGTATCTGTTCCAGTCAGGGCATCTGTACCAAGTGGTTGAGCCGGGGCCAAATGGTGTTGTCGATATCAAGTTAAGCAATCCAGCCCCCGGACTTTTTCGACATGCATTAGGCCCTGACGGCACAGAACTACGCGGCATTTTTCCACCAAGCTCAGACCTGCTGATTTTCACTTAAGCTCTGTTTAAAAAGACGTCGTTGTGCAACTGGTTGCGGAATCGCTTCCGTGTTGTCCAGTTGAAAGAATGAAGGTCTGCTTTTTAACCCATCCGAGTTCTTCGTCGCCTGCCTGCGAAGGTCTGTTTCGAGCCGAAACCCGTCATCGCGCCTGGCCCGTAAACACACGCCCAGAAGTCTTAATTTTTGCAACATGGCGAACGGCCGCGATACTTAATTTAAGGGAGCCGTTTTTTTGCGCAGCAGCGGTGGGCATGATAGGCATGATGGGCATGATGGCGGCTTCAGCAAGTGAGGGTGGTTCCTGGGAACTACCCTCATTGCTATGTTGATTAGCCCCAACCGGCCGCTTTGCCAATCGAGCCGTGACACGCGCAATGTCAACATTGTCCATGTGACGGCGGAAACGATTTTTACTCAGAGAAAATAAAATAGGGTCGCCTTCGAAGGTAACGGTCACAGGCTCAACGCCAGCGATTTCACAAGCAATTGCACGATTGCGACCGTCGAGTAAAAAGCCGCCTGGCGTGAGGGTAAGCGGCTCGTGCAAGCCATTAACGGAAATATCTTCCGCAAGGGCGGCAAGCTCTTTTTGAGGCAGTTCGGGCCACGCGGAGCAAGCGGGGTGAAGCTGATATGGGTCGGCCATGGTCATGCCCTCTTCGCTGTGTGCGGGACGTGCCCCGCCCGCAATTGTTCAAGCGTTGGCGGCCAACACTCGACCCATGCGAAGAAATCCGGCTCGCTGCCATAAGCGGCGCGACACAGGCTATCGATCTCGTCACTCTCGATCCGGCCTTTCGTTAGCAATGCGCCCGCCAGCGACAGGATCGCGGCCCAACCCTTTGTGGACCTGATAAGGGCGCTAGCGCGGCGATGGGCCGCGACGAACGCCTCACGGCGGCTGGGCAGCCATGTATCGGCAAGGGCGGCTGCCCTCTTGTAGTCGTCAGCGCCTCCGCCAAGGACGTGGCCGAGCCGAGATTTCTTGGTGTGCCTTGACTCGCCGGAAACGCCAGCCACAAGGACAATCAATGAGATTTCCGCGAGCGTGATGCCCTCCCAAAGGTATCGCTCGCGAGTCGCTTCGTTTTCGAAAGTTATCTCGGCCGGTCCGTGGGGAAGATGAATGTCTATTCCACGCACGAGCCCCATGACCGTGCCGACCGGAGCGCTGCGCCGCGTGTGAAATACCACTGCAAAATCGGCAGGAAAGCCAAAATACCAGGCGGCGAAGGCGTGGCTGCCCTCATGGATGCAAGCGTGATATCGGCGTGTCATGCCGTTTTCGCCTCGATGTGGCGTTCGGCGATTGATTTTTCGACAAGAGCCCGCATCGATTCTTCTGGAATCAGAGTCCGGCCTGCGATTCTAACCGCGATCAGATCGCCTGAGGTGATCAGCTCATAAAGCGAAGTCCGGCCAAGCCCCAGCCGCTCGCAGGCGCGATTGACTGAATTGCATAGTGGTCCACTAGTGTCCGGTGTTTCGTACAGTTTTCGCATTTGAATTTCCTTGTCCGTACCCTCGATATGAGCAAGGTAGGACTTAAATTTGCAATGTAAAGCTCCAAACTGCGGAAACTAAAGAGTAAACAGAATGTCAAATACAGAAGAGTAAATAAAACGTGGCTAGCTTATTGTTTTGTATGCTTTATTCGCGCTTGGAATGCTACGATTCTGCGCGGAAATTATTTTTCACTCCCAGCGAAGTCCCCCCAAGCGTTCATCAGTTCGATGCGTTTTTGGAACAAGTTGCCACGCCTGTAAGCGGCTTCGACCTTGTTTGCTATGGTGTGCGCCAGGGCCATCTCGGCGGCGTCAGACGGGAATGCGGTTTTCTCCGAAATCCAATCTCTAAATGTGCTTCGGAAGCCGTGCACCGTCACGTCGACACCCATCCTGCGCAGGGTCATGGCCAAGCTCATGTTTGAAAGAGGCGCATCATGTTTGGCGCCGGGAAAGATGAAATCGTTGACGCGGATGGCCTCTTGCCCTGCGATGATATCGAGCGCCCGCGCGGATAGTGGGACCCGGTGCGCCCTATTCGCCTTCATTCTTTCGGCCGGAATGGTCCAGGTAGTGCTTGCCTTGTCGATTTCATCCCAACGCGCGCCAAGCGCCTCACCCGACCGCACCGCCGTCAAGATTACGAGTTCTAACGCTCGCGCTGAAGCCCCGGCTTGCTCCCGCAACTTCGCAATGAAGGGCGGCAGATCATCGATTGCCATGGCGGCATGATGGCCGCGCTTAAGCTTTGACCGCCTCGGAAGAACGTTGTCGAGAAGTCCCTTCCATGCGGCCGGATTCTCGCCTGATCGGAGTCCTCGGGCCTTCGCCGCATTCAAGACCGACTCGATCCGGCCGCGCAGGCGGGAGGCTGTTTCAGGCTTGGTCGACCATATCGGCGTCAAGACTTTCAAGACATCGGCCGTGCTCACGTCTTGGACCGGAATTGCCCGCAGACTCGCCGCGTAGACGGTTAGGGTCATTTTCCATTGGTCCCGATGTTTCGAGTTACGCCAACCGGCTTCCATGGTCATGAGGAAGTCGTCGGCACATTCTCCGAACGTCTTTGGCTTGGCCTCGGGCCCCTCAGGCTTCGGCGGCAAGCCTGCCGCGAGCCGCTCACGGTACAGCGCCGCCTTTTCGCGGGCGGCAGTTAGGGACACGTCCCTAACCGGCCCTAGCCCAAGCTCGCGGAGACGCCCGTCTCGCCTAAAGAAGAAAACCCAGGACTTCCCGCCGGTCTTCGAAATGTTAAGGTACAGGTTGCCGCCGTCGGCATGCCTGCCCGGTTCTTTGAGATTCCGAACCGAAACCGCCGTCAATTTATGCTGAGCCATCCCAACTTCTCCCTAACTCCTTCCCTAACATGGAACGCGGTTGCGGGGGAATAGGGCCGAACAAGGGTGAACGCCAACTAGCTGTTTTGTGAGGGAAAACAAGGGATTAGCGGACGGGGGCGGACGGGGGTGAACAGCGTTCTGGCGGAAAGGGTGGGATTCGAACCCACGGTGGGCTTGCACCCACGGCGGTTTTCAAGACCGCTGCCTTAAACCACTCGGCCACCTTTCCAAGCACTTGAAAAGTCTAATTTTTGTAGCTTGACAAAAGCGACTCGCAAATCGCTTTGCGCACCAATCGCCCAGGGCTTGTTTATGGCAGTCCTGATAGCGAGGTCAACCCGCGCGGCGGCGTCTTCCGGCAAGCCGGACAAACATGACTGTCAGGATCGAGCGTGATGCCGGCGCTGGAACGCCCTCACCGCTCCGGAACAATTTTGGCGGCACGCCGCTTGCCGCAAGCCGGGTTGCATGGCGGTGACCGAGGCCATGAAAGCGGATGCGCGGCATGTCGCGCAAGCGCCGCGGCCGCGAAGTCTACACGCACGCGTTATTTGCGGTTCCCCGGTCGCCACGCGTCATAATATCGTCTTTTGAAAAGGCTTATTCAAAATAAGACACCTACCTTTTGACGCGAGCAGACCTCACCGGTCCAGCGTCTCCGCGCAACGTACGGGTCTTCCGCGCGTTGACTATGACGAAATGCAAGGAGTGCAGATGAAGACGCAGGTTCTAGCCGCGATCGGCGAGACCGGATTGCAGCCCGCGGCGTCTCTCAACGCGGCGTTGGCGGCCAATGATCGCGTGAAATACATCTTCTCGCTGCTTCAGATGGCCCTGGCCCATGCCGAACATCCAGAGCAGGCAGTGGCGACGCTCAAGCGCGAGCGTATCGCCTGCGGGATCGAAGATTCGGGCCTCGACACCGTCACCAGCGGCTCGCGCATGACGGGAAAATCGTGTTTCATTCCCGGCGCGGCGCAGCTCGTCGCACGGATCGCGGACGACATGCGCGTGATGGCGGCGCCCGTGCTCGCGGCCAAGCCCGATGGACTCGCCGCGCGCCTCGATGCCTTGCTGGGCAGCCTGCCCGCGGCGCCCGATAACCTGCTCGACCCCGCCACCATTTCCGCAATCACCCAAGCCGGCCATGGCAACGCCGACAGCCTGCATCGCTTGGTGATGGATTTGCACAAGCAGCTCAACGCCATGCAGGCGGCGCTCGCCGAGGAATCCTTGGACGGCGCCGCGGTTTACAATCTCACGCCGCCGGATCGCCCCTTGGTGAGCGCCTTCATGGCCGGCCTCAACCGCACCGCCAAGTTGAAATTCGATCATCCCGGTCTTGCCACCACGGCCACGCACTCCGAAGGCCGGCTGGTCATCCAGAACGACATCGGCACGACCGACGCGCATGTGATCGTGATCCATGTGCAAGACCTATCCGCCACCATCACCTATGCGGACGTGCATCCCGAGAGACTGGCGTTCCTGCAAGACATGCTGAAGCCCTATGCCGTGACCTGGGAGAAAGAGCGCACCGGCGCGCTCGCCACCGGCTCCGCGTTCTATCTCGCGACCGGCGAGTTCAAAGCAAATGATGACGAAGCTTGCCGCGCTTATCTCGAATTTCTCGGCTCGCGCCTGGTGTTCCTGATCGACTGGAACCGCGCGCGAAAACAATTGCGGGGGTTCCTACGGGGGAAAGATCGCCTCGCTCTGTTGCTCTTGGCGGCGGAGACCGGGATTGGACATCGCGGCTTCTTGGAATTGGGTGGCGCGCGGCTCGTCAATCAAGCCATCGAAGCCACCGCAGGCTCGTCCATGCACTTCGGCGATCGGCTGTGCGACGTTCTCGGCGATGCGGAGACGCTGGAATGTCTGTCCTTCGTCTTCCGCGCGGCGACAGAAGGACTGCTCTCCGGGCAGTCGCACGCGCTGATTCATGACCGCATCCGTGTGAGCCTCGCGGCCCATTTCAGCAACGAGGAACGGCAGCTCCTGCGTATTGCGGCCGGCCACGCGGGCCTGATTTTCGAAATTGCAAGCCTGGTTCTCGACGGGCTGCAAGCCGGCGCGGACGGGGCGGGCAAACGCGCCCGGCATGCCCAGCAGTTCGAACACGACGCGGACCAATTGGTCATCGATACGCGTAGCGCCATCCATCGCCGCCCGGAATATGCTGTATTCCAACCGTTGTTGGAGACCGCGGACGATGCGGCGGACGCGCTGGAGGACGCGGTCTTCTTCCTCGATCTCGATAGGCTCCGGGGCAAGCCCATGGACGCCTTGCGGAGCCTCGCGGGCTTGCTGATGGACGCATCGCAGGAATGGATCAAGGCGCTCGGCCACGCCGAACGGATCGGTCTCGAGGAAAGCCAAGCCGAAACAGACGATTTCCTCAGCGCCATCGACCGCATCGCCGCGCTCGAGCATATGGCCGACGACGCCGAGCGCACATTGGCGGCGGCCGCCTTCGAACACGCCCCGGACTTTCGCCAACTGCATCTGTTCACGACCATCGGCGGGAGGCTCGAGGCGGCGGCGGATGCGCTCAAGCACGCCAGCTCGATCCTGCGTCAGCACGTGCTGGAGGCGATGATCGATGGCTGACCTCTATTCCATCCTGCCCGGAGCTCCACTGGCGAACGGCGGCGCGCAAGAGGTCGGCAACAAAGCCTGGAACTTGATGTGCATGGCGCGAGCCAGGCTTCCCGTGCCCCCTGCTTTCGTCCTTCCCACGAGCTGGTGCGGGCGCTCGCAGCTGGACCGTCAATCAGCGTTGAACGCGGCCTTGAAGGAGGGTATAGCACGGCTGGCGGCCGCGACCGGCCTTCGATTTGGCGCGGCCCGGCGGCCATTGATCGTTTCGGTCCGCTCGGGCGGCGCCGTTTCCATGCCCGGAATGATGGAAACCGTGTTGGACGTCGGCCTCAATGCGGAGACCGTCGAAGCCCTCATCCGGTTGACCGGGAACCCGCGGCTGGCGTGGGACAGCTACCGCAGGCTGGTCCAGGGTTACGCGGAGGTGGTGGCGAACCTGCCGGTGGCGCCGTTCGACGCGCTCGTGACGGCGGCGCTGGCGCGGGCCGAAGTGGAGAACGAGCGGAGGCTCGACCATCGCGCCCTCAAGGCGCTGACGTTGGCGATGCTGGATTGTTACCGCGCGCTCACCGGCGCCGGCTTCCCCAGCGATCCCTACGAGCAGCTCACCCGAGCGGCCGAGGCCGTGTTCCGCTCCTGGGATGCCGAAAAGGCCGTGACCTACCGCCGGCTGAATGGCATCAGCGACGACGCCGGCACGGCGGTAACGGTGCAAACCATGGTCTATGGAAACGCTGGCGGCAATTCGGGCGCCGGCGTCGGCTTCACCCGCAATCCCGCGACCGGCGCCAAGGAGCTTTATTTCGACTTCCAGTTCAACGCGCAGGGCGAGGACGTGGTGGCCGGACGCCACCTGATGCACGACAATTCCCGGTTCCGCGCGGTGCTGCCATCCGTCTGGGCGCGGCTGAACGACATCGCGCACGAACTGGAGGCCTTGTTCGGCGACATGCAAGATTTCGAATTTACCGTTCAATCCGGTGAGCTCTTTCTGCTCCAGACGCGGCGAGCCAAACGCACGGATTGGGCGGCGCTGGCGATTGCCGTCGACATGGTCGAGGAAGGGATGCTGAAGCCGGCGGATGCGCTTAGCCGGCTCGCCGGAATCGACGTGGACAACGTGGTCCGCACCTGTTTTCCGTCGCCGCTCCCCGAGCCCCTGGCCATAGCGCAGGTCGCGGGCATCGGCGTGGCGAGCGGCGTGATCGCCCTCGATCCCGAAGCGGTCAAGCAGCTTGCGAAAACAGGCGTCAATGTCATTCTCGTCCGGCGCGAGACGGTGACGACGGATATCGAGGGCATGGCGCTCGCCGCCGGAATCCTGACCGCCACGGGCGGGCGCACATCCCATGCCGCGGTCGTCGCCCGACAGCTCGGCAAGGTCTGCCTCGTCGCCTGCCCGGACCTCGACATCGACCTCCAACGCCGCCAGTGCCGCATCGGGACGGCCTTACTGAACGAGGGCGATTTTCTGTCCTTGGACGGCAATACGGGCGCCGTCTACCCCGGCCACCTCTCTCCATTCGGCGAGCGGCCGGATCAAGCCCTGGCCGTCATCGCCGCCTGGCGCCGCTCCGAGGCGGCATAGCGCTTTTGGCTCAAACTATTCCGTAAAGCGCCATGCTTCAAGTGGATTGCGCGGTAATGGACCGGAACCGCCACAGAGCGAGCCCCAAGAACAAGCCCCCGACGACCGCGACCACCAGGAAGTGCGGCCATACGACATCCAGACCGCCGCCGCGATAAAGGATGGACTGCGCAAACGAAACAAACTGCGTGGACGGCGAGACTTGCACGGCCTTCGCGAGCCACGGCGGCATGCTTTCGAGCGGCGTGTTACTCCCCGAAAGCAAGTTCATGGGCAAATAGACCAGCATGAAAAGCAGACCCAACTGCGGCATCGATCGTGCGACCGTTCCAAGGAAAATGCCGATGGAAGTCGCGAAGAACAGATAGATCACGACACCACTTAAAAACAACGGTATCGATCCGGCGATCGGAATACCGAGCAGCGTCCGCACCACGACATAGAGCGAGAAGGCGGCCGCCAAGGTGATGACGAGACCGTTCGCCCAAATCTTGGATATCGCGATTTCGAACGGCGACACCGGCATGGCGAGAAGATGGTCCATCGTTCCGTGCTCCCGTTCACGGACGACGGCCGCGCCCGCCATGATGATCGCCAGCATGGTCACGTTATTGAGGATTATCATCACGCTCGTGAACCATGCGGTCGTCACGTTAGGGTTGAAGGCGATGCGGACATTCAGATTGACTGGAGCAAGCGGAACATTTTCGGTCTTGGCGAGAAACCCGGTGATCTCGTCCGTGATGATCTGCTGCGCATCGCCAGACCCGAGGCCAGCCTGCACCATCGCGGTCGCATCGACGTCGATTTGAAGGCCGGTGTAGTGGCCGGCAAGAACGTCCATCTCGAAATTAGCGGGGATATCGATCACGAAGGTGAACCGTCCCGCATTCATCGAAGGCACGATATCGCGGACCGCAATGCTCTGTGGCTCCTGAAACAACGGCGGCATGAACGCATGCGCAATGCGGCGCGAGAGCTCGGAATGATCTTCGTCGGCTATGGCGATCGAGGCGTGGCGAAGCTCCTGCGAATTGCTCTGCGCCGCAATCATCACGTTGAGGGAGAACGCATAAATGACAAGCCCGATCAGCACATAGTCGTTCAGGAAGCTCCGCAGCTCCTTGGTTCCGAGCCAGAAGATGGTGGAGAGACTGCGCATCGTTCCCGGTCCCGTCAACGCTCTTGCTTACGCAGCAATACAAGGCTCAGCAGGATCAGCGCCGGCACGAAAAGGGCGAGTTCGGCAATGTCAGCCTCAAGATCGTAAAAGCCGAGGCCCTTGGTAAACGTCCCGACGCAGACCGGCACGAAATAGGTCATTGGGAACGCCTCCCCGATGTAACGAGCCATCCCGGTTAGGGAAGAGACGGGGGTCATCATGCCGGATAATTGGGTGGCCGGAAGAACGGTCAAGATCGCCGTCCCGAACAACGCCGCGATCTGTGTGCTCGTGAACGCCGAAATCACCATTCCATAAGCGGTCGTCGTGGTCACGTAAATGAGAACGCCCAGCAACAAAGCCGGGAAACTTCCGCGTAAAGGCACCTGGAAAATGAACAATGCCATCAAAAACAGCAGACCGAAGTTGATCATCGCAATAGCAACGTAGGGGATCTGTTTGCCGATCAAGAATTCCAGACGCGTCACGGGTGTGACGTAGAGATTGGTTATCGATCCGAGTTCTTTTTCCCGCACAATGGCGAGCGCCATCAGAATGGCGGGGAAAAGCGCTAGCATTAAACTCATGTCCGCGGGCACCATGGCATAGATGCTTTCAAAATCCTGATTGTATTTGAAGCGCAGCTCGATATGCACCGGTGAAAAGGTCGCGGGCTTTGTCGTCGGGACAGCGGGATCCGTGAGATACAATTGGTGCATCGCCTGCAGATAGCCGCGGATGGTCTGCGCGCGAAACGGCATGGCGCCATCGACCGTCGCCAAAACCCAGGCGGGCCTGCCGCGCTGGATGTCCCTGCCGAAGCCGGGCGGAATCTCGACCGCGGCATCCAAGTCTCCGCTCTGCATCCGCTTCAGGAGCTCGTCGTAGTTCCGGACGGGCGCCTTTTCGACGAAATAGGCGGAACCCCGAAGTTCCTCGAGATAGGCCCGGCTTTCCGTGCTCTGGTCACGGTCGAGGGCGGCGAAGGTGAGATTGTTGACATCGGTCGAAATGCCGAAACCGAACACCAGCATCAGAAGGGCGGTCCCAAACAGGCCGTAACCGAGCCGGACCGGATCGCGCAGCAGCTCCAGGGTTTCGCGAATCGTATAAGCAAGCAACCGTTGCGGGCTGAACCACGGCCGTTTGCCCGGCACCCTGTTGCCTTCCTCCACCGCCTTGCCCAGGACGATGGAACCGGCTGTCGCCGCAACCGAAGCGCTTTCGCCCTTTGCCTCTTCAAGATAGGAGATGAACGCGTCCTCGAGCGTGCTCACACCGCGCGCCTGGATCAATTCCGCCGGCGTGCCTGTCGCCAGCACACGCCCGGCCTCCATCAGCGACATCCGGTCGCAGCGCGCGGCCTCGTTCATGAAATGGGTGGAAACGAAAATCGTCACGCCCTGATTTCGCGAAAGGCCGATGAGCAATCGCCAGAAACGATCTCGTTCCAAAGGATCGACGCCGGAGGTCGGCTCGTCCAAAATCAGCGTTTCCGGTTGATGGACAATGGCAACCGCCAGGGAAAGCCGCTGGCGGATGCCAAGCGGCAGATCCAGCGCGCGCTGGTTGAGATAGGCGCCGAGACCAAATTGCTCGACCAAGCCGGCGATGCGCTTTTTCGAAAAGTCCCGCGCGAGATGGAAGAGATGAGCGTGAAGCTCGAGATTCTGCCGGACGGTCAGTTCGGTGTAGAGCGAAAAGGATTGGGACATGTAGCCGACACGGTTGCGCATCTCCATGGTGCCGGCATCGACCGGCTGTCCAAACAGAAACGCCTGGCCGCTGGACGCCGGCAGCAGACCGGTCAACATCTTCATCGTGGTGGATTTGCCGCAGCCATTCGAACCCACGAACCCGAAAATCTCCCCACGCTCGATCGTGAAGCTTGCATCGTCCACCGCGACGAAATCGCCGAAGCGGCACGTCAGGTTTTGCGCGACGATCACCGGCTCGCCGTCGCTGGCCGGCCGAGGCGGGACCTGCAGCACCGTGTGGCCGCGGCGTTGCTCTTCGGGCAGGACCGCGATGAAGGCTTCCTCCACCGTGGTCACATTATGCGCCTGCTTCAGATCCGCGGGTGACCCGGCCGCCAGCACCTTGCCGGCGTTCATGGCAATCAGCCAGTCGAATTGCTCGGCCTCCTCCATATAGGCCGTCGCCACCACCACGCTCATGCCTTGACGGCGCGACCGGATGACGCCGATCAGCTCCCAGAATTGGCGTCGCGACAACGGGTCGACGCCAGTCGTGGGCTCGTCGAGGATCAGCAAATCGGGATCATGGATGAGCGCGCAGCACAGACCAAGCTTTTGACGCATTCCGCCCGACAGCTTTTTCGCCGGGCGCCCGGCAAAGGGTGCGAGCCCGGTCGCCCTCAACAGTTCGGCGATGCGCCATTCCCTCTCGGAACTGGACTGCTCGAACAACCGGCTGAAAAACTCGATATTCTCCCGGATGCTGAGATCGGGATAAAGATTTCGGCCGAGGCCTTGCGGCATGAAGGCGACGCGCGGACAGAGATCCGAGCGATAGGCCCGGCTGGCCATGTCGCCGCCAAGCACGTGAACGGTCCCGGTCTGGATCTTTCGCGCGCCGGCAACGAGGCTCAGGACCGACGACTTTCCGACGCCATCGGGTCCGATAAGTCCCACCATGCAGTTGGCGGGAATGGCGAGTGTGACGTCGTCCAGCGCAATCGTCTTGCCATACCGGTGGGTGACCGCTTCAAGACTTGCGGCGACGCCGCGTCCCTCGATCATTTCGAGGCGTCGCCTTGCAGCGCGGCAGGCCAGACGACGTTGGGAGCGGTCTGCACATAGGCCATGCCCGGCAGCCCACTTCTCACGTCGGCGGCGTGCGTCCGTAGCCGCTCAGGATCGATCCGCACGCGGATCCGGAACATGAGCAAGTCGCGCTCATCCGTGGTTTCCACGGTCTTGGGCGTGAACTGGGCCTGCTTGGCAACGAAAACCACCTTGGCTGGAAAGGCATGGGTTGGATAGGAATCCAGCACGATGCGCGCATCCGATCCGAGCTTGACCCGGCCGGCCGGTAGCGTCGGCAGATAAACGTCCATGTAGACATAGGACGTGTCGAGCATGGTGAAGACCTTGCCGCCGGCCGGCAAAACCTCCCCGACATTGGCGACACGATATTCGATCCGGCCGTCACGTGGCGAAACAAGGGAGTTGTCGCGAATATCGGCCTCATAGACCTCGGAAGCGTGCGTGGCGGCTTCGAGCGCATGCTGCGTCTCGGCGATCACGGCTTCCGCGGCGTGTTGCCCCGCGACGGCGCTCACCAGCACCTGCCGGCGCTGATCGAGGATTTCCCGCGTGGCAAATCCCTTCTCCACTAGCGCCAGCGTGCGGTCGATCTCCTGCTGTGCCAAGATCACCTGACTCTTTTGTTGAGCCAAAGTTTCCTCGGCGGCCTTGATCGTTTGCTCGGCCTGACGGATGAGGGCCTGAGACTGCTTGAGCGACGCCTCGAGATCCGCCGTATCCATCTTCACGAGGACCTCGCCGGCAGTGGTCAAATCCCCCTCGTCGGCGAAGAGTTGCAGGATGCGGCCCGCGAATTTGGTATCGATGTCGATCTCGTCCGCTTCGATCCGGCCGTTGCCCAAGGCGATCCCTGGCGGCAAGACGTTACGCGGCCGCAGCCACCAGTAGCCGCCGCCGGCGCCGGCGATCAGCAGAATGACAATCAACAGGACGGGCTTGATCCAGCGCCGCTTGCCGGGCCCTTTTTTGATTGGAGTTATTTCTGTCGGCTGTTTGACAATCGGGGCGGGAACAATAACCTCAACCTCTGGCGCCGTTTCCGCCCCAGGCAAACGGGCAGTAACGACCTTGTCTTCCGGCATCATGAAACTCCAAAACTCGACGGGACGGCTAAAGCACGCCACGCGATCACCCCCGCGCCCCCTACCGGGGCGGAGTCAAGGATGAGTGACAGCGAATTATAACCGCCAGCCACGCAAGCGCAATAGGCCGGAAACGGCTTCTGTCAGTCGCCGCGTGTGAAACGGCGCCGAAAGCCGGCCCACCCTCCGGTGAAGCCAAGGCACTGTTATTGGGAAGGAAATCTTTTTCCTCAGGGATCATGATCGACGCCGGCCGCGCGCGCTGCATCGGAGCAAATTCCGTCATCCTCTCAGGGACTTGACGCGCGGAATAAAAAGGCCAATTCCCAGCGCCGGTCCACGCCTCACGCGCCGGCATTTCGCGCCAATGCTCTAAACCCGGCGAGCGAGGGACCGCAAAAATCCCTGCATGTCGTCATTCAGCTCCATGTCCACGGCGGGCGCGAGTTTCAGCAGCAGATTCGCAATAAAGGCCTCGTCATTGCGCGTGTCTTCCAAGACCTCGCGCAAAACCGGCACATTGTCTTCGATGTGCTGGAGGAAGGCCACGCCTTTCTCCAAGGTCTCCGTCCAGCGCTCACGGTGCCATTTCGCGAGGGGAAACATAATCTCATGAACAAAATTGGATTTGCGCGCCTTTTCGAAAAAACGTAGGCCCGCGTTCCAATTTTCCTTAGCCCGCAGCGGCGGCGGCGGCGGATCGCGCATCAGCATTTTTTTCCCGGCCTGCCCCGCGAAATCGTCCAAAGTGACCGGCGCGTCAATCGTTCCACGGAAATACCAGAGCGCAAAGGATCCGGGAAAATCCTTCCCAAGGCCGTCCACCAAGGCGGCCTCCACCTTGTCTACCGCCGCTTTGTCTTCTTTCAACGCGGCCGTCATGCAGAAGGCGAAGATCGCATCATTGCTCACATTGGCAACCACGCCCCCTTTCAACTGCTGTTCCGACAGCTTTGGCGTCACACCATCATCGGGAATCCGAGCGTCACCGGCCCGTAGCGCCGTGATAAAAGACGTAATCTCCAACCAACCCAGAAAATTGGCGACAAAGGCATCGGGATCGACATGTACGATCGCCAGATTGAGAGACTTCTTGCGCCTTTGTAATTCCGCCATATCCGTCATGAAACATCCCCCGCACGCGCCGATCCGCAACGAATACGCTCAATCCCCGGTGATCATGACCTCTGGCACTTCGCTCGGATCGGGAATATCCAACCCATCCTCTTCCGCAAGTTCGATCCCAACCAAACAAATGTCGCCATCGTCGATCACCAGCGGGATGGCCGTCAGGTTCTTGCCCTGGCAGGGACCAATGAAACAATGGCCCGTATCGAGATCGAACTGAGCGCGATGCGTGCCGCAGGTGATGAAGTTGCCTTCCTCATCCAAAAAATCGCCAGGCCGCGTATCCAGCCGCGTGCCTTGATGCGGACACGCATTTTCAAATCCAAAGAATTGATTACCCTTGCGCGAGATCAAGATCGGCCACGGCTTCGGCTCACCGTTGGGCTCCGCTCGCATCAGGACAAACCCCGTGGCCGTACCGTCATCGATCTCGATTGTCCGGCATACGACAAAAAGCTCATCCATCGCGCGATCCTTTCCGACAATGTCGAACGCTCCAGCCGAAAAGAAGCGGACATGAGCTTGGTCAGCAATGGATGGGCCAGATGGGAGGCGTAGCGGTTTCCCTCAGGACGAAATCCCTTCGGCCAGGGCCGCGATGACGGGCCATCCAACGGTCCCGGCCGGATCCAAGAGCCGGAGCGCGTCGAGTATCGCGCCGGCCGTGCCGGGATCGTTCCGCCGCAGGTGAATGAAGGCGAGGGCCTTGAGCGTATAAAGCGCGAAATGGCCGGGACCACCGGGAACAATAGGTTGGGGCCGCCACTCCGGCCATCCCGGAGACCAGCCGGCTTGCCGCGTGGCTTCCGCTAGGCCTGCTTCCGCCGAGAGACGGGCTTCTTCAAGATCTCCTTGATAGAAATGAATTTTATAAAGGCAGAAATAAATGGGCAGGACGTGGGGATTGGCTGCGAGGGCCTCGCGGAAAATCCGGCCGGCTCGCTGCCGGTCGGATCGATAGGCGACGACCCCTTGCTGCAACAGTGCGTCGGCCGCTGCCGGAAGATCCCCGAAATTGATCGTTTCCGGTTCTCCTCTCAAATCCACGACACCCATTCGCCCACCCTTTATGCATCAAGCTGGAAAGCCGGTTATCTCACAAGATAGGGCTTTCGTTTCGCTTTGATCGACGCGGGAATCGCGTCGTGAAGCGCAAGCGCCGACGTGACCGCCCTGGCGATATGGCGCGAGCGCTCATCGATCCCCGCCCATACGGCGCCCCGCACGCGCGGGTCGACCTCGAGCAGCTTCACGCCCGCTGGAACCTCCGTGCCGTCCCGCGCAACCCCTCTGAGCGTGCCGTCGAAGGGAGCCCTGACAATTCTTTCGCCGAGGTACCCCACGATATAATCCTTGAAAACCCGCGAACCGATCTCGATTGGCGTGTGCCATCGCCCGGGAACCTCGGAATAAACGAAACGCTCGGAGCCGCGGCCTCCAAGTTCGCGCGCGAGACCGTCGGCCTGGGATGCCGCGCCCATTTGTATAATTCGCCCCACCTGCGCGGGATGCGTCTCGATGGCGAATTGGCAATTTTCCCCCGCGGCAAAGCCGGGACCCAAACCAATCGTCACCCGCGCAAGCTGCCGCAGATCAGGAATCGTCTGGTACTTTTGCATGCGGGCATCGACGAGCACATCGAGCGGCCGGACCACAAGAAGGTCCAGAATGCCCAGCTTCGTTATCATGACCTCATGGTGCCGCCTCTCCATGGCGGTCACAACGTCGAAACCCGTATCGACGCGCCTCGCCTGCACACCCTCCAAGGTGATCGCGTCCTCGAACAACGCGTCGTGAAACGCCATTTTTCTGCGGATCACGGGCGGCGACGGGTCATGCGAAAGCACGACATGGTATCCGCGGCCATGAAGATGCACCGCGACGGCCGACGCGATTTCATTGACGCCGAGGATAACCCCAAACGGACGAGGCTCGCCACGGCGGCCCGAATAATGCTCGTAAGTCATCGGCACCCTAGTGTTTGACCGCACCCGCAAAGCAAATGGCATGCCGCCGCACGTGGAACCACGCGATTTGGCGTCCGCTATTCCGAAGGACAGAGCGCGGTGGCCCGCGTTGCAAGAAAAAACGTCGTCATCTGAACAAGGCAGGCCGCTTTTTGTCGGAAACGAGACACCAAGGAATATTGCTGGCGGGGAACCGGTGGCTAAATCGAAGACGGCTTAACCTCGACCAACAGCCGGTGCGGTTGGTTTCGCACTTGCATTAAAGCCGCCGACAACATGAGGAGCGATAAAAAATGGCAATGGCTGGTCCCGAGATCGAACGGCTTATCACCGAAGCCTTTCCAGACGCGCAAGTCGTCGTCGTGGACCTGGCCGGCGACGGCGACCATTTCGCCGCGAGGATCGCATCCAAGGCTTTCGCGGGGGTGAGCCGCGTCAAGCAGCACCAGATGGTCTATGAGGCGCTTCAAGGCCGGATGGGCGGCGAGCTGCATGCACTTGCTCTGCAAACCTCGGTGCTCGCGTCCGAAATCGAGTGAGTGGACCAGCTCTTGCAAAGTCTTCGTTGCCACAAAAGGGGAAAACCATGGCCGATCCAATTTCCGAGCGCATCAACGGCCTCGTCACGAGCAATGACGTCGTCCTTTTCATGAAAGGCATACCGGCGGCCCCACAATGCGGCTTCTCGGCGGCGGTCGTTCAAGTCTTGTCGCAGATTGGGGTCCCGTTCAAAAGCTTCAACGTCTTGGCCGACCCCGAGCTTCGCGAAGGCATCAAGGCCTATTCGAATTGGCCGACGGTCCCGCAGCTCTACATCAAAGGCGAATTCATCGGCGGTGCCGACATCGTGCGCGAAATGTTCAGTACGGGCGAACTGACGGCGCTTCTTGCCGCCACGGATTCCCCGGCGATCGCGCATTGAACGGCACGGTTCTTGAAATCATCCCATCGCAAAAAAGATAAGCCATGACCAACGTGATCGAAACAGCGAACCAATCGGACACCGCGATCGAGGTTCCGCAGGTCTACAAGCATCATATCTTTGCCTGTTATACCCAGCGTCCGCCGGCTCATCCCCGCGGCAGTTGCGGGGCCGCGGGCGGCCCTCCCCTTTGGGACCGGCTCGGCAAGAAAATCGAATCCGATGGCCTATCTCAAGACGTCGGGTTCACGCCCGCGGGCTGCCTCGGCTTTTGCCAAGCGGGACCCATGATGGTCGTCTATCCCGAAGGCGTCTGGTACCGGCCAACTTCGCCTGAAGATATCGATGAAATCGTCGACCTGCATTTGAAGCAAGGCAAGCTCGTCGAGCGTCTCGCCATCGTACCCAGGCTGCGCTAAAAGACCTTCCGCCGGCCGCGTTACCGGCGCCGCGCGTGCCGCAAGGATGTGAGACATTCGATTGTCGCGGCCATATCCAGGGCCGTGAAATCATCGGGTGTCATCAGCGTAGGATCGGCGCCAACGCGAAGCAAAAGCTCCACGGCAGCGGCCTTTCCGGCCGAGGCCGCATACATCAGGACGGTGGCGCCATTGTCGTTTTGGTTGTCCACGTTCGCGCCCGCGGCGATCAGGAAACTCATGACCTCGATACTGCCGCCCGCCACCGCGAGCCACAAGGCGGTATTGCCGTCATCGTTTCGGGCCTCGATCGTCGCGCCAGCCGCGACGAGTTCGCGCGTGACCGCGACATCGCCGGCATAAGCGGCCTTCATCAAGGGCGTCATCCCGTTGAGAATTACCGCATTGATACCGTTCGCCGGAAAGCCCCGAGCATCAAGCCATTCGCGCAAGGCGCCACTGATCGGACCGCTCGCAATGCGCGGCCGGGTCTGCCAGGCTTCGTAACCACCGTCCAGACTGGCCACGTCGCTAAAGCCAAAGTCCGAAAAAATCTGCGCATATAGCTGACTGGCATTGCCGTGGTAGCAGCAAATCAAGACCGCCTGATCCTTAGGCGTCGTTGCGATCAAGCCGGACAGATCACTCATCGTGACATTGCGCGCGGAATCGATGTGTCCCCGCGCGAAGGAGCCGGCATCGCGAACGTCGAGCACGAGCACGCTGGGACGCTGAAGCCAGCCTTCCGCCGTTTCGACGTCAATTCGGAGAAAAGGGACCCGCTGCTTCATGACATTGGCTCCATGGACTCCCCGGCACCTCTGCCGGGATAGGGTGGCGATGTGGAAATCCGGTCGTCGGCGAGCGGGCGGCCAACCGTGAAATGATAGAGCGATTGGAACGCCGCGCCGCGAAGCCCCAGGAGATCGTGGAACGTATCGTCGAAATAGCACCCGATGCCGGTTCCCCGCAGTCCCGCCGCTTCAGCTTCGAGGTAGAGAACGTGGCCAAGCAAACCGGCTTCCCAATGGAGTTGACGGTAACACCAGGGATCCCTGGTAATGCTTTCTTCGAACTCGGCAAGCATTCCAAGCGAAAAGCAACTGTCGCCGGCAATGGCTTGATGACAGCTCGTGGTTCGCGCGATCCACCGGCAATCCGCGCTGGTCAGCCGAAAAAATGGAAGATGCTCCAGCGCGGCTTCAGGCTTCCGCCAGCTGAATTCCGGACTGAGACTTTCGCGCAACGCGGCCTCGGCAATTTGATGACGCGGCAGGATGTAAAGACCGGGATTAAGCCCTTCCACTCGATGAACGAAAACAACGGGATGGATGCGGGGCGGTTCCCGCCAAATGTCCCAAGGCGGCATGTCGCGCACCAGCAAGGCATCAAGCATGCGAAAAAACGTCCCGGCTTCCATGCTGAACTTACTATCGAAGCGCTGCGCGCTGCGTCTGTTCAAAATCAGACGCGCCGCTGGCTCCCGCGAGCGTTGGATGAAGCGTGGGTAGGATGATGCTTCCAAGGGCGCTGGCGGGTTGGCACACTCGCTTGTCGCCGCGCTGACGGACTCGATAACGGGCCATCGATACAGCGGGTGCGGATCCAAGAGATTTGCATGCCCCGCCCACGCCAGGGCGCTGGCCGCAAGTGCTTCCAATGCTTTTACTTGTGTTTCATCGGGGAAGGGTGCGCCGCGTCCTGGTCCGACGGCGATGAGGACATCGGCATCCTCGCGCTCCACGCCGGCAAAATCTCCGGCGCGATCTAATCCGAGCATCGCCGCGAGCTTTGCGCCGGTTACGCCGGGCACGATGGTTGCCGTCCAACCCAAGCCCCCCGCTGCGTAGCGCAACGCACCAAGCGCATGGCCGATGTCGAGCTGACAATAACGAAAGCCCCGCTCGCCATATTTCCAGGCTTCCCGCCAATGGATCGACGACAGACCGATCCAAAGTCCGGGCTGCACATCGTCCTTCCCGCTGCAGGGAAATCGCGCACGCTGCTCGAGCGCATGATCGCGGCTGAGGTAATGATATAGACCGTCATCAAACCCCGGTATGCCACGCGCGACGAGATAGGCTTCGGTTGGATGCAAGTTGCCGCTCGAAGGATTGCAGCGAACCGCCCAACGATCGGGGCCATATTCCTTCCAAGCCGACAGCCCGAGGGAGAGTTGCAGAAGTATCCCGATCGATGCCAGGGACAGAGCGTGCGGAACAACACTCCCGTCTTCATAAAGGGCACCGAACGGCGTTTCCAGCTGCTCCGCTCCAAAACTCAATGGAATCCGCGAGCACCCTTCGAAGGACCGGAAGGGATTAGGCTGAGCGTCCCAATCCAACGTTTCTGGCCCCGGCGCATAGCGATCGATACGGTGCTTGGTCCGCTGATGGTAGGCTCGCACGATGTCCGCAGGCTGCGTCACCTGCCCTGCCCCGGATGTCCTGCCGGGTCCGGACACGGCTGCGTTTCCGGCGGGCGGCTGCAGCCTTGCGCCGCCGCAACACGCCGAGGATCGAGGCTCACCCCGAGGCAACCCTCAATCCATGGCATGTCGAAGCCAGCGGCGCGCTGCCCGTCGATCTCGATGAGCGGACGCTTGATCAGGATTGGATCAGCCACCAACATCGAGAGCGCAAGCGCGGCATCGAGCTTGCCAGGATCGACCTGACCCGACTTGATGGCGGGCGCCGCGGGATTGAACCAACCGGCCACGGGTTTATCGCCGAAGAAGGAATGCAAGAATTCCCTGGTCCACGGCTCCGTCAAAATGCTTTTTGCCACCACCATGTGACCCGCGTCGCCAAGAATTTTCTTCTGGCGCGCGTTGGTCTGGCATCCGGGCTTTTCAAAAAAAATAATCGTGCGCAAGGAAACCCTCTATTTTAAGACACCAAGCTGGACAAGCGTCGCGCCACCGCCGCGTCCAAGGACGGTGTCGACCTTCTTGCGTACCGCTTCGATCGTCAACGGCTTGACAAGCGCTCCGTGTGCTCCCGCTTTGAGTCCCTCGAGCGCCACAGCCTCATCGGTCTTCGCGCAAACGATGAGAATGCGAACTCCGGGGAATCTTTCGACGAAAGCCGCGACCAAGCCCGCACCCCGTTTCGCCAAGAACGACACACCGAGAAGCACGACGTCAGGCTTAAGCCAGCCCGTCCCCTTTTCGAAGGCTTCCTCAGGACCGGCAAGTTCATGCGTTTCGATTTCGTCTTGCAGCATGAACTGGAGCGCCGCGCGGGTAATTTCGTCTTCATCCACGACAAAGACACGCCGCTGATCGACAGCCTTGGACGTTTCAACTCCGATCTGCATCCCAATATCCCCGGAACCTTTGACGCCGATACCGCCGGAGCGGACAAAAGAGGTGTCAGCAATTTCCGTTCCGTATGGCGCGCGACGCACGAACCAAGGACACCTTTAAGCGGTCATGGCGTCAATCGAAAGTGGCCGCGCAAGACGCGAGACGGTTGTTTTGTTTCCTACAGCGCGGTGTCGTCCTGTCGGGTTCGACACATCCCCGCGGCTTTTCCCGGAAATATAAATAACCGTGCATTTATAATAACTTACCATATTCACAGCACATGGCACAGCGGTTGCAATCTCAGTCCGCGGAACGGCTAGTGAGGGCTGAGTGCACGCCGACGCGGACGACGAGCGTGGTACTCCTTCCCAAAAAACCGCGAGCCCGTTTCTGTCATGAGGAACAGTCTCGCGCTGAAGGCGCGGTAGTCAATTGCACTAGTTTTATAGGAGACCCAAATGTCGAAACTACGACAAATCGCGTTTTACGGGAAGGGCGGCATCGGCAAGTCCACCACCTCTCAAAACACCCTCGCCGCGCTTGCGGAGATGGGCCACAAGATCCTCATCGTCGGCTGCGATCCCAAGGCCGACTCCACCCGCCTCATCCTGCACGCCAAGGCGCAGGACACCATCCTGAGCCTGGCCGCCGCTGCCGGGAGCGTCGAGGATCTCGAAATCGAAGAAGTCATGAAGGTCGGCTACCGCGACATCAAATGTGTCGAGTCGGGCGGTCCGGAACCGGGCGTCGGTTGCGCAGGCCGCGGCGTCATCACCTCGATCAACTTCCTCGAAGAGAACGGCGCTTACGAAGATATCGATTACGTCTCCTATGACGTGCTCGGCGACGTCGTCTGCGGCGGGTTCGCCATGCCTATTCGCGAGAACAAGGCGCAGGAGATTTATATCGTCATGTCCGGCGAGATGATGGCCATGTATGCGGCCAACAACATCTCCAAAGGCATTTTGAAATACGCCATGTCGGGCGGTGTCCGTTTGGGCGGTCTGATCTGCAATGAGCGTCAGACCGACAAGGAACTCGAACTCGCCGAAGCCATGGCAAAGAAGCTCGGCACGCAGCTGATCTATTTCGTTCCACGCGACAACATCGTCCAACATGCCGAGCTCCGCCGCATGACGGTTCTCGAATATGCTCCGGACTCGGTGCAAGCAAACCATTACCGGACGCTTGCCAACAAGATCCACAACAATGCGGGCAAGGGCATCATTCCGACCCCCATTACGATGGACGAACTCGAAGACATGCTCATGCAGCATGGCATCATGAAACCGATCGACGAATCCATCGTCGGTCAGACCGCCGCCGATCTGGCGCTGGCCTAAGCCTTATCGGATGTATCCGGCCCCTCAGAACGGGGGCCGGATTTCCGGCGGGGCCAACGGGGAAAAGCGAGGGCATCACAATGAGCGTCACTAAAATTCACGATATAGCGGAAATCAAAGCTCGGAACAGGGCACTCATTCAAGAGGTCTTGGAAGTTTACCCCGAGAAGACGGCGAAGAGGCGCGCCAAGCACCTCAACGTTCAAGAGGCTGGAAAGTCCGACTGCGGCGTCAAATCCAACATCAAATCAGTTCCCGGTGTCATGACCATCCGTGGCTGTGCTTATGCCGGCTCGAAGGGTGTGGTTTGGGGTCCGATCAAGGACATGATCCATATCAGCCATGGACCAGTCGGCTGCGGCCAATATTCCTGGGCCGCGCGGCGCAATTACTATATCGGCACGACGGGCATCGATACCTTCGTGACGATGCAGTTCACGACGGACTTCCAGGAAAAAGACATTGTCTTCGGCGGCGATAAGAAGCTCGCCAAGGTGATGGACGAAATTCAAGAACTCTTCCCGCTCAACAACGGGATCACCGTTCAGTCGGAATGCCCGATTGGCTTGATCGGCGACGACATTGAGGCCGTTTCCAAGGTCAAGTCCAAAGAGTACGACGGGAAGACGATCGTTCCCGTGCGTTGCGAAGGCTTCCGCGGTGTGTCGCAGTCCCTCGGCCACCATATCGCCAACGATGCGATCCGGGATTGGGTGTTCGACAAGATTCCCGCTGATGCGGCGCCACGATTCGAAAGCACGCCCTACGATGTCGCTATCATCGGCGACTACAACATCGGGGGCGACGCCTGGTCTTCGCGTATCCTACTCGAGGAAATGGGACTCCGGGTCATCGCGCAATGGTCCGGCGACGGAAGTTTGGCGGAGCTCGAGGCAACGCCGAAAGCTAAGCTAAATGTTCTGCATTGCTATCGCTCGATGAACTACATTTCGCGTCATATGGAAGAAAAGTACGGTATTCCGTGGTGCGAATATAACTTTTTCGGCCCCTCGAAAATCGCTGAATCGCTTCGGAAGATTGCGTCCTATTTCGACGACAAGATCAAGGAAGGCGCCGAACGCGTCATTGCCAAATATCAGCCCTTGATGGATGCCGTGATCGCGAAATACCGTCCCCGCCTAGAAGGCAAGACCGTCATGCTCTTCGTCGGCGGCCTGCGTCCGCGCCACGTCATCGGCGCGTATGAGGACCTCGGCATGGAAGTTGTCGGAACCGGCTATGAATTCGGCCACAACGACGATTATCAACGGACCGCTCAACATTATGTCAAGGACGGCACGCTGATCTACGACGACGTCACCGGCTACGAATTCGAAAAATTCGTCGAGAAAATCCAACCGGACCTTGTCGGTTCCGGGATCAAGGAAAAGTACGTTTTCCAGAAAATGGGTGTGCCATTCCGGCAGATGCATTCCTGGGATTACTCGGGCCCTTACCATGGCTATGACGGGTTCGCGATCTTCGCGCGCGACATGGACATGGCAATCAACGCGCCCATCTGGAAAATGGCCAAGACGCCGTGGAAGAACGTACCTGAACAAACCTTACTGGCCGCCGAATAGGCCACACACGCCGGCCCTCCCGTTCGGGAGGGCCGCAGCGCTCATGATCGAGCAACACATATAGAAAGGGCTTCACGATGCCACAGAATGCTGATCACGTGCTCGATCACCTCGAGCTCTTCCGCGGACCAGAATACCAGCAGATGCTAGCCGAAAAGAAACGCCTTTTCGAAAACCCGAAAGACCCGGCCGAAGTCGAAAAGATCCGGGAGTGGGCCAAGACGCCGGAATATCGCGAAAAGAATTTCGCGCGTGAGGCCTTGACCGTCAATCCCGCGAAAGCCTGTCAACCGCTCGGCGCTGTCTTCGCCGCCGTCGGTTTTGAAGGCACCATTCCCTTCGTCCATGGCTCGCAGGGCTGCGTCGCATATTATCGCAGCCACTTTTCCCGCCATTTCAAGGAGCCGAGCTCTTGCGTTTCGTCGTCGATGACGGAAGACGCCGCTGTGTTTGGCGGCCTCAACAACATGATCGACGGTCTCGCCAACACTTACGCCATGTATAAGCCGAAGATGATCGCGGTCTCGACCACCTGCATGGCTGAAGTCATCGGTGACGATCTCAATGCCTTCATCAAGACATCGAAGGAAAAGGGGTCTGTCCCCGCGGACTTCGATGTCCCCTTCGCTCATACGCCTGCCTTCGTGGGAAGCCATATTACCGGCTACGACAATGTCATGAAGGGTATTTTGGAGCATTTCTGGGATGGTAAGGCTGGAACGGCGCCAAAGATCGAGCGCCAAGCCAACGAGAAGATCAACTTTATCGGCGGCTTCGACGGCTATACCGTCGGCAATATCCGCGAGATCAAGCGACTCTTCCAAGTCATGGGCGTCGACGCAACCATCCTGTGCGACAACAGCGATGTTTGGGATACGCCCACGGACGGCGAGTTCCGCATGTACGACGGCGGCACGACTCTTGAAGACACCGCCAATGCCGTCCATGCGAAAGCAACAATTTCGATGCAGGAATTCTGCACGGAAAAGACTTTGGCTTTAGCGGCAAACCATGGTCACCAAGTCGCGGCTTTCAACCATCCTGTCGGTGTGACCGCAACCGATCGCTTCCTTATGGAAGTTTCGCGGATCACCGGCAAAGCCATTCCGGAAGAACTTGCTCGCGAGCGTGGCCGCCTGGTCGACGCGATCGCGGATTCGAGCGCGCATATCCACGGCAAGAAATTCGCTATCTATGGCGATCCCGATCTTTGCCTTGGATTGGCGGCGTTCCTGCTTGAACTTGGTGCGGAACCAACCCATGTTCTTGCCACCAATGGCAGCAAGGCTTGGGCGGAAAAGGTCCAAGCCCTGTTCGACAGCTCGCCCTTCGGCGCTAATTGCCACGTCTATCCCGGCAAGGATCTCTGGCACATGCGCTCGCTTCTGTTCACCGAACCAGTGGATTTCCTCATCGGAAACACCTACGGCAAGTATCTGGAGCGCGACACCGGAACGCCGCTAATCCGCATCGGCTTCCCCGTCTTCGATCGCCATCATCACCACCGTTATCCCGTGTGGGGCTACCAAGGCGGCCTCAATGTGTTGGTCACCATCCTCGATAAGGTCTTCGACGAGATCGACAAAAACACGAATGTGCCTTCGAAGACGGACTATAGCTTCGATATCATTCGCTAAAGTCCTCCTAGCCTGCTGAAAGCTGCCGGCTCCTTGCCTTGTGCGAGACGCCGGCAGTCAGGCGGATCTTGCCTCTGCCGCCCATCTTTCCACTCGCGTTCGCCGCCAGCTCTGGTCAAGGGAGAGACAGATGAGTTCACTATCCGCGACGATACAGGCCGTGTTCAACGAACCGGGCTGCGGCAAGAATGCGACGAAATCGGAAGCCGAGCGTAAAAAGGGCTGCACCAAGCAACTTCAGCCTGGCGGCGCGGCCGGTGGCTGTGCCTTTGACGGCGCCAAGATTGCCTTGCAACCGTTGACGGACGTCGCTCACCTCGTTCACGGTCCCATCGCGTGCGAAGGCAATTCCTGGGATAATCGCGGAGCAAAATCCTCCGGCTCCAATCTTTGGCGCACAGGCTTTACGACCGATATCAACGAGACCGATGTTGTCTTCGGCGGTGAAAAGCGGCTCTACAAAGCCATCAAGGAAATCATCGAGAAATACGACCCGCCTGCCGTGTTCGTCTATCAGACCTGCGTGCCCGCCATGACGGGAGACGACATCAATGCCGTCTGCAAGGCCGCAAAGGAAAAGTTTGGCAAGCCAGTCATTCCGATCAATTCGCCAGGCTTTGTCGGCCCGAAAAACCTCGGAAACAAGCTTGCCGGTGAGGCTTTGCTCGATTACGTCATCGGAACGGAAGAGCCCGAATATACGACCCCCTACGACCTCAACATCATCGGCGAATATAATCTTTCCGGTGAACTCTGGCAGGTCAAACCGCTTCTCGACGAGCTCGGAATCCGCATTCTATCATGCATTTCCGGCGACGGACGCTATCGCGAAGTCGCCTATTCCCATCGCGCCCGTGCTGCAATGATGGTTTGCTCCAAGGCGATGATCAATGTCGCGCGAAAAATGGAAGAGCGCTACGGTATTCCCTTCTTCGAGGGCTCCTTCTACGGTATTGAAGATTCGAGCGACTCTCTGCGCGAAATTGGCCGCCTGCTCGTTGAACGTGGAGCGCCTGCCGAGTTGCTCGACAGGATCGAAGTGGTGATCGCACGCGAGGAGGCCCGCGCCTGGGCCGCCATCGCACCCTACAAGCCCCGCTTCCGAGGCAAGAAAGTCTTACTCATCACCGGCGGCGTTAAATCCTGGTCGGTGGTTGCCGCGCTGCAGGAAGCCGGCCTCGAACTCGTGGGAACGAGTGTCAAGAAATCGACCCGCGAAGACAAGGAACGGATCAAGGAGATCATGGGCCAAGATGCCCATATGATCGATGATATGACCCCGCGTGAAATGTATAAAATGTTGAAGGACGCGAAGGCGGACATCATGTTGTCCGGCGGACGTTCGCAATTTGTCGCTCTCAAGGCCTCCATGCCGTGGCTCGATATCAATCAGGAGCGCCATCACGCCTATATGGGCTATGTTGGAATGGTTGAGCTTGTCCGCCAGATCGATAAAGCTCTTTATAATCCCATGTGGGAGCAAGTTCGCAAACCCGCGCCGTGGGATGATCCTTCGCAGAATTGGCAGGTGACGGCGCTCGCGCAGATGGACGCGGAGGCGACGGCACTTGCGGCGGATCCCGTAAAGGCCGAAAGCAAACGGCGTTCGAAAATTGTTTGCAACTGCAAGAAAGTCGATGTCGGCACGATAGAGGATGCGATCCAAATCAATAGCCTCACGACGACCGAGGCTGTGCTATTTCTCACCAGCGCGGCGAGCGGGTGCGGCATCTGTTCAGTCCGGATCGAGGGCATCCTGTCCGCGTTCCCCGTTCCGCAGCCGCTGAACGACCCGATGCCACTTGCGGCGGAGTGACCAGACAATGGCATCGGTCACCCTTGGCAAGAAAGCCTGCACGGTCAATCCTTTGAAAATGAGCCAGCCAATCGGCGGCGCGCTCGCCTTCATGGGACTGCGCGGGGCGATGCCTCTTCTGCATGGATCGCAAGGCTGCACCTCGTTTGGCCTTGTCCTCTTCGTCCGCCATTTCAAGGAAGCAATTCCTCTGCAAACGACAGCGATGAGCGAAGTTGCCACGGTTCTCGGCGGCTATGAGAATGTCGAGCAGGCCATTTTCAATATTTATACCCGGACAAAACCGGAAATCATTGGGATTTGTTCAACGGGCGTCACCGAAACAAAGGGCGATGACGTCGAAGGCTACATTAGGCTGATCCGTGAAAAGCATCCCCACCTCGCCAATTTCCCTATCGTCTATGTCTCGACTCCCGACTTCAAGGACGCGTTCCAGGATGGCTGGGCAAAGACGGTCACACGGTTGGTGGAAACTTTGGTCGAGGCGCCGTTCGACGAAACATGCAGGGATAACCAACGCGTCAACGTTCTCCCCGGTTGCCATTTGACTCCAGGCGATCTCGACGAACTTCGCACAATCATCGAAGACTTTGGTCTTAGACCAGACTTCCTGCCTGATCTCGCGGGATCGCTCGACGGTCATATACCCGACGAGTTCACACCAACCACCATTGGCGGAATTTCGGTCGAGGACATCGCGAGAATGGGCTGCGCGTCCTGGACGATCGCGATCGGCGAACAAATGCGCCCGGCCGCCGAAGCAATGATGAAAAAGACAAATGTTCCTTTCAGACTCTTCGATCGCCTCTGCGGGCTGGCCCCAAATGACGATTTGTTCATGTTCCTGAGCGAAATAAGCCGTAAGCCCGTGCCGTCCAAATACCGGCGGCAACGCGGTCAACTCGTCGATGCGATGCTCGATGGGCATTTTCATATTGGCGGCCGGAGCCTTGCCATCGGGGCCGAGCCGGACCTCCTCTTCGCGATCAGCACAATGCTCCATGAGATGGGTGCGAAGGTCGCCGCCGCGGTCACCACGACGCATTCGCCGATCCTCGCGCGTGTCGAGACCGAGAACGTCTTGATCGGCGATCTCGAAGATCTGGAGACGCAGGCAAAGACGCGGGGATGCGATCTGTTGATTACCCATTCACATGGGCGCCAAGCCGCGAAGCGTCTCGGAATCCCATTCTTCCGAATGGGTCTCCCGATGTTCGATCGGCTCGGCGCCGGACACCTGCTTTCCGTAGGTTATCGCGGAACTCGCGATCTCATCTTTCAAATCAGCAATCTTTTGATGGCCGACGCGGAACACCATCATGAGCCGACACCCGATACCTGGCGAAGTCCGGCTGAAGCTTTGGTAACCAACCCCCATCGAGAAAAGGAGCCTGCATGAAAATCGCATTTGCGACGCAAGACTTAAAACGTGTCGACGCGCATTTCGGCTGGGCGAAGAATATCGCGATCTACGAGATTGGGCCCGAGGGTCATCATTTCGTCGAGGCAGTTCAGTTTGATGGCGATCTCAAAGAGGACGGCAACGAAGACAAGCTTGCTCCCAAACTCGAGACCATCAAGGATTGCGCGATTCTCTATGTCGCCGCTATCGGTGGGTCGGGCGCCGCTCGCGTGGTCGCCAGCAACATTCACCCTATGAAGGTGAACCAGCCCGAGGAGATCGTGGATCTTCTGTGCAAACTCCAGGAAGTCTTGCGAGGCACGCCGCCGCCATGGCTGCGAAAGGCCCTCGCCAAAGGCCAAGAACGCACACTCTCCTTCGATGATTGAGGCATGACATGTCCGGTGTAGCAGAAATTCTAAAAATCGATCCGGCCGCGCAAACACCTTTCATCAAGGAGTTGGTCAAGGTTTGGCGGGCGCAAGACAGCCACGGCCACTGGGACGGTAAAGCGGATATCGACCTTCTCGAACCCTATATTCTCGACAAGGAAAAGCGGCGGGCGCTTCCGATTATGGCCGACCCCGACCCCGATACGATTTGGCGTCTCGAACTCTTCTTCAACGCCGTATGCCTCTCGATCGAGCGCGAAACCGGCGTGATGATCTCACCCATGCTGAAAATGAGCCATGAAGGGTTCGGCCGCATGGTTTTGCTTGGCGGCCGTCTTGTGACGGTCAACAAGCAGCTCCGGGACGTTCACCGGTTTGGCTTCGACACGCTGGGAAAGCTAGCGGAAGAAGGCCAAAAATATGTAGATGCAGGAATCGCGATGATCAAGCAGTTCCCTGACGTCGCGAAATATTGACAGGAAGCCAAGACGATGAGCGACTTTGAAACCTTGAAGGCGGAGATCAAAAAGCTTTCCGCGAAGGCGACGCAAGCCAAGATGGATTTGCATGACCTATCCGAGGAGCTGCCTATCAGTTGGCAGACCATCCCTGAGATCGCGCGTCGTGCCTACGAGTCTTACGAGGAACTCGAACGCAAACGCGCCGCCTTGAAAGACCTTGAAACCGCTTGATTACAAACTTCTTGATTAAAGGACGGCGGCGATGCGCCATTCGACCAAAGACGGGCGCGATTGGAAACCAGAGTTTCTCGTCGCAATCAATCCGGACAAATGCATCGGCTGCGGCCGGTGCTTCAAGGTCTGCGGCCGCAGTGTCATGACCCTCAAGGGGTTGAACGACGAGGGAGAACTCGTCGCGCTCGATGACGACGAGGACGATGAAATCGAAAAGAAGATTATGGTGATGGATGACGAAGGCGCCTGCATTGGGTGTGGCGCCTGCGCTCGCGTTTGCCCCACGAATTGTCAGACCCACGCCGCGATTACGGCGGAAAAGGCGTAGAGCGCTATGCCGGGACGCGCGGACAAAACCTATCCGTGGTTGGTGAAAGCCTCTGAAGGTTCGGGGATGGACTCGTTCGACATTCACGTCTGCGCCTCGATCCTGGCCATGGGTCTCAGCGAGAGCACCGTGGAAGGCGGCTCGGTCTGCAAGTTGGTCGGACTTGACGGTCATTCCTTGCGATGCCTGATCGAGGGAATGTTTCCCGGCGTGGCCGATGAATTCGACCAGACTTTCAATCCATGCGCGCTCGCTATCGGCGCGGAAGAGCAATCGCTTCGAGACCTCCTGTGGATGTACGCGTCAAATCATAGCGCATTTCACCGTGATCTCACGGCAATGATCGCACGCCGCTGCATTTGTCCGCACCATCTTTGGCAAGACCTCGGCCTTCATAACCGGGGAGAACTCTCCCGCCTCATGACCCGGCATTTTACTCCCCTGGCGGCGAAAAATCGGGGTGACATGAAATGGAAAAAGTTTTTATACCGGATGGTCTGCGGAACGGAAGGTTTCACGTTTTGCGCCGCGCCGGTCTGCTCGGACTGCGATGATTTTGCGCTTTGTTTCGGAGCGGAGGATGGCGAATCTCTATTGGCAAAAGCCAATTTTGCACAGGCCGCCGCAGGTTGATCTCACGACCTATTCGATCCCTTGATCACGTGCCTTCCACATGGCGGCGATACGGAAGCGTTCGTTGATCGCCGCTGGACTTGCGAGAATCTGAGCCTCGACGTCTCTTAACGCATCTTGCACGATCTCCGCCTCTTCTTGAGTCAGGGCAACGCGGCCCGCCAAATGGGTCGCCTCCGGGAGAACCTCGAGGATCGCACGCTTGTTAGGATGCTTCTTGACTTCGACGAGTTCAAAGGCTTCGAGGACTCCCCCGAGAGTGATGGCCAATCCATTCACTTCCAACTTGCGTCCATCCTGAGTTGTCTTAACAAGCGTCGCCATTTCCATGCTCCTCGGCCGCGAGCCAACTATAACCACCCTGATCCCAAAGCTGGGCGAGCGTCTGGTCGGCTGCCCAATTTGGAAATTGTTCTCTTATCGTTTGATAATCCGCCTTCAGGCGGCTTGCGTCATCGCCGCTCAACCGGGCGGTGAGACTTTCCGATTTGCACCGGAGAACATAGGTCAGGCCATCCGGCGAGGACAAAAGGGCGTAATCCAAACCATCGGCTAGAACGGTCAATGCGTCAGGTTCATCTGTCACCTACGCGATCCCTTTAAGCTGATCTCTCAGGCCGCTTCGGCCGCCGCGTCGCTTTGTAGGTTCCATTCCGCCCAAGACCCGTCATAAACGGCGACGCCGGGATACCCCATAACGTGCAGGCCCAACGCAAGAACACATGAAGTGATCCCGGAGGCACAAGTCGTGATGATAGGACGTTCAAGATCGATGCCTGCGAATGCAAAACGCGCCCTCATCGCTTCAACCGGCAAGAGGGTGCCGCTATCGGGTTCGATGAGGTCACCCCACGGGACATTGACCGCATCTGGAATATGACCTCGTCGCTTTTGCGGAAAGACATCCTCCTGTGTTCCGTCGAACTTGGCGGGACCGCGCGCGTCGATGAGCTGGGCTGCCCCGCGTACGACGTTAGCCTTGATGTCATCCAACCCGTAGAGCAACGATGGAATCAAGGTTGCCGTCAAATTGCGTGGCTCGGGACGGACCGGCGATATTTCAACTGGGCGTTTTTCCTGAGTCCATTTTCCATAGCCGCCATCCAACAGGGCGACATTGTCGAAGCCAAAAGCTCGGAACATCCACCAAACGCGCGCCGCCGCCGAACCACCGCAAAGACGATCGTAAACGATCACGCGATCGCCATCCCCAACACCTAGGAGCCCAACCCTTGTGGCGAAATCTTCCGCCGTCGGAAGCATATGGGGTAAAGGGCTCGATTTGTCGGCGATGTGGTCGATATCGAAGTGAACCGAACCTGGCAGATGCCGTCCGCGATACTGAGTTCTGCCGTCAAGATTCGTACTGACGTGGTGCCAGGTACAATCGAGAACCCGGACATCCGGATCCGCGAGATGATCTTCGAGCCATGCGGTGCTAACCAAGGCGCTGCAGGTGCCGGTAACCATGCTGGTATCATCTCCATGTCAGGGTTGTTAAGAAACACAAACTGACAAACGGGATCTTCAGGCAAGATGCTTTCGATCCGCGTTCCAAACGTCAAAAACTTTTGGGCATGGGATAGCCACTGCGCGGTCTCGTATCGTAAAATTCGGGCTTCTCGGGCCAACCGCCGTCTTCGCTTATTTCGAAGCGCGCGACCCGGACGGGCGCCCCGACGGAACAAGAGACTTCGGCAAATTTAATCTCGCGGTTGCCGGGACCCGCGGAGAAATCAGCGACATCGGTGCCATCGGCCTTTCTTGCTCTCGCGAAGCCCGGTGTCCCGACCGCTACGGCTAAGACTGCGCTGTCAGCGAAGAGAGGTGTTTCACCGTTGCTGGTTGGTTCCCCGAAAGCCGGTGTCGCGAACGTGAAGGTTGCCAACACACCACTTCGCTCGACGGCATGATCGGCCGATACCGGGCGGGCAACCGAATAGATAGTCAAGGTCCCGCCGCTAAGGGCTTCCTTGATTTCATCGAGGCTAGCTTGAGCGAATTCCGCCGTGACGTTCATTCCGGTTTCCTTATCCAAACAATTCGAAGACTTGACCGGAATGACATCAAGTTCCGTGCCATATGACGAGGGCATATTTCGCGTTCTGGCGAAAGGCGCGTGAACGACGCCCGCAAACCAACACAAGTTCGATTTATAACACGCGAAACCAAAGTCTCGCTCGAAAATTGTTTGCTTTGCGACAAAGCACGATTTCTCAGGTAATCCGCGAGGCGGAGCATGCAATGTGCGCGAATATTGCAACGGCCACGTCATCTCCGGTCTTTGAGGAAAGATGCATGCTTGAGACGGCAATCATTGGAGGAGGGCTTTGTGGTCTCGCGCTTGCACGGGGACTGCAAGCGCGGGGACAGACCTTTACCCTCTTCGACGCACGCGGCCGGCTTGGCGGCCGGATATTATCCGTGCCCCTGGCGCAGAGCCGGATGCACGCCGACCTGGGCGCGGCATGGTTTTGGCCCGGCACACAGCCGCTCGTCACGCGCCTCGTATCGGATCTCGGTCTGGAGTCCTTTGCGCAGCACGATGAAGGCGGCGTTCTCTATCTCCGCGACCCCGATAAAAGACCGGACGTGGCCATGGATGGACCGGTCCACGCCGGCGCGCGCCGGATCGAAGGCGGCATGGGACGCCTCGTCGCGGCGCTCGCCGCTAGCCTCGAGAGCGAAAGCGTGCAGCTAGGCCATGCACTCGTGGCTCTCCGCGATAACGGAGACCATATTATTCTCGAGTTTCGATCAGGTGGCAACATCGTTACGGTTCCCGCCCGCAAAGCCGTTCTCGCTATCCCACCCCGGCTCCTGGAAGAACATGTCCGTTTCGACCCGCCTCTAGATCCCGCGCTCAAGACCGTGATGCGCGACACGCAAACCTGGATGGCTGGCGCTGCCAAGGTCATTGTCGCCTATGACAAGGCAGTTTGGCGCGACGCCGGCCAAGCGGGCAATGCCTTCGTGACGCACGAGCAAGCCGTGCTGGGCGAAATCTTCGACGCCTGTGGACCGGCGCCGGACCCGGCCGCGTTGGGGGGCTTCCTCGCTTTGTCGCCGGATCAACGAACCAGCTTCGCCATCGGTCTGCCCCTGCTGATCGAAAGCCAGATGGCTCAAGTTTTTGGTACCGCCCTGCCCGAGGGCGAGCAGCATTATCAGGATTGGAGTCACGAGCCTTTCACCTGCGCAAGCCTGGACCGCCTCGAGCCGCGCGTGGATCAGACCGGCTTCGGAAATCCCTTGTTACGAAGCATGCTCTGGGGTGGCAAGCTGCACTTGGGCGGTTCGGAAACAGCGTCCAATGGCGCCGGCTATCTCGAGGGCGCGATCGGCGCCGCGCGGCGCCTGGAGCAAAGCCTCGCGCGCGTGCTGACGGCCGCGCGGAAGGCTGGAGATGCCGCGCCAGGCCCGGAGGATCCCAACGCCGCGAGTCTCGCGGCATTCGGTGCCTGGGTGCAAGACCAGCGGCAGCCGGCGTTTGAGAGCTACCGTCAGCGTCTACATCGGGGTTTGTCGGCGAACCAGCGGGACCAATTGACGCAGAGAGCAGTCCTCGGCGCGATGGAGGAAGCTTATGGCAACGCCCTTGCCATGCTTGACGCACTCCCGTTCGTAACCGCATCCGTGGCTATCGAGCAAGGCCGTTGTGCCCTGATGCCGAATGTCCAAGCACCGTTCGGCCCGTTCATGAAGATGCTTATGGAAGACGTCGTGGCTTTCAACCGGACCTCCTGCGCGCTCTCGAACTTTCCGGAAGAGCATCGTCTCTCGACCGAATACGAACACGTGATCTTGCGCGATATCGCTGCCGCATGGCGCGAGTTCTCTCTCAATGCCAATAGCCTGCTCCTGGCCAAAGCAAGCCTGGTGGCGGGAATCCGTTGAGATAGCGTTTGCGGCATGCAAAACCAAAGAGGAAAAGATGGATAACGGCGTTGCCTATGCGATTTGCGCGATGCACGACATTCCAAGCCAAAAGGCTCGGGGCTTTCATCTCCTGCGCGTCGGCGAGGACGGCGTCGTCCGGCCCTGGCCCATCATTGTCGTACGATGGGGCCGCCAAGTATTCGGTTACGTCAACAGATGCCCCCACGACGGCGTCACGCTCGACTGGGAGAGGAACCAGTTCCTCGACCCAAACGGTGTCCGGCTCATGTGCGGCAAGCACGGCGCCCTTTTCGAACTGGGCACGGGCTATTGCGTCGACGGGCCATGCAAAGGACGCGGGCTGGAACCGGTCGCATTGAGCATCATCGACGGCGATATTTGCGTAACCGGTGTCGAACTTGCCGAAGACGATGAAACCGTCTCCGACGATTAGGAGAGCGACGACGTGCTCTCCTAATCACTTTAATGAGCCGTTAGGCCCTGTTGAACCAAGATGCAGGACATTGCGAGCAAGCGCCTCCCGTCCCGGATGGCAAGGGCAAAGACGGGCCGGACCTGCCTTGCGCGGAAAGACTTAGACCGGACGGTTTTCGTTCCGGTTCTTGACGGGTTCCATCCGTTCCAGCCCCTGTTCGTACGAAATCGCCTCGTAGGTCTCGTTGAATCCGAGCGCCGCGTCGAGCACGTGATCAAGCTTGCCCGCCGTATTCAATTTCTTGATATCGTTCTTATCGACGCTCAACAAATCGCACATCTCCTTCCAAACCGTCGATTCGTCGCACGGCAAAACGAAAAACGGAATGCCGTCCACGGTAATCTGATATTTGGCGAGAAGGTCGATGTTGTTGCAAAAGACAAAATATTTTCCCGTTGGGCTGAGGAGGCTGTCGAGGACGTCGCGCAGAGGCTTGAGATAAGCAAAGGAATGGAGGTAGCCAACGAGAATCGGAATAGTGGATTCGCCCTCGTTCACGACCGTGAGCACCGCTTCCAACGAATATTCCGGCGGCCTTTTCTCATCCGCCAGCTGCGTTTGGAATTTGATCGCGATGTCGCCACGGAAGCCAAACCGGTCCGGCTTTGTCGTCGGCGCCTTCAGAACCGCGTTGAGGAGGCGGCCCTCCTGGTCCAGCCGGTTTAGAGCGGTCTTCTCAATTGTCGTCATCAGAACCCTCTCGATACCACATTTTCGATGTTCGCGCACCTGCGCGGAGTCATGCAATGCAAAGGGTCTGCCGTTTGCCAAACCGGGTGGCGCGAACCATGCAGCTTTGTGCCCAATCGAATCTCCATGAAATCGAGAAGGCATATGACGAATCTTACGATCGAGCGGCTCTACATCGAATCGATGATCTCCGCCTTCCCCGAACTTGCGCCGCTGACGGAGCAGCTCCGGTTCGGCGACAGAGCCGATGTCTCGATCCGTAGCCTCTCGAGCGAGGCGCTCGAAATGTTGGAGACCCTCTACCGCAACGCCGGGCCTTCGATGCAAACCCGGCATGCGCAATTAGCTGCGCTCCGCTCGGCCATTTCCCATGACGCCGCGCGATTCACATCGGAGGATCTCGAAGCCGCCCTGCCCGCGATCACCCGCTATCTCATCGCGCACGGCATCCGTGGATGGTTGTTTACATCCAATGTCGCAAACCATCCATTGCCCTATGTCGTCACCCGCATCGATTATACCGCGCCCTCGAATGACGAATCCGGACGTCTTTTTCTCGAACTCAAAGCCAATGCAAAAGGGACAATCACGGGAATGACGCTGCGCATTTCGGGAGGCGACATCGCCGGCCGGACCGTGCCCGAAATATTCGCCGCCAAGGGATTTCTCAAGGAAACACCCGAACTCATCGACGCTTACGACGAGACGACGGAACGCTATTTCAATTGGCGTTCCCAATACGGCGCGCAATTCTCGGCAAGGGGCACGGGCTTCTACACCGACGACCCGAACGCGTCACACCGGGACACCGATTGGTCCCGGAAGGATGTGATCGTCCTTTCATCGGACGGAGGCCCCGCCCGCCTCGTCAACGACGAGAGCATTCTGACCGGCCGCTCGACGGTGCTCGACGTCACCGGCGATATCCTGGGGCCCTTCCTGCGCAAGGCCGCGAAAAGCAATCTCTACAGCGCCGAGGACGAGGTCGAAGCCTCGAAAGCCGCGATTCCCAAGGGGCTGTTCAGCCGCATCCCCGTCCATCCCTACATCCTGATGTTCCACCTCGACCGGCATCATTACATGTGGGTCCATGTCGCCGACATGGAACCCTATGCCTATCAACCCGGGCTCAAACACAAGCTCATCCTTCCGGATGAGCAGACCGATCTCATCGATATCCTGACGGCCGAAATGGACGTCTTGATGGATGATGTCGTGGCGGGGAAGTCGGGCGGAACCACGGTTCTTTGCGCCGGGCCGCCTGGGGTCGGCAAGACATTGACCGCCGAAGTCTATGCCGAAATCATTAGGAGACCGCTTTACCGCGTCCATTCCGGTCAACTCGGCCTGAACGTCGCCGCAATGGAAACCGCCTTGAAGGACGCGTTGACCCGGGCGCAGCGCTGGGGCGCCGTCATGCTGATCGACGAAGCCGACGTGTACATCAAACGGCGCGACGACAATATCGCGATGAACGCCGTCGTGGGAGTATTCCTCCGGGTCTTGGAGTATTTCAACGGTCTCCTCTTTCTCACGACAAACCGGATCGACGACATCGACGAGGCGATTGTTTCGCGCTGTATCGCCTTGGTAAAGTTCTCGGCCCCGGATGACGCGGCAAGGCGGCGGATTTGGGCCGTCATGACCGGGCAATTTGCAGTCGACGCCAGCGATCCCTTGCTCGATTCCTTGGTCGAAACATTCCCGGCGGCAAGCGGCAGGGACATCAAAGGACTGACCAAGCTTGTCGCCAAATATTGCAACCACAAAAAGATCGCGCCCTCGCTGGATGTCTTCAAGCGCTGCGCCGTCTTCCGCGCGATCGATCTGAAACCCGCGCCCCTCGAATAATGGTGGGCGATGGTCCTGAATCATACGTGTCGGAAACCGGACACTCGTCACGAAGCCCATAGCGCAAAGTTTATTTTATTGAAATAAATCAATACCTTCCAACATGGCACACCTCTTGCCACCAGCTTGCCAAAGACTTGATACGCGGAGATAGGCGCAGATGATTACGTTAACCAATAGCGCGCTGAATGCTGTCAAGACCGCGATTGGCGCGGCCACGGAACCCGTGGACGGTCTGCGCATCATGGTCGAAACGGGCGGATGCGCCGGTTACAAATATCTCATGGGCCTGGTGAACGAACCCAAGCCCGACGACACGATCATCGAGCGCGACGGCATCAAACTCTTCGTCGAATCGAATAGCCACGAAATCTTGGCGGGAACGACGATTGACTTCGTGGTGGCGCTCGAGGGATCGGGCTTCACTTTCGAAAACCCGAACGCGACGTCGAGCTGTGGCTGCGGAAAGTCCTTCAGCTAATCCCTTAAATGGATCAATCGCCATGCCGGAAATTGGAGTTCCCATGCTTGCCGAAGCCGAACAGATCACCCAAACGCAAACGCGGGAAGCGCGGCGGATCGAGGTCATCAACGAGGTGATCGAAGAGGTTCGCCCCAATCTTCGCCGGGATGGCGGGGATTGCGTCTTTGTTGGAATCGAAGGCAACAAGGTGATGGTCAAACTGTCCGGTGCGTGTGTCCTATGCAAGCTCAGCAGCGCCACATTGGAAGGCATTCAGTCTCGCATCATCGAAAAGCTCGGTGAATTCGTGCGGTTGGTTCCCGTTCCCATGGGCGGGGTCAAACCCACACATTAGAGGGTTGCGTCTTGGCACCGGTTTATCTCGATAACAACGCCACGACACGCACCACCCCCGAGGTGGTCGCCGCAATGCTGCCGTTCTTTACCGGACAGTTCGGCAATGCCTCTTCGACACATGCCTTCGGCTCCGATGTTTCGGGCACGGTCAAGCAGGCGCGGCAAGACTTGCAGACGCTGATCGGCGCCGCCTTCGATCATGAGATCATTTTTACCTCAGGCGGGACAGAGTCCGACAATGCGGCCATCCTCTCGGCATTGGAGACCCAAACCGGGCGCGACGAAGTGGTCACCAGCGCGGTCGAACATCCCGCGATTCTCTCCCTTCTCGGGCATCTCCAAAAAACGCGCGGAATCACCGTCCATTATATCGGTGTCGACTCCTACGGACGTTTGGATCTCGATGCCTATAGGCGCGCGCTCGGGCCGCGAACCTGTATCGCGTCGATCATGTCGGCCAATAACGAAACGGGGACCTTGTTCCCTGTCGAAGACTTGGCCGCGCTTGCGCACGAGGCCGGCGCGCTGTTTCACAGCGATGCGGTTCAAGCCGCCGGTAAGATCGCGCTTGATCTTAAAGCAAGCGCAATCGACATGCTTTCGCTCTCAGGACACAAACTGCACGGACCCAAGGGAATCGGTGCGCTCTATGTCCGCAAGGGCGTCAAATTCAAGCCGCTCATTCATGGCGGCCGTCAGGAGCGTGGGCGGCGCGGCGGCACGGAGAACGTGCCCGGGATCGTTGGGCTAGGCAAGGCGGCGCAACTCGCGCATGCGTCGACTGGCGACATGAGCCGCATTCGCGCGCTGCGCGACAGACTCGAGCAGGGCATCATGGGGTCCATCAGCCATTGCCGCATTAACGGCGACGTCGAGCACAGGCTACCGAACACGTCCAACATGTCCTTCGACTATCTCGATAGCGAACCCATCTTGCTCAATCTCGACAGGGCGGCGATCGCGGCGTCCTCGGGTTCGGCCTGCGCCTCGGGGTCCATGGAGCCCTCCCACGTCCTTCGCGCGATGAAAGTGCCTCCCCTAGCCTTGCGTGGGGCCATTCGGTTCTCGCTGTCGCGGGAAACATCCTTGGCGGAAGTCGACCGGGTAATCGATTGCCTGCCAGCAATAATTACGCGCCTGAGAGCCATGTCGCCTCCATGGCTCGACCGCGAGACGATCGCCACTTTACCGGGGCTGGATCATAAGAGGGGCAGCAATGACTCTCATGCCGTTTAGCCTTCCCACGGTCGTCATCAACGATACGACGCTGCGTGACGGCGAGCAAGCACCAGGCGTCGCCTTTACATTGCGCGAAAAAATCGAAATCGCACAAAAACTGGAAGCAGCCGGCGTCGATGAAATCGAGGCTGGTATTCCCGCGATGGGCGAAGCGGAAATCGAGTCCATCGCAGCCGTGGCATCGGCCGTATCGCGGCCGGCCGTCATTGCTTGGTGCCGCATGAGCGAAGCCGATGTGGATGCGGCGATCAAGTCGGGGGTCAAACGGGTCAACCTGTCCGTGCCCGTGTCGGACCGGCAGATCTGGGTCAAATTCCGGTCGACCCGCGAAGACGTGATCGCACGCATCAAACGTGTCGTCGCTTATGCGCGAGGCCATGGCCTATCCGTCGCCTTGGGCGGCGAGGATTCGAGCCGGGCGGATTTCGATTTTCTTCGCTCCGTCATCGCTGTCGCCGAAGAGGCGGGGGCACATCGCTTCCGCTTCGCCGACACACTCGGCGTGCTCGATCCCTTCGCGACCTACGAGATCTTCCGGTCCCTTCGCGCGGAGACGGATCTCGAACTCGAATTTCACGGCCACGACGATCTCGGACTGGCCACGGCGAATACGCTTGCGGCAATTCGAGGCGGCTCCAATCACGCGAGCGTGTGCGTTCTCGGTCTCGGAGAGCGCGCGGGAAACGCCGCGCTCGAGGAAGTCGTAGCGGCGCTCAGACAGATTGCGGGCCGGAAAACATCGATCGACCTAACCCACCTTCCCGGATTGGCGGAACTTGTGGCCTCCGCCGCCGGCCGGCCCATCCCCGCGGCGAAACCAATCGTCGGCTCGGCGGCGTTCGCTCATGAGTCCGGCATCCACGTCTCCGGCCTTCTGCGCGATCCACGCTGCTACGAATCTCTGGATCCCGCCCTCTTTGGCCGGACTCGTAGCATCGTTCTTGGCAAACATTCGGGAACGGCAGCGGTCGCGAACGCGCTTTCGACAATCGGCCTACCTGTCGATGAAACCAGGGCACGACGGGTCCTCGAACTGGTCCGGACGGCGGCGGTTTCGCTCAAAAGACCGGTCAATGAAATCGACTTGATTAGGTTCCATGCGGAAACGGATCCAAACCATCCCGTCTTGCTGGATGAACCCGAATTCGTTTGAAGCGCGGCTTCGATCTAGCGCAAAACACATTGAGGGCTCCACACGTGAGCGAACAATTGAACATTTGGACGCTCATCCCGGAGGATGTCCATTGCGTCAAGGCGCGTCATCCGGTCGCGCGGCACACATTCGAAGCCGTGTTGACATATCCGGGTGTGCACACCGTTGTCATCCATCGCGCGGCAAACCGCTTATGGCGCCGTGGACTCCGGTTCCCGGCACGTATTCTCTCATGGTTCGGACCGCTGATGGCGAATGTCGACATCCATCCGGGCGCGGCCGTTGGAAGACGGTCTTTCATCGATCACGAAGAATTGCGGCAATCAGGCCGCAAATAGGGAGCATTGATGACTATGAGCGTGCTTGACGATCTCGGACGCTTATCCACGGCGGAAGACTTTTTCGTCTATCTCGACGTGCCCTTTGAACCCTCCGTCGTTCAAGTCGCGCGCCTCCATATCCTGCGCCGCATGGGACAATATCTCAAGGGAAGCCAGATCGACGGTGTCTTCGAGAAGCGCGACGATCTCGAAATCCGCGAATTTTGCCGCGCCCACCTTGCCCAGGCCTACGAGGATTTCGTGAAGTCGTCCCCGATTCAGGAACGCCTCTTCAAAGTCCACAAAGAAGCAGTGGAGCCAAAGTCAGAGCCCAAGAAGGCATTTGTGCCGCTGTCTTCCCTCACCTTTCCGGCAAAGGAAACGTGACAATCCTGTAGCCTATCCGACAGGTTCGTTTGCTTCCATCGTATTTCCCGCCGAAAAAATCGACCCGGCTTTAATTACATAATATATTTCATCTACTTACTAAAGTTGAAGGAGTTGGCATGCTGCTTGCCGGCGAGTATCCGCAAAGACCGCTCGAAGCGGGCATTCAGACGAAAGTGAAAAGCGATGCATATCGTCGTTTGCGTGAAGCAAGTTCCAGATAGCGCGCAAATCCGCGTGCATCCCGTGACGAACACAATCATGCGCCAAGGCGTGCCCACAATCATCAATCCTTATGATCTCTTCGCGCTCGAAGAAGCGATGCGCTTACGCGACCTCATCGGGGGCGAAGTCACCGTGTTGACCATGGGGCCGCCGATGGCCGAAGACTCGCTGCGCAAGGCCTTGACGTTCGGCGCCGACCGCGCCGTCCTCTTAACCGACCGCTTCTTCGCGGGATCGGACACGTTGGCCACGAGCTACGCCCTAGCGAGTGCCTTGACCAAGATTGGTCAAGAGTTCGGTTTGCCCTCCATCGTCTTCACGGGAAAACAGACCATCGACGGCGATACGGCGCAGGTGGGTCCTGGCATAGCTAAGCGCCTCGGGCTCAATCAGCTCACCTATGTCGCGCGGATCGTGGAGCTCGACACGGAAGCTAATAAAATCGTCGTCGAACGCCGTGCCGAGGGGGGAGTCCAAGTCTTGGAGACGCGTCTCCCCGTGCTCATCACGATGCTGGAGGGGGTCAACGAAATCCGCCGCGGATCGCTCGAGAGCGCCTACCGCGCGGCCTCGGCCAAGATCGTGACTTGGAACGCCGCCGCTGCTGGGATTACCGATCTGACGAAGTGCGGGCTGAAGGGTTCGCCCACCATCGTCAAAAAGGTCTTCGCGCCCACCCCGCGCGCCGAAAAAGCATATCAGGTGCCAACGGCCGGTCTTGCGTCAGAGGCGCTCGCCGAAGCGGTCATCGCTGAAATTTTTTCGCGCCAGCCCTCCGTCGAGAGCGATCTCGTCCGATTTTCCGCCGGGCAATAAGGAGCGAATGATATGACCGATGCCCCGAAAGCGGCCCCCGCAACAAGCAGCCGGGCCGGCACGAAAAAGGAATTGTCCGAGCATTTCAAAACCTACAAGCATGTGTGGGTTTTCATCGAATGCGAGTATGGCGTCATTCATCCCGTTTCGCTGGAACTTCTCGGCGAGGCCCGGAAGCTTGCGGATAAGCGCGGTGTTTCCCTTGCGGGAATCATCTTAGGAAGCGACGCGGACATGATCGCCGCAACCGCGTCCGTCTGCTTTGAACACGGTGCCGACGTCGTCTACACCGTGACCGATCCTGCCTTGGAACATTATCGCAACGAGGCCTTTACAAAAGGCATGACCGATGTGGTCAACACCTATAAGCCCGAAATTCTGCTTCTTGGCGCGACGACCCTCGGCCGCGATCTCGCGGGGTCGGTCGCCACGACGTTGCTGACGGGCCTGACGGCGGATAGCACGGCCTTGGCGATCGACGACGAAGGTTCGCTGGCCGCCACCCGCCCGACCTTCGGCGGCTCGCTTCTCTGCACGATCATGACCTTGAACTACCGGCCGCAGATGGCGACGGTGCGGCCCCGCGTCTTCGGGATGCCCGCTCGTCAGCCAGGGCGGCGCGGTGAAATCATCGATCACCCCCTGAACCTTGCCGAACAAGACATTGTCACCAAGGTTCTGCAATTCGTCGCGGACCGGGATTCCAACCAAAGTCAGCTCGCCTATGCCGATATCGTGGTTGCGGGAGGCCTCGGTCTCCGCTCCGCCGAGAATTTCGAACTCGTCAAAGCGCTCGCCAGTGTCCTCGGCGCGGAATACGGAGGCTCTCGCCCGCTTGTCCAAAAAGGTTGGATCACCGCCGACCGGCAAATCGGCCAGACCGGCAAGACAATCCGTCCGAAACTCTATATCGCCGCCGGCATTTCCGGCGCGATCCAACATCGGGTCGGCGTCGAAGGAGCGGATACGATCGTGGCGATCAATACGGATCCGAACGCCCAGATTTTCGAGTTCGCCCATCTCGGGATCGTCGCCGATGCGACCAAACTGTTGCCGGCGCTGACCGAGGCATTCCGTAAACGCCTTTCCGTCAACCGGCTCGCGAGTTAGGGAGGCCACCATGATCGAAGAACATTTCGACGCAATCGTTGTCGGCGCGGGTCCCTCGGGGAACGCCGCGGCATATACGATGGCCAAGGCGGGGCTCAAGGTTCTGCAGCTGGAGCGCGGCGAATATCCCGGCTCGAAAAACGTTCAAGGCGCAATCCTTTACGCCGATGCGCTGGAGAAAATCATCCCGGATTTCCGCGAGGACGCGCCGCTCGAACGGCATATCATCGAGCAACGCCTTTGGACGATGGATGAGAAATCCTATGTCGGCATGCACTACCGCTCCGAAGATTTCAATGAAGAGCGTCCCAACCGCTATACAATCCTGCGCGCCCAATTCGACAAATGGTTCAGCAGCAAGGTTCGCGAAGCGGGCGCGATACTTCTCTGCGAAACCACCGTCACGGAACTCATCCGGGATGGCGCAGGCAAGGTCACCGGTGTCAAGACAGACCGCCAAGGCGGGACCGCTTTCGCCGATGTCGTGATTCTCGGCGAGGGCGTCAATGGCCTCGTCGGCCAGCGTTCCGGCCTGCGGCCCGAGCTTCAGCCCGACAGCGTGGCGCTCGCGGTCAAGGAAATGCATTTTTTGCCACGCGAAGTGATCGAAAGCCGCTTCAACCTGAGAGGCAACGAAGGTGTCGTCATCGAGGCAATGGGAACAATCACGGACGGAATGACGGGCACGGGCTTTCTCTATACCAATCAAGAATCCGTTTCCGTTGGCATCGGCTGCATCGTTTCCGACTTCGCGGAAAGCGGCAAGACCGCCTACGGCTTGCTCGAGGCCTTCAAGAACCATCCGAGCATCAAACCACTTCTCGAAAACTCGGAGTGCAAGGAATACGCGGCGCATTTGATCCCGGAGGGCGGATATCATTCGATTCCCGAGCTATATGGCGACGGATGGCTCGTCGTCGGCGACGCTGGTCAATTCGTCAATGCCGTTCACCGCGAAGGTTCGAATCTCGCGATGACCACAGGCCGTATCGCGGGCGAAACCATCGTCGCGCTCAAGCAGCGCGGTGTCGCGATGTCGAAGGCCAATCTCGCCGCCTACAAGCGAACGCTCGACGAAACCTTCGTTATGAAGGACCTCAAAAAGTATAAGCGCATTCCGGCTCTCCTACACGGGAATAAGCAACTCTTCGGTCTCTATCCCAGGCTTCTCACCGCCGCGGCGCAGACTTGGTTTCGCGTGGACGGCGTCGATAAGCGCTCGAAGGAAAACCAAATTCTCAAATCTTTCCGGAAGGGACGCACTCTTTCGGGTCTTATCGGGGACGCATTCAAACTGGCGAGGGCATGGCGATGACAGATGCGATGAACGTATCCAGCACCGGCTTCAAGGTCGAGGAGAAGCTGTTCCAAAATCGCTATCTCGTCGACGTGGGCCGGCCCCATATTACGATAAGGCCGCATGACGTTCCTTCGAAGGCTCTGCTTGCCCTGACGCATGCATGCCCCGCTGGCTGCTATAGCAGGAATGACAGCGGACAGGTGGAAGCAACTATCGACGGCTGTCTGGAATGTGGCACTTGCCGCGTGATTACGGCCAAGACTGGCGACATCGAGTGGGATTATCCGCGCGGCGGGTTCGGCGTCCTGTTTAAATTCGGCTAGCCCGGATGCTTGGCGATCCATTAACGATTGAACCCTTGCGTTTGACGGACGTGGACATCGAGCGTCTCGCCGAAGAGGATCTCCGGTTCGGTGATCTGACGACACGTGTTCTTGGGATCGGCGGCAAGCCTGGCCGCATGACCTTTACCGCGCGTCAAAATCTCATCCTAAGCGGCGCGAGCGAAGCGGTCCGGTTGCTTCGCCGGCTGGGCGTCACGGTTTCTTACGCTGGCAACTCTGGGGAGCCTTTCGCGGCGGGAGCTCTCTTGCTCGAAGCAACAGGATCAGCCGCTTCGCTCCACGGTGGATGGAAGATAGCGCAAACACTGATGGAATGGGCATCTGGCGTCGCGACGGAAACAAACGAAATCGTTAAGGCGGCCCGAGCCGTGGCCCCGTGTATTGGCGTGTTCTGCACCCGTAAATCCGTCCCCTTTACACGGCAGCTGTCCCTAAAGGCCATCTTGGCCGGTGGGGCGGAAATTCATCGCTTGGGTCTTTCGGATACGGTCATGCTTTTTCCGGAGCATCGCGCGTTTCTCGACACTCCCACCGATCTCAGGCCCGCCATTGCCCATTTGAAAAGGCAGGTACCCGAACGTTCTGTCATGATCGAAGTCACGTCGGAAGATGAAGCTGTTGGTGCCGCCGAGGCTCTCGCCGATGTCATTCAGCTCGAAAAATTCGAACCGGCCTCCGCGCGGCGGGTCGTAAATTCCATTCGGAGAAGAGAAGATGGACGCCCCGTCATCGCCGCGGCCGGCGGCATCACCGCCGGGAACGCCGCCGCCTTCGCGGCAGCGGGCGTGGATGCCTTAGTGACATCATCACCGTTCCAGGCGCGTCCACTCGACATCAAGGTTGTGATCGAACCAATATAAACGGGCTCGTAATCGTCTCCTTTGGGATGTGCCCTTCTCCCCGTCCGATAAAAACAACAATGTCTGAAAGACAACGCGCGTTTCGCGAGAAGTGAACATCGAGGGTATGATCTCGCTGGAAACTGACGGCTTTGTTTGGGTTATGGCCATGGCATACTGCTTGCGAAAGAAAGCACGCTGGCGATTACGTTCGATCAATCGCGCGCGCGGAAGATCGCATGATGGATTCGCGTCCACCATTCAACGAGGAGACAGCTCGTGGCCTATAAAATCGTGGCTTCGCAATGCACGACCTGCAGCGTTTGCGAGTTTGAATGCCCCAACGCCGCTATATCAATGAAGGGGGATACGTTTGTCATCAACCCTAAGAAATGCACGGAATGCGAAGGGAGCTTCGAGACGCCGCAATGCGCCGAGGTCTGCCCTGTTCCAAATACCTGCGTCCCCGCCTAACGCTTGTCATACTAACCACCGGTCCGGCCTGGAGGCACTCTTTAAAGGACCCCCTACCGTTCTGATTTCAACCGCGAGCCTCTTAAGGGATGAAAGACATGCCGCTCCTCGCATCGAATTACAGTCCCACTGCGCGACGTTGGGCCGTGCGCCATCTTCGTCCCGAACTTCTCAAGGGTCTGGCTGGCGACTGTCTCACGGCCTTCTCGGACCGCCGCGCGAACCTTCTCATGAGAATAGCGCAGCCGGCGCACGACTCGATTGATCAAGCCTGAAAGACATCTGGAAATGAAAATCATGATCCGCCGCTCGCCAGAAACCGGCCTATCGATCTACGTCCCAAAAAAGGACCTCGAGGAGCCTGTCGTGGAGACCGAACACGAGACCCTTTGGGGTGGCTGGATTCGCGTCGCAAACGGATGGGTGCTCGACCTACCCGAGATGCCCGCCGACACGCGATTACCCATAACCGTGAACGCGCGGAAGCGCGGCGAAGAGGAGTAAGGACATGAACGCACCGCTGCTGCCGCCCGATATTGTCAAATCGACGGATGCGGAGGCTGTCCTCGTCAAGATCGCAGGGCTTCTTCAAACCGGTTCCATCGTTCCCTATTTTGGTCCTGGGCTTTCGGCTGCTTCCGCGCCGGACGTGCCAATGACACCAGAAGCCCTCGCCGAGTTCTTCGGCCGCAAGATCGCATTGCCGCGCCGGGCCAAGGGCAATGTGTGGGCAGCGGCTCAACACATTGAAAGCACGAAGCACAGGTCCACGGTCTCCACGTTGATGGCGGAAGCCTTCGCGGCTGAGGTGAAGCCATCCGCGCTTCACACCCGGCTAGCATCCCTAGAACTCCCGATGATTGTCGATACCTGGTATGATGGAGCCATGCGCGATGCTCTCTCCTCCGGGGCAAATTGGGGCGAGGTTCAGGGCATAACACGCGCAGGAATTGGCGAGGACCGCTGGTACCGGTTCTATGAAGCCAACGGATCCGAAACGGATCGCACCGCGGCGCCGGCTTGGAAAACCCTGCTTTACAAGCCGCACGGCTGTGTCGCGCCGGCGAAGAATTTTCTAATCTCCGACGCCGATTATGTCGAAGTTCTGACGGAAATCGACATCCAGACGCCAATCCCCGATATTGTCAAAGACCGCCGGACGAACCGATCGTTCCTCTTCATTGGCTGCCGCTTTCATGATCAGATGTTGCGCACCTATGCTCGTCAGATCTCAAAGAGATCCTCGGACACCCATTATGTGATCGTCGAGCCCGGCCAATCCACGAAGAACGAATTGAAGTTCTTCCAAGCCCAGGGATATACCCCCATTGGGATTCCCCTCGAGCGTGCGGTCGAAATTCTTTTGTCCGTCGCCTGAGCTTGTCCGCTCCTTTTTCACCTTCATGGCCCTCGTCGTCTAGACCAGACAATGAGGGCATTTTGTTTTGCGACGGACTAATAGGCCGCGTGTCGACTTTCCAACAAGACCGCCATTTCTTGGTAAGCCTGTCGGCATCCCGACAGCCGTTGCGGTTCAAGTTAAGCCGCTAATTATGCTCAAACTACTGACGATTTTTTAGATGGCATGACCGTTGCTGAGAGCCCCATAATTCTCAAGTTAAATATCGGCGGATACATTAGAGCGAGGAGCGGATATGGACGCGTCCACACACCAAGAGCACCGAGATGCCAGCGCCAATATCAACGTCGAAGCCGTGATGCAGGAAGTTGCCGAACACAAAGGTTGCGGCACGACCGGCGGGAGCGGCAAGGCGAGCTGTGGCTCCGCCGCGGGACAGGGCGACCTCCCATCCGAAATTTGGGAGAAGGTCAAGAACCACCCCTGCTATAGCGAGGAAGCCCATCATCACTATGCGCGCATGCATGTCGCCGTCGCGCCGGCCTGCAATATTCAGTGTAACTATTGCAACAGGAAATATGATTGCGCAAACGAGTCGCGGCCAGGTGTGGTCAGCGAAAAGCTGACGCCAGAGCAGGCGGCTAAGAAAGTCCTTGCCGTTGCCTCGACGATTCCGCAGATGACCGTGCTCGGCATTGCGGGCCCCGGCGATGCGCTGGCCAACCCCGAAAAGACCTTCAAAACCTTCGAGCTCATCGCGAAAACAGCTCCGGACATCAAACTATGTCTCTCGACCAATGGGCTTGCGCTTCCCGATCATGTCGACACGATCGCTGCCTTCAACGTCGACCATGTGACCATCACCATCAACATGGTCGATCCCGAAATCGGCGCGAAAATTTACCCCTGGGTGTTCTGGAAACACAAGAGATATACCGGCGTCGAAGCAGCAAAGATCTTGACCGACAGGCAATTGCGAGGTCTCGAAATGCTCACGGAACGTGGCATTCTCGCGAAGATTAATTCGGTCATGATTCCCGGTGTCAACGACAAGCACCTCGTCGAGGTAAACAAGGCCGTGAAATCACGCGGCGCCTTCCTTCATAACATCATGCCTCTGATCTCCGCGCCCGAGCACGGAACCGTCTTCGGACTGACAGGCCAACGTGGACCAACCGCGCAAGAACTCAAGGCGCTTCAGGACAGCTGCGAAGGCGAAATGAACATGATGCGGCACTGCCGGCAATGCCGCGCCGATGCCGTCGGTCTGCTCGGTGAGGATCGCAGTGCCGAATTCACGACAGACAAGATCATGGCGATGGAAGTCGATTACGACCTCGATTCCCGGAAGGCGTATCAAGCCAAGGTCGAGATCGAGCGCGTTGCCAAGGTCGCGGCCAAAGAGGAAGAGCTGACGACTCTTGCCGGAGAGATGAGCGACATCAAGCTGCTCATTGCTGTTGCCACAAAGGGCTCGGGTCTGATCAACGAGCACTTTGGCCACGCCAAGGAGTTTCAAGTCTACGAACTTTCCACGAGCGGAGCAAAATTCGTCGGCCATCGCCGTGTGGATTTATACTGCCAGGGCGGCTACGGCGAGGACGAAGGCCTTGAGACAATCATCCGCGCGATCAACGATTGCCATGCTGTCTTCGTTGCCAAAATCGGCGGATGTCCGAAAGCCGATCTCCTCAAGGCTGGTATCGAGCCCGTCGATCAGTTCGCGCATGAATTCATTGAAAAGTCAGCGATCGTCTGGTTCAAGACTTACCTCGATAAAGTGAACAGCGGCGAGCTTCAGCATATCGAACGCGGTGACGCGGAAATCCGCCAAGGCGCGCTCATCGCGGCGGCCTAAGCGCGCCACTCAATTCCCAGCCCGGAACTGACCGCCTAGCTCCGGGAGAATTTCAACAAGTTAGGTTTACCTGAAGAAAAGCGCTGGCGGTGACGCCGGACGGTGACCGGAGCATAGGAGCCGATACATGACCTTGAAGATCATTGCCTCGCAATGCACGAGTTGTTCAGCCTGTGAGGCGGAATGCCCGAATGTCGCGATCTACGAAAAAGGCGGGACATTCGTCATCAACCCAAAGAAATGCACGGAATGCATTGGCCATTTCGACTCACCTCAATGCGCGGCGGTTTGCCCTGTCGATGACACCTGCGTGATCGACACGTCCTATCCGCGCTACCAACCACGGGCCTAGGAACACGACTATGAGCTTTGAGATAACACCAGCGGCGGAACGGTTCATTCGCCTCATGCTTCGCGCCGATGGAGCCCAAGGAAGTGGATTCCGCCTCGCCGTCACACCGGGTGGCTGCTCGGGGCTCGCCGCCGACATCAGCGTCAAAAGCCAACCCGAACCGGGCGATGCCGTGATCGAACGAAACGGCGTCAAGCTCTTCCTTCCCGCGGAAAGCCGAATCCTCCTTGAGGGTGTGACCATCGACTTCGCGGATACATCCTCGCAAACCGGTTTGATCTTTCACGATCCAAAGCAAAAAGCTTGTGGATCGCACGGCATCAGCACGCTCCAGTAATCCCGGTTCGAACGGAAATGAACAGCTCGCTCAAGCAAGATAATCGACAGACGAGCCTCCCAGAGGATCCGCTTTTGGCGGGCGCTCTTCTCGGGGCTGGTCTGCCGATGGAGGCCGAGGAGCTTTTACAAAAGGCAAGCGCTTTTTATCATCTGAATGATATCGCGGAAAAGCATCTTCTCGAGGCTCAATCGATCGCACCGGGGCATGCGGCCGTCTTGATCGGACTTTATCGCTTTTACTTTTACAAGGGGCGTCTCGCCGAAGCGTTGGAAATAGCCAGAGTCTGTCTTCTCAAGGCGGCCGCCGACTGCGAGCTTCCGGCGGACTGGCACCTCGTATCCGCGCATGACGCCAATTTTAGCGATTTCGAAAAGACAGTACCCAGATTTTATCTCTTCACGCTCAAAGGCTACGCCTACTTACAAATGCGGCTCGGGAATTTGGAGGAAGGGCTCTTGGCTGTCTTGAAACTCCTCGAACTGGATCCTTTAGACAAGATCGGAGCGAAGGTTCTTCTCGAAGTTTTGCAGCGAACGGGGCAAGACGATTATGACTGACATCGATGAAGCCCTGGACTGGCAACGCAACGAAGTCACCTGCGCCGTTTGCCCTCACACGGACAAGCTTGCCGATGGGCTTTGCCGCCTGAAACATTCTTGTGTCCACGATCGCTATGCGCGGCGGATCGATCGTTTCTTCGATTGGAATCCAGAACTCGCGGATGCCTACATCCGGCATCCGCATTTCGAGGTCCGGGCCATCGCGGCAAAGCATGCCAATCAGTTTTTACTCCTCCCGCTTCTCGACGATCCCGAAGAGGCCGTTCGATGGAACGCTGCTAGGCGTCTTCCCAAGAAGCACATCCTTCGCCTCCGCACAGACCCAAGCCGCGAAGTCCGTATCCGTATTGCCGCGCTTCTCGATGAGGCGGATTTGATCCCGATGATGAATGATCCCGACTATTACGTCCGGCTCGTCATCGCGCGCCGGGTCACACCTTCGGTTCTTCTCCAATTCATCGATGATGACGAGGTTGAGGTGCGCCGGACCGTCGCGCGAAGGGTTCCGGCAGCTTGGCTGCCCCGGATGGCACGCGACGCTGAACCCGAGATTAGGTTCGAGGCTGCTAAACGTCTCGCCCCCGATCTCCTCACATCATTGAAATACGATAAAGATTGGCGCGTCCGGTTTGAGGTCGCCAGCCGGCTACCTGTGATGGAATTAAACGCTATGTTGCTTGATAGCGATATTCTCGTCCGGGAGATGGCGGAATCCCGTCTCTCAAGCCATCGAATGGAAATGAAGGAGACCGCGACATGACAAATATAGTCAGGGATAGCGAAGTCGTCGAAATCTCCGAGCCACCCCGTTTCAACTATGGCGAAAAGGTGCGAGCCAAACGAACCATCCGCAACGATGGAACCTACGCCGGTAAGGAGATTGGGGACATTTTGGCAAAAAAGGGCGAGGAAGGCTACGTGGTCAGTATCGGCACATTCTTGCAGCAATTCTACATCTACGGCGTTGAATTCCTGGAGAGCGGAAACCGGGTCGGCATGAAGCGCAAGGAACTCGATGCCGTCATCGAGCGAGACGACGAGGAAGACTTACCTTTGCCGATGGAGCTGCGCCGTGCTTGAGCCAAAATTACCAAAGTTTCAATGGGGACTAACTGTAGAAGCACTCGTCAATCTTCACAACGACGGAACATATCCCGGCTCGATACCGGACGCCTTGCTGGTCAGCGCTGGCGATAGAGGTGAGATCGTACAAGTTGGGACCCATACCGAAGCTAATATGGTGGTCTATCTTGTCGAATTTTCCCAAAAGCTCGTCGTGGGGTGCTTAGAGGATGAAATTCAACCGATCTAAGGAGATCCACGGCGATGGCATCGACTTCATCGGACCTTGGACCGCGGCGATTTGGTCACCCCAATGACTTGGATCGCAAACGGATCGAACGTGCATTAGCGAAGCGCGCAAGGTACCGGTACGTTTTGCCCCGTGTGCTGCCCGAAGCTAGAGGCTACAGAATTGAGAGCCCGTGCTGCTCGCGCAATATCGACGCGGAAGGCGGCGTGATCGATGTCGCGTTGATAGAATATGATGGAGACGAACATACTTGGAATCTTTACCGGAGGGATCATAAAACGAAGGATTGGGAGCTTTACAGCCAGCACTTACGGTTAGCTGAGCTTCTGGAGCATCTGAACACCGATCCAGACCGGAAGATTTGGCAATAGACCTGAATCCGGAACATGAATCCTTTCGGCCAAAGCTGAATGCGGGAACCTTCTAATGACCTTGAGCATCAACGATCTGAGCGCGATAGACGATGTCCTTAACGGCCCTGACGCGGGGACGAAGGCTTTCGCGGCGTTGCGTGCGCGGCTTCCCGGTCTCACCTTGACGCGCTGTGACGCCTCGGACGTGACGGAAACACCGTTCCGGACTTACCGCCTGTTTGATCTCCACCTTATCGACAGTTCCGACCATTGTGTCCGGATCGTTCCAGATATCGCGGGCGCCACGGGAATTGTTCTCGCACGGAAGGAGGCGTCGACATGACAGACGTCACGTTGAACCCAATCGGCTACGCTGACGACCTTCCCGAAGAAGCCGACGCGACATTCATTCCTTTTTCCGACCCAGATATCACAACTGCCGAGCTTGACGCCGTGGATGCGGTGTTACGGTCCCCCCGTTTGTCCCATGGGTTCGTCGTCGAGGCTTTCGAAGCGGCTTTCGCCGAGACTCTCGGGCGCCGTTACGCTATTACCGTCCCAAGCGGCACGATCGGCCTTCTCATCACCTTGGCCGCATATGGAATTGGACGCGGGCATGAGGTCATCGCCCCGCCCTATTCATTCCGCGAGACCGCGCATGCGATCAGTCTTGTCGGCGCCAAGCCGGTTTTCGCGGATATCGATTATTGGGCTGGAACAATTGCTCCCGAGAAGGTGGCGGCGCGGATTACCGCGAATACCCGTGCGATCGTTGCGGCCAACACCAATGGACATCCAGCCGCTTGGGCGGAGCTTCGCGAGCTGGCGGACAAGCATGGACTTATCCTCGTCGAAGATTCCACGGAGGCAATCGGGTCAAAATACAAAAATGCGCCCGTCGGAACATTTGGCGATGCCTCTATCTTCGATTTCTCCCAACCGTCGCCATTGACGTGCGGAGAGGGCGGCATGGTGGTGACGGACAATATCGACCTCGCTATGTCGATGCGCCGTCTCCGCTCCCGCCGGTTGAACGAGCGCTCCTCGGTTGTCGTGACGGCCACGGCGCCATACCAAGCGGACATGAGCGATATCACCGCGGCGCTTGGTCTCGCGCAACTCAAACGCCTCGACGAGATCCTCGAACGGCGCAAACTGGCGGAACATCTCTATTGCAAATATATCCAATCGTTTGAGGGGATCAAGGACCCCTATCTCGCGCCTGATGTGACCGAAATTCATTGGTTTCTCTATGTCGTGCATCTCGGAACCCGATTCTCGAAATCAAGCCGCGACGCCATCGTCGAGGACTTGCATGTGGAGCAAATCGAGGCAGCCGCATACTGCAATCCGCTTCATCTCCAACGTCATTATTTCGATGCGGGATACCGGAAGGGTGACTTTTTCGTAACGGAGAAAGTCGCCGACCGCGCGGTCGCTCTGCCCTTCCATGCCCACCTTAGCATGGACCAGATCGAGTTCATTGTTTCGACCATGAAGGATGCGTCGATCAACATAGGGGCCGGCTCGGCCATCTATTAGTTCACGAGCCCGTCGCGTTCGGCGGCAAGAAGAGCAGGAGAAGGTAAAATGTCACTGGTAACAATCATGCCGTCGGGTAAAACGATCGAGGCCGCCGAGGGTACGACGCTGCTCTCCGCCATCCTCGCCGCGGACGAAAATCTAACGCACAAATGTGAAGGTAAGGCTGCCTGCGGAACATGCCACATTTATATTCAGGATGGCCGTAAGGGTGTCTCGAAGATCGCGAGAGACGAGAACGAGCGTCTCGACACAATCGTTGGGATTGGCTCGAAATCTCGTCTTGCGTGTCAAGCCAAAGTGCTCGGGACAATGGATATCAAGGTCGAACTCCTGGGCTTTGGCTCGGGACTCTGAAAGCAAGGGGATTTTCGATGACGACAGAGACAGTTTTGATCCACGTCCGGTTCTCGCCAAACGGATCAGTCGTCGAGATCGGCGAGCGCCCCTCGATGTTGAGCCCCCAACAATGGTTCAATAGCCTAAGCGAGAACGCCGCAGCTCACTATCAAGCCTATGCGGGCGGCCGCGGCTTGTTCCGGATTCCTCGCACCGATCTCGAGGGGTTCAAAGTTCAGGTGGCGGCCTGATAGGCCATGGGAAAGAAGGCATGACGTCTGTGTGACGCCAAACCGCCATCGAAAATTCTTTAAGGCCGGACTCGAGGGACCGGCAACACTGGGGTTTAACAGGCGGCGCTGCTCTCTCGAGACTGGAACCAAGCGCTGAAGAGTAGCCGCTTTTCTAGTGTATCAAGGCCCGCGAGAATCGGCCACCTTTGCTCGATAAAGAACGTGGTCACCTCGCGCGTCACCTCTTTACCACCGGAATACCAGCGGGTCGCGCCATCAGGGAAAACGATGGCCGGCCCGTCGGCGCGATGGATAAGACCCCCGTCTAGCCAAAATTCCGTGTCCACGTAAAGGTAACAGCCGGCCTTGCGAGAAAGATCATCCTGATTCCGGTCTTCGACGATAAGCATTTCAGCCATGGTTGATACGATCCTGTGCAAAATATTAAAGCCCGCCCGCGGCGATGGGAAAAGGTCCGGACGTGATCAGCTTTGCAAGAAACGCACGAGGACAACAATCTCATGCGGCGTCAGCGTTGCGACGCAAGGCCCAATGACGCGGGATTATATCCTTCCTCGCGCAGCACCCTTTGCACGGAGGGCCGCGTCAACATCAGGCGGTAATGAGAGGCAATTTTTTCGGGCAACGTCATATTGAGTTTATCGGCCCAAAACTCGACATAAAAAAGAACGGGGTCCACCATCGAGAAATTCCCGAGAGCATATCCTTTCGCGGCTATCGCGTCGTTGATAACTCGAAACCCTTTTTCAACAATTTTTCCCCCGTTTGCTCGCACATCGCTCAGCTCCGGCTCGTGACTTGTAAACGTATCCGCCGTGAAAATGCGGGCAAAACCTTGTCCATGAATTGTCCCGGTAATATAGGCCATCAACTCGATCGCACGTGTTTCAAGGTCAACCGTTTCGGGCCATAAACCCGCGCGAGGGTGCGAGCGCGCCAGCCAATAGGCGATCGCTGGCACTTCGGTCAAAATCTGCCCATCCCGGCGTATGAGAACCGGGATCATCGATTTCGGGTTGATCGCGATGAAATCCGGTTTGAACTGGTCACGCGACGGCAGATTGACCACCGTGACAGCAAAGGTTTCGTCGAGTTCCTCGAGAATGCTATGAATGCCGGTCGAACAAGACCCCGGGGTCATATAAAACGTCATCATCGACATGAGGTGATCTCTCGAGCGCTTCGTGCTTGCCACGGATGACCGCAATCGCCAGCATGCGGCATGTTTTATGCTGAATCCTCTATGCAAAACTTGGGTCAGCTCAAGCCAAAACCTTAGTGCCCGGCAAAGATCTCGCATGAACGGCGACAAAAACGAAGCGTCCACAAACATACCGGTCTTTGCGATCTGCGCGGCCGGGAGTATCGAACAGGGCAGCGCCAAGGCCTTCGACCTCTCACGCCGCGACGAAGACGGCCAAGGGCGGCCGTTCCGGATCTTTGTCGTCCATACCGGCGCGGAAGAATTTGTGGGATATGTGAACAATTGCCCGCATGAAGGTGTCTGGTCCAATTTTGGTTCTGGCAATTTTCTCAGCACGGATCGCAAATTTATCCAGTGCGGGCGTCATGGATCGCGTTTCGAGATCGCGACGGGGCTGTGCGTCAGCGGTCCCTGCGAGTCTCGAAGCTTGGAGCCCATCGCGCTCACCGTCATCGGCGGCGATGTCTGCCTTTGCGGCATATCGCTCGACGAAGACGATGGGACACCAAACCCTTTCGATGATTTGGACGATTTGGACGAAACGTTGGAAATCATGATCCATCCCGGTTAATCGCACCTCCACCGAATCCATGCGGCTTATTGGAGAACCCACATGAGGCGAGTGCCACCGGTTGGGGAGGGGTGTGGCGGGAGCTGTTGTCATGACTGTATCGCAACTTTTAGAACAGCTTCGAAACATGCCGGCGGAAGCGTTCGTCTTGATGGAAAGCGATGGCGGTCTTTCTCTTGTCGGCGCGGTTGATTTTGTAAAAGAGCAAGGTCCAGGCGCGCCAGCGGAGGTCATCCTTTCTCCATCCATGGCGGAATAGGACATTGCGGGGTTCGCTCGTTTTCATCCAAACACGACATAGTCTTGTGGACTTTGCTACATTGTGGAAATGGACCGGGTGGCGAGAGATCATGTCCCCGCTGGCGCCGACATTGCTTCAAATCGCCGCATCAAACCACGCTGGCCCGGCCGACCAATGAAAGGCTTAGCCCTTCCGCTCGACAGGCCGGCTTTCGAAGGGTAAAAGAGTCATGGCCTCCTTATTTGAGCGCGCCGGTGGTGAGTCTGCCATCGATCATTTGGTCGAGACATTTTACGTTCAGATAGATACGTTGCCCGAGGCACAGCGTATCCGCGCGATGCACGCGCGCGACCTTGAAGCGACCAAGGAGACATTGAAGCGATATTTCACCGAATGGATGGGTGGCCCCAAACTCTACTCCCCCGAAAAAGGCCATCCGCGCTTGCGTCAGCGGCATAGCGGATTTTCAATCGACGTCGCCGAGCGTGACAGTTGGCTAACGTGCATGCGAGTAGCACTCGATCAAGCAATCGCCGATCCCGAAGCGCGGTCGGAAATCTACACCGCCTTGGCCAAACTCGCGGATTGGATGCGCAACCAATCGGGCAACCCGCATGATGCGAAATCGCATCAAAATTAGGGGCCGCATATTCCGCAAGTCACAGCGGCAGGCCAAAGAAATCATCTTCACCACCGCCCCATGTTCGGTGCAGGGTCAAGGCATCCAACCATCTCGCGCGTTCAAGCTCATTGGCTTCACGGAAGCTAATCTCTCCGGCCCCGCTTTCCGCGAGCAGATATTGCTTTGCGTTCCGGAGAAATCTCTGAAGGTCCTTCATATCCGTGGGGCGAACGACACAGCGTGGCCGCTGATCAATCAGGATTGTCGTCGGAAGCATGATGGAGTTACCTCGCGGCCACGCGGATTAAAACCCATCCTCCCGCCGACCCCAAGGGTGGGAGCCGGGAACAAGTGGAGCGTTGATACCGGCCTTCTCGATATCACCGAGGCTCCTAAAAAACGTCCCCTCGTGAACGAGTGTTCCCTTCCCGGTCACGATCGCAACGTAACGGGCGCCGTGATCGACTTCGCAGAGATAGCCCCCGCCAATGTCGACTGTGCTCCGCGCGTTGCCATCCCAGTCGACGAAAAAACCAGTGGACGTGGACATGCAAACCCTCATTAAAAAACTTCAAAATCCGTAACGGATGAGGCCTGCGGCAGCTTAGCAAAAGTCTTGCCGGTCATCGCACGCTGATGAATGTCAGGCATCGTACAAAATAGGCGAGGATGTTTGTTTCAAACCCGTCTCTACGGATCGTCGGAATCCGAACGGCATTCTTCCAAAGCTCTTTCAACGATCGCTCGACATCGTAGAAGCTGCCGATATTCCGTCTCGTCGACCTCGATCATTTTTGCGGGAGCTTTGCTCCCAAAGGGAGCTTTTGACGCCTCGGCAGCTTCAAACAATGCCATTTGAAGATAAAAAATGCGTTCGCTCGCGCGCTCGATATAGGGGACCGGATTCGAGCGGATGTTCGCTTCATGAAGCGCCACCAAGCCGAGAAGTTGCCGGAACCGGCGAACGGTTTGCCGGTTCCTTTTGCCCGACTCAAGCTTGATGACACTCATGATCGTCTCGCGATGAAACGTTGGTGACGCCGAACCCTGACGCGCCTTCCGCTGCTAGTCGAGAGGCGGTCCCATATCATCGCTTGCCTTCTTCTTTTTCTTATCCACCTTTTGTTGAGCGTATGCTCCAGCGTTTTTAAGAGCGATGGGAGGCTGCCCCTCCACATATTGCGATATCCAAGACATCGTTCGCTCCGCGGCTTTATACGCAGCACCGGGGTCGTAGCCGTCACGTCCTTCAAACGCAAAGCCATGACCGGCGGCGTAACAAAAGGCGCTCACTTCAGGATGGGACGCGCGGAATTGCGCCACACTCGCGGCCGGAATCATCGGATCGTTTTCTCCGAAGTGAAGCAGGGTTGGTATTCTACGCTTTTCACTGAGTCCGTCGGCAACACCGGAGCCATAATATGCCACGGCGCAAGCGAGTCCCGGGACATTGTTGGCGGCGGCATAGGCGAGATAGGCGCCCCAGCAATAGCCGACGATGACGATCTTTCCGGCACTCTTCAACGAAGCGGCCGTGGCCTCGATATCGGCAAGAGCCTCGGCCATTCCAATCTTTCCGGCAAGGTCCAGCCCTTCCATGATGCCGCCTTCATCATAGCCAAGCGTCACATTCGGCTTCACACGGTCGAACAGAGCCGGGGCTATTGCGACATAGCCTTTCCTTGCAAATTCATCCGTGATTGCTTTGATGTGTTCCGTGACGCCGTAAAACTCTTGGAGCACGATGACCGCACCCTTTGGTGGGTCTGTTGGGTCCGAGCGATAGGCCGAAAACGTGTGCCCATCGGCTGTTGTGAGTTCAATCATGAACGGCTCCATCCTTGGTTGCTGAATGTGGTGGAGAATCCGTGCTTCACGGTCCGCCAGGCTTGATCCGATGAGCAAGCCTTCGCGCTGTCCAAAGCAGAATAGAGGCCAGTACCGGTGAAGCCTTCCGCGCGCGCAGGGTTGCTGCCGCGCAGATGCGGACGCGGTTCGCCGCGCATGAAGAAAAAGATGGCCGTCGCTCATTTCGTCCCAAACCATACGGTCGCAATTGCAACAATTGTCATAATGCGGACGCGCTGCACTATATGGAAAATTTGATATCCGGCAGAGTGTTAGCGCATGGCATAGCCGTTGCAAAAGGATGCTGGACGCGATGACTTCACCGTAACCGAGGTCCAGTATTTCCATGCAAGAGCTAGCAACCACCGAGAGCTCCAATGCTTTGGACTCCTTCATGTCGGCCTCGGCGGAGGGGTATCGATACGGCTTCATTACCGATATCGAAGCCGACGAAGCGCCGCCCGGTTTGAATGAAGATACGGTACGCTTCATTTCGGCCAAAAAAGGGGAGCCGGCATGGTTGCTGGAATGGCGCCTCAAGGCTTTCCAACGCTGGACGCAAATGAGCGGTCCCGATTGGGCTAAACTCAAGATTGCTCCGATGGATTATCAAGCATCGACATACTATTCCGCGCCCAGGCAACAGTCCGGGCCAAAGTCGCTTGACGAGGTCGATCCGGAGCTTCTGAAGACTTTCGAAAAGCTCGGGATTCCGCTCGGCGAGCGTGCCGCGCTTGCAGGTGTTGCGGTGGATGCCGTATTCGATAGCGTTTCGGTCGCGACGACTTATAAGGACAAACTAGGCGAGCTCGGCATTATCTTTTGCTCTTTCGGCGAGGCCGTTCGCGATCATGGCGATCTCGTCCGTCAATATCTCGGATCTGTCGTGCCGCAAGGCGACAATTTCTTCGCCGCGCTCAACTCGGCTGTCTTCAGCGATGGATCCTTCGTCTACATTCCGCCGGGCGTTCGATGCCCGATGGAGCTATCGACCTATTTCCGGATCAACGCGGCAAAATCCGGGCAGTTCGAACGCACTCTTCTCATCGCGGACAAGGGAGCCCGCGTCAGCTATCTCGAAGGCTGTACGGCACCGCAGCGCGACGAAAACCAGCTCCACGCCGCCGTGGTCGAACTGATCGCGCTCGAGGATGCCGACATCAAATATTCGACTGTACAGAATTGGTATCCCGGCGACGCGGAGGGGCGCGGTGGCATTTATAATTTCGTCACCAAGCGTGGGGCTTGCCGCGGTGACCGAGCCAAAATTTCTTGGACGCAGGTCGAGACGGGATCGGCGATTACCTGGAAATATCCGAGCTGCCTACTGGAAGGCGACGACTCGGTCGGCGAGTTCTATTCTGTTGCGATCACCAACAATCTTCAACAAGCCGATACCGGCACCAAGATGATTCATATCGGGCGCAACACCAGCTCGACGGTTATCGCCAAAGGGATCTCGGCGGGGCGCGGCCAGAACACGTATCGTGGCCAAGTCAAGATCATGCCCAAGGCGGAAGGGGCGCGTAACTTCACGCAATGCGACTCGCTTCTGATCGGAAAGAAATGCGGAGCGCATACGGTTCCCTATATCGACGTCCGCAATCCGGGTGCCCGCGTCGAACATGAGGCAACGACATCGAAGATTAGCGAGGATCAGATGTTTTATTGCCAACAGCGCGGATTGACGCCGGAAGATGCGTTGTCGTTGATCGTGAATGGATTCTGTAAGGAGGTCCTCAAGGAACTCCCGATGGAATTCGCTGTCGAAGCCCAGAAGCTGCTGGCGTTAAGCCTCGAGGGCAGCGTCGGATAAAGTTTTGCCACAAATAGGTACGCATGCCACGCAACCATTTTTCATACCGCACATAAGGGCTTCCCATGAGCAACCTCCTCGAAATCCAGGATCTTCACGCTAAGCTTACCGGCGGCCGTGAAATCCTCAAGGGCATTACCCTCAATGTCGCGCCCGGTGAGGTTCACGCGATCATGGGCCCCAATGGCGCGGGTAAAAGCACGTTATCGAGTATTCTCGCGGGCAAACCGGGCTATGAAGTGACAGGCGGCACCGTGACCTATCAAGGCCGGGATCTGCTTGGCCTCGACGCGGACGAACGCGCGCGCGAAGGCGTATTTTTCGCGTTCCAATATCCGGTCGAGATTCCCGGTGTCAACAACATGTATTTCCTGCGCGCGTCGCTCAACGCGGTGCGGCGCCAGCGTGGTGAAAGCGAACTCGATGCTGCTCAATTCCTAAAGTCCGTGAAGGAAAAGCTGAAGTTCCTCGAAATCAAGGATGATCTCCTCCAACGCGCCGTCAATGTCGGCTTCTCCGGCGGTGAAAAGAAGCGCAACGAAATATTTCAAATGGCGGTTCTCGAACCGAAACTCGCGATCCTCGACGAGATCGACAGCGGGCTCGACATCGATGCGCTTCGTGTCGTGTCCAACGGGGTAAACCGTCTGCGCGATCCGAACCGCGGAATGCTGATCATTACCCACTACCAGCGGCTTCTCGATTATATCGAGCCCGACTTCGTGCATGTTCTCAGCGACGGCAAGATCGTGGCGTCCGGCGACAAGTCGCTCGCGACGGAGTTGGAAAAGACAGGCTACGCCAATCTTTCCAGCGCGGCTTAGGAGGCGGGTCATGGCTACCACCGAAGAAGCCGCGCCTTTCGTTCAAGCCTTTCGCTTGGCGCAAGGGATCCAAGGCGAATCCGCGCTGGTGACAGCCCGCCGCGACGCGGCGATGCAGAACTTCGCGGCCTTGGGATTTCCGGGACGCAAACAAGAGGCATGGCGCTTCACCGACTTACGCCCCCTCACTGCGACGCCGATCCTGCCGGATTCCGCACCGGGGATCGATTTGGACGAAACGTTTATCGCTCCGGCTCGATTATCCGTTTCAAGTTTTCGCATCGTATTGGTGAAGGGCTGCGTCGCGCCAAAACTTTCTTGCATGACAGGACTCCCCGATGGCGTCTGGATGGGCTCCACCGCCGAGGCGGCGCAAACCCGCCCCGATCTTTTGGAGACCGCGTTCGACGCGAGCGACAATGCAGGCGCTCAACCGCTTGCCTCTCTGAACGCGGCCTTTTTCGCCGATGGCTTCATTGTCGCGATCGGGGCGGGTATTGTTTTAGAGACTCCCATCGAGATCATTCATGTGACGCGATCGGATTCGGCCGTCTCATGGCATACGCGCAATGCCATAATTCTCGGTGCCGGGAGCCAGGCCACTGTGGTCGAGAGTGCGATTGGGTCCGGCCCGGGTTGGACCAACATAGTGACGTCGGTCGATATTGGCGAAGGCGGCAAACTCCGTCATGCGAAAGTCCAGAATGAATCAATCGAAGCAATCCATACAGCGCTCATCCGGGCCACCGTCGCCAGGTCCGGGCGTTATGAAATCTTCAACCTGACCCTTGGCGCGCGGCTTTCACGGCAGGATATGCATATTGCCCTAGCAGGCGAATCTGCCTCCTTCGCGCTCAATGGCGCTTACCTCTTGCGTGGCACGCAGGAGGCGACCATCGCGCCCTTCGTGGACCATCAAGCCTTTGGATGCAAAACAAACGAGGTCGTGAAAGGGGTGATGGATGACCGCGCCCATGGCGTCTTTCTCGGCATGATGGCGGTTCGCCCTGGCGCCGATCAAACCAATGCGCACCAGCTCAACCGGAATCTTCTGTTGAGTCGGGAAGCGCGAGTCGACACAAAGCCGGAGCTGGAGATTTTCGCCGACGATGTGAAATGCAGTCACGGCGCCACCGTCGGCAGTCTCGACGAAGCGGCGCTTTTCTATCTCCGCTCCCGCGGGTTGGACGAGGAGACGGCGCGGCACATGCTGGTGGAGGCTTTCGCGGCGGAGGTCATCGATACGGCCGATCTCGGCGATGCCATCAGCTCGTATCTGCGGCGGCAACTCCAAGCTTGGCTTGATGGGCCAAAGAACGGGATATGATCATGCTGACCCCGCTCCGGCAAGCCAAGACAGAAGCGCTCGACCCGGCGGAAATCCGGCGCGAGTTCCCGGTTTTCGAGCGCAATAAAGGGCTTGTTTTTCTCGACACGGCAGCAAGCGCCCAAAAACCGCGCGCCGTCATCGACGGGATCGCTGATTTTTATCGCTCCGATTACGCCAACGTCCATCGGGGCGTCTATGGGCTCAGCGCCCGTGCCACCGCTCGTTTCGAGGGCGCGCGCGAAACCGTTCGCCGCTTCCTCAACGCGGCCGACGCGAGCGAGATCGTCTTCGTTCGCGGCGCCACCGAAGGCCTTAACCTCGTCGCGCAATCCTGGGGGACCACTTTCCTGAGAAAAGGCGATCAAGTCCTGCTGTCGGTCTTGGAGCACCATTCCAATATCGTGCCGTGGCAAATGCTGCGCGATACAATCGGGATCGAACTGGTGATCGCGCCGGTCGACGCGACGGGTGGCCTGGACCTCGCCGCGTTCGAAGCGCTTCTCACCGATCGAACCAAACTCGTGGCCGTGACCCATGTGGCGAATGTCACGGGTCATGTCACGCCGGTCGAAGCGATCACGCGGCTTGCCCATGCGCGAGGCGCCAAGGTTTTACTCGACGGATGCCAGGCGGCGCCGCGTCTGCCGGTCGATATGCAAGCCCTCGATTGCGACTTCTATGTTTTGTCGGGGCACAAGTGCTATGGCCCGACAGGCATCGGCGTGCTCTACGCCAAGCGCGCGATCCTGGACGTGATGCCGCCTTGGCAGGGCGGCGGGGACATGATCCGAACGGTCACGTTCGAAAAGACGACCTATCAGGACGCTCCACAACGGTTCGAGGCGGGAACGCCGGATATTTCGGGCGCCATTGGTTTGGCCATCGCGTTCGACTTCATGGACTCGGTTGGGCGCGACGCCATCCGCGATCACGAAGAGGCGCTGACGGCCTATGCGCGCGGGTCGTTGACCGCCATTCCCGGCGTCAGCATTATCGGCGCCGGTGCCCAAAGCCTCGGCGTGGTTTCGTTCGAGGTGGATGGCATCCATCCCCATGACCTCGCGACAATCTTCGATGAAAGCAATGTCGCGATTAGGGCCGGGCATCATTGCGCGCAGCCTCTCATGGACAGACTCGGCGTCGCCGCGACGGCGCGGGCGTCATTTGGAATTTACAATGACGAATCCGACGTCGATGCGCTGGTCCGCGCGGTCAAGGCGGCGCAAGGCCTTTTCGGTCTGACGGCTTAAACGAGGAGTGCGGGCCATGGATCTTCGCGAGCTTTACCAAGACATCATTCTCGACCATGGACGGCATCCGCGTAATTTCCACGCGCTGGAGACGCCCAGCCATTTCGCGCATGGCCACAATCCGCTTTGCGGCGACAAGGTCACGATTTTCCTAAAGCTCGATGGCGATCGTATCGCGGACGTTAGTTTCGAAGGCAAGGGATGCGCGATTTCTACCGCATCTGCCTCTCTTATGACCGAAGTGGTGATGAATAAAACGCTTGCCGAAGCTGAAACCTTGTTCGCGAGCTTTCACGCGAAGGTCACGAGCGGCACCATTGTCGATCTTCCAGCGGCGCTCGAAGACGACAGCGAGAGGCTGGAACCGCTGACCGGCGTCAAAGCCTATCCGGCGCGGGTCAAATGCGCGACGCTCGCGTGGCACACGTTTGAAGCGGCCGTGCGAGGCGGAGGCGTCGAAAACGCCGTTAAGACGGAATAGTTTCATGTCCACCAGCGAAGGATATTCTCGCCTATATGCTCCCACCGGGGTGATGGAGCCCGCCCATGCTACCGGCACCAGACCCACCGCCGCCTCGACACGCCCTGTGCCGGACGAAGGCGATCCCATCTTGGCGGTAGAGGTTTTGGAAGCCCTGAAAACCGTCCGGGATCCGGAAATTCCGGTTAATCTCGTGGACCTCGGGCTGATTTACAACCTCATGGTCCGCAAGGATGGCCTCGTCCACATCGAGATGACCTTGACGTCACCGGCCTGTCCCGTCGCCGGCTCGCTCCCTGGGCAGGTGCAGCATATCGTCTCACTTGTACCCGGTGTGAGCATCGTTCTTGTCGACCTGGTGTGGGATCCGCCGTGGAACCAAGAGCGAATGAGCCTGGAGGCAAAGCTTGAACTTGGGCTTCTTTGACTCAATTAAATTAGCATTATTGGGCCCAAACATTTAGCGGCCAAAATTCTAGTGCTTCAAACGGCATTACTCTTGCTTTTGACAGAGTTGCGCAAATATCGCGCTTTAGTGCCAGATCATGGTGACTAGGATGACGCCCGTCCCTATGCGAACCAATCCACCTTCGGCAATGCTGGAAAAATCTGCCGCGAATGCCGATACCACCAAGACTTCGGCGGAAACGAGACACGCGGCCGCTCTTTACGGTGTTTATGAAATTTCCAAGCTGCTGACATCGCCAGCGCGGCTGGAGACGACACTTTCGAGCGTCATGGCGCTTCTCGCCAGTTTTCTCGACATGCGCCACGGGATGATCGCTCTCCTAAACGAGGCCGGCGACCCGGAGACCGCGGTGGGCGCGAACTGGAACGAAGCGGCCGCGATGGAGTATTTCGAGCGCTTACCAGAGCGCGCCATTGGTCAAATCGTCGTCACGAAAATGCCGCTCGTGGTACTCGACGTCGCGGCTGATTCCCGATTCGTAAGTTGGCAAACCGTTGTGCCAGGACGGCGCACTTGCTTCATCGGCGTCCCCGTCATGGATCGCGACAAAGTCATCGGCACTTTGACGATCGACCAGGATTACGCGGAGGATACCATACCGCCCGCCGACGAAAGCGTGCGTTTTCTATCCATGGTGGCAAACCTCCTAGGGCAAACCGTCCGGCTTCAGCGTCTCATCCGAAGCGATCGCGAACGCTTGCTCGCGGATCAGCGCCGGCTCGAAAAGGTACTGGAACAAAAAACCTCGAAAGACCAGACGAAAACGGTCGCCGGCATTCTGGGCGAGAGCGAATCGGTGCAGGCCGTGCTCCATAAAATCCGGATCGTCGCGCCGAGCAATTCCTGGGTTCTCCTCCGCGGTGAATCGGGGACAGGCAAGGAATTGTTCGCGCAAGCCATCCACACGTTGTCGTCGCGCAAGAACAAACCCTTCATAAAGCTCAATTGCGCGGCCCTTCCCGAAAGCGTTCTCGAATCCGAATTGTTTGGCCATGAGAAAGGGGCGTTTACGGGCGCGGTCGCGCTGCGCAAGGGACGTTTCGAGCTTGCCGACGGCGGCACGCTTTTCCTCGACGAGATCGGGGAGATTTCGCCGGCGTTCCAAGCAAAACTGCTGCGCGTCTTGCAAGAGGGCGAATTCGAGCGCGTCGGCGGATCGCGGACCCTCAAGGTCAATTTCAGGCTGATTTCCGCGACCAACCGGAATCTCGAGGAAGCCGTAAGCCGCGGTGAATTCAGAGCCGATCTTTATTATCGCATCAGCATCATTCCCGTTCTCTTGCCGCCGCTTCGCGACCGCCCCGGCGATGTCGCCATTCTCGCCCGCGAATTCCTCGCGCGTTTCAACGAAGAGAATGGCTGCTCCCTCGATCTGTCCGAGGGCAGCATGAATGTCCTTCAGGCTTGCGCCTTTCCCGGCAATATTCGCGAACTCGAAAATTGTATCCGCCACACGGCGACGCTTGCGGAAGGCCCGCATATCTCGGCGAGCGATTTCGCCTGCCGCCACGACAGTTGCTTGTCGTCCATGGTGTGGCGCGGCGACACCGCGAAACATCATGGCGGAGCAATTCAAACACCAATGCCCGGCGCAGGTTCGAACCTCAACGCGCCGCTGCCTGATCCTCATGTCCCACCGGCCAATCACGACGATGCGTGGACGAGGTCTCACCGTGCGCCGGATCATGCTGACGCAAAGCCAGTCGAAAGCGACGATTTTCATGGGGGCCATGAAGACCGGGAGCGCAGCAGGCTGCTCGACGCGATGGAAAAGGCGGGATGGGTTCAGGCCAAAGCCGCGCGGCTTCTCGGCCTGACCCCGCGCCAAATCGGCTATGCCCTGATAAAGCACGGTATCCCGATCAAGAAATTCTAGAGCGATGAACCGCTCTGAAACGCCAGCGCGCCGAGCGCTCTAAACGTAACGGATCAACGCAGAGACGCCGGTCTCGTGGATGGTTTGAAACCGCACGGATGATGGAGCGTTGACCGTCATCCGGTCTTTGCCCCGCTTGCAGCCTCCCAATCATGTGAGTCCAGTCCTGGACATTGATCAATTCCCGGATCAATTACCGGATATTTTCGCGCTCAAATGCTCTGGAAAGCACGCCGCGTGACAGGAGGCTCCGTATCTCACATGCGTCCAGCCGATCCTCTGTAAAATCGCCCGCCGAACCCGTGTTTTAAGGCCTGCGCCCTAGAAGAAATGAGACAGCCGGGCCAATTTTTTCCCCAAGCGAATGTCTTGAAGGACGCATTATATTTATTTTGTCCCCAACATTACGAAAAAAATGTCGGGAATCACGCTATTTCCCGGAGAGAGATAAAAGCATTTATTATCGTGCATCGGCTGGTACTTAGCTAATATTTTGCCGCTGGCATGAGGCTTGCCCATGTGTTCGGCGGAACGGTTTGTGAGGGCTGAGCATACGCGGACGCTGACGAGCGTTTTGCTCCTTCCCGAAATCCGCGAGCCTGTACCGGAAAAACGGCAAACTCGCGCGCATGCGCGGCGGTATTTCGAACGCGTCTCAAAGGAGACTCCAATGGCAGCACTCAGACAAATCGCTTTCTACGGCAAGGGCGGCATCGGGAAATCGACCACCTCCCAAAACACGCTCGCCGCCTTGGCGGAAATGGGCCATCGCATCCTCATCGTCGGCTGCGATCCCAAGGCCGATTCCACCCGTCTCATCCTGCACTCCAAGGCTCAGGACACCATCCTGAGCCTCGCGGCCGCGGCCGGCAGCGTCGAAGATCTCGAACTCGAGGAGGTTTTGAAGGTCGGTTATCGCGACATCAAATGTGTCGAGTCCGGCGGTCCGGAGCCAGGCGTTGGTTGCGCTGGTCGCGGCGTCATCACCTCGATCAACTTCCTCGAGGAAAACGGCGCGTACGAAGACCTCGATTACGTCTCCTACGACGTGCTCGGCGACGTCGTCTGCGGCGGGTTCGCAATGCCCATCCGCGAGAACAAGGCCCAGGAAATCTATATCGTCATGTCCGGCGAGATGATGGCTATGTATGCCGCCAACAACATCTCCAAGGGCATTCTGAAATACGCCCTCTCGGGCGGCGTGCGCCTGGGTGGCCTGATCTGCAACGAACGGCAGACCGACAAGGAACTCGAGCTTGCCGAAGCCATGGCCAAGAAGCTCGGCAGCCACCTCATCTACTTCGTACCGCGCGACAACATCGTGCAGCACGCCGAGCTCCGCCGCATGACGGTGCTCGAATATGCGCCGGAATCCGTGCAAGCCCAGCATTACCGGACCTTGGCGCACAAAATCCATAATAACGCGGGCAACGGCGTCATCCCGACTCCTATCACCATGGACGAACTCGAGGACATGTTGATGGAACACGGGATCATGAAGGCGGTAGACGAAACCGCTGTCGGCAAGACCGCTGACATGGCTATGGCCTAAAACCACTGATCACCTGGGTGGAAACATCCAGGTGATCATTCTTTTCGAAGAGCGGCGCCAGCCTGATGCGCTCTTCACCCTGCATGCGGCCGCTCCTTTTCGCATGGTTTTAGACCTTTAGAGATAGGATGGTATAGTAACAAATTCGTTTTAAAAGTAACTCCTTGCGCAAGGGCCGGAGAGGCAATGACACTGGACGCCTCGAAGATCGAAGTGATCGTCCGCTTGTCCAACGGCGGATGTTTGACGCCGGAAGATATGACGTTGATCGAAACAATCCAGAAGCAGCGATCGATTTCGGCGACGGGACGCGTCTTGAACATCTCGTACCGAAAGTGCTGGTTGATGGCGGACACACTCAATCGCACTTTCGAACTGCCGGTGTTCGCCACCTTTCCCGGTCGTCACGGCGGTGGCGCGGAGGTAACGGCATTCGGGCAGCGTTTGATCGCGCTTTACAAATCGATGCAGCGCCGTTCCGGGACTGCGTCCAAGGCCGCGATCGAAGAACTTACGGCGGCTCTTGACCCGGATTTCCGGACAAGGGCCAGCGGCGGGATTGCGGAAGATCAAGACGATGAATCGCGACGTCCGCTATCGCGACGGACTTGATCATGGCCCAGGCGCGCAGGCCTGGTTCCAGGGCCAACCGCTCGACGGATTCAATCGTGACGAGCGAATGCAGAAGCAGCGAACCGAGGTCGAAGGTCACGCGTACGAACGGCTTTTCGAGAAACTCCACCTCGACGATCGTGCCGGGCAGTCGGTTCGTAATCGAGACGTCCATGGGCCGCGAAAGCGCGATTGACACATCGCGCGCGTCGATCGTGACGCTGACCCCGGAATCGATTGGGGCGTCAATCATCGGGACACGCAACTCGCCGCCCTCGAATAACAAAGTCACCATTCCGAGTTGACTATCCCTGCGCAACACGCGCGCGCAGGGTTGTCGCCAGGGCGACCGGTTTCGGTATCGGCGAGATCAGCGGAATCGGGCTCATTCGATGGGGGCAAGCGATTTCCACGCCATCAGCCTTGCGCTCCTTCCGCTTTCGAACACCCGCTTTTGATTGGGGGGCAATCGATCTCAGGCCCAGGGCATGGCAAACGGAATGATCCGCCCCTGGCAAAGCAATTTATAGCGGAAGCAGAATAATTCAGTCTTGCGACCATAGAACTTGCCGCATAGAACTTAAACGTCCTTCTACGCTGAAAATGAAGTTCGCACGCACGGCTTCGCAACTGCCGAGATGGTTTAAATTCTAGGGCCTGCGTGAAAAGTGCCTTGGGCAAAAAACGTCATGGCGCAATTATAACGCATGATACGAATAAAAGGATGGAAACGGCCATGAAAATCTCTGCTCGCAATGCCCTTCCTGGCAAGATCACCGCCATCAAGCTCGGCTCGACGACTGCGCATGTCAGCATAGACGTGAACGGCGTAACCGTAACATCCTCGATCACCAACGAATCTGTCGAAGAGCTAAAGCTCAAGGTTGGCGATTCCGTTCATGCGGTCATCAAGTCTTCCGACGTCATGATCGCCATTCCGTAGGATGAAGCTTCCAACGCGGCGCCGCCTTTGCCGTGAAGCAGGACGGATACCCGCCCCGTCACTTTGCCACCTCGCCGCTTTACCGCCCCGTCGCTTTACCGCCTCGTCGCAAGGCGATTAGGCAAGATTCCTGGATGACGGCCGGTTTCTGAATTTTCGCCGGAAACCGCCGTCCACCACGCCTCCAAGAGCGCGGCCTCGGCTTGGATGAAAGCGGATAGACCGCCAGCGAAGGCCTGCCAGGGCTCCGCCATCGCTGGCGAGACCGCGGTCACGACGGGAAGACCGGCCGCGATAGCGGCACCGAATGCATCACCGAGACCTCCCCGCGCGGCCTCCTGCTTTCCGAATTTGCTCAGCACCACGAGATCGGCGCCTTGGGCGATTTCGCGCTCGACGGCGACGCATGCCTCGGCCAAGCCGGCCGGATCGATATTGCAAGAAGTCGAACCCGGCCCCAAATCCTGCGAGATCCGGATGATGGCGCCATTGGAAAGATTTGTGAGCGCAAGCGATCCACAGGCACCGCCGTCACCGTCCCGGGCGACTTCCACGGCGCCCGCGATGCGAATGCCTTCCTGCTTCCGTCGCGCAGCGAATTCGGCCAAGAGCCTTTGAATCGCCGCGCTCTCCGCACCTTGGAGCGCGATAATCCTGGGCGTGGCGCTGCCGGATAGAGTCTCACTCATCGCATCACCTCTCAATGAAAGCTGGGAGCGCCAGCGGCTTCCAAAACCCTCGGGCGCGCCGCGTGCGTTTCAATCGCTTCGAGCACGGCGTTCGCAATAGCATATCCGCGCTCATCCATGCCGGTCCATTTCGCCCGGCGGCCGCGCGGATCGATTTCCACGATCTTGACGCCGGCAGGAATCGGAGCGGCATCGCGCGCGATGCCTCGCAGAAACCCATCGATCCCAGCATGGACTGGAACCCCGTCGAGATGTCCGAGGACAAAACCTTTGAACACGCGCATCCCGATATCGACCGGCGTGTGCCAGAGGCCGCTCCGCTGGGAATAGACGAAACGCTCTTTCCCGGCGCTACCCAAGTCCCGCGCCTTGCCGTCAGCCGCTTCAGTTTGACCCTCGCGGATGACCGTTCCAACCCTGGCAGGATGCGTTTCGATCGCAAAATCACAATTGCCGCCGGTATCAAAGTTTGGTCCGAGACCCACGGTGAGGCGAACGATCCCGCGATAATCAGGTGTGACCCGGTGTTTTTGCATCCGCGCATCGATCAGAATATCGGGGCGTCGCATCGTGATCACGTCGGTCAGCTTAAGCGGGGTCACGGCAACGGAATCGGGCTTGATGATCGCCCGGGCGATCTCGACCATCGATTCCGCACGTTCGCCCCGGATACCGTCGACGGTGGCTTGATCGCCGAAAAGAGCGTCATGGAATGCCATCCCACGGCGAATGACAGGCGGAAATGGATCATGGCAGAGCACGACGGAATATTGCGCCCGCCGAAGCGCAACGGCAACGGCTGACGCGATTTCATTGGTTCCGAGAACGAGGGCCAGAGGGCGCGCATCCCTAGCGTAGAAGGCATGTACAGCGTTGTAACTCATGGTTTGATCTCACGGGGCAAACACACCTCGCAAACCGCGCGCCACTTTAGCCGTTATAGAATTTCATCGTTTTTTCATGAACTTAAAGGAAATGGTCACCATCGTTTCAAGCTCGGTCACATGACTCCATGCTATATTGTTGGAAATATAACAAGATTGAAAGATCCCCTCCAGGCCGCGGGTCGACCGGTGATTATCAGCATGACCGGTCAGAGCGCCGGACGCGCGGCGATCGCCAGCAAATCCGGCACCTGTTGGCGAATCTCGGCCGCGATCGCCCGGTCGAGCTTGGCGAGCCACTTTTTCGGAATGGCGGCCAAGCCATAAGTGGCGCCGGCGAGCATCGCCGCCAATGCGCCGGTGGTATCGGCGTCTCCCCCCTGGTTTACGGCCTGGATGACGCAATCGGAAAAAGAATCCGTATTAAAATAAAAATGCAGGACTGTGTGCATCGTATCGACGACATAGGCCGAACTCTGGCCACGATACGGTTCGAAGCGGAAAATGGGATGCTCGCCAGTCAGGGCCTCGGCGATGTCGCGCGCCGCTCGTTTGCCGCCACCGGACAACAAGCCGTGCAACATCTGGACAAGCGTCAGGGAGGCAGCGTCCGAGAGCGGGTGATTATGCGTGATGTGGCATTGGGCTCGAGTCCAAGCCGCCGCTCGATCCGGGTGGCCGAGGGTCGCGAGCGCCAGGGGCAGGACGCGCATGGCGGCGCCATTGCCGGCAGCCCCCTCGTAAAATTCTCCCTCGACCGTGCCTTGCGTCACGTAGCGGCGAATGCCGCGGCGGCACGTGTTGCCGACGTCGACAGGACGAGACTTCAGCCATGCGGCAAATTCCTCGCATAGGTCGGGAACGTCGAGGCCGCCGCGCCGCACCAGCGAACGGCCAAGCGCCAACGACATTTCGGTATCGTCCGTCACGGCGCCAGGGGCGAGGCGCAGCCAGCCGCCCCCTATGATCTCGCGGTGAACGCCGTGCCGGGCGGCAATCTCGCTCTTGGTCATGAACTCGACGGTGGCCCCGAGGGCATCGCCGGCGGCCAATCCGAGAAAGGCCGCAAGCGCCCGGCCGTCCAGGCTTACATTGGTCATCACGGACACTTCATGGTTAGAAGTAGCTGGTGGTCACGCGGTATTCTCCGCCGATCACGAGATATTCGCCCTCGCCTTTCAGCGGATGCGCGGACAATAGCGTGTTGAAGAACGCCACTTTGGACGCGGGAACCTGAACGGTGAGGATGGTATCTCCAAAGCATTCGGCGATGTCGCGATCGGATGTAAAGGAGCTGAGGTTGTTGAGCCGCATCAAGAACGTGCGCTTGTCGATCCGCTCCACGATCTGATGCTCGTCAAAGGCGTTGATTCCCCGGTAAAGGGTCAGATGGGTCCGGCCGGGCGCGGCGAAGCGCTCTAGCGCCCATTGGCAGAATTCGAAAAGCAGGTCGAGCTGCGTGTAGATGGAATTGCTGTGAAAACGGCTCGACATCTTTTCTTCGACGTAGACCGTCCACGCGCTGCTGGAAATGCGCTTGATGATCTCCTTGTGAAAGGTCGGAAATATGCCGAACCGGCTTTCCACCCAACCTTTGAGCACGGCCCCTTCGGGCCCATTGCTGTCGTAGCCCCACCCCTTGATCAATCGTAGGAACGACGCGCGATAGCGGCGGCGTCTCGCTCCGGTTTCTCGGCCGGCCGAGTCCTCACGCTGCTCGTGATCGATGCCAAACATTGCCATCATGTAGCAGGTGAATGCTTCGCCGGCATCGAGCAAATCCGAGGATTGGAGGAGCATTTCGAACAGATTTGCATTCATTTCCCGCACGCCGGAAATATGCAGCGGCATCGGGTAGTCATTGAAATCGCGATGGACCAATAACTCCATCGGCACCCCCAAGAGGTTGCTCGAGTGTCCGATCACGGCATCCCCTTGCCTTTCCACTTCCCAGGCCGGTCTTGCCATGGGCCGGTATCCGGAGGCCATGAAAGCAGCAAAACGCGCGCCAAGCGGCGGCAACGCGCCGGGAAGAATCAACGATGAACGGAAGCGGGATCTCTCATCAAGCTATTCTTACCGGAGACTTTGCGGCGTGCGGACCCGAAGGGTGTGGACCTTGTCCGGCGCGGCCGAGCGAACGCACGATCTCATGCTTTCCGAAACGATTTCTGAGATCCGCAGGGATTGCGCGTCGAAAAACACGGACCGGGCCACGAATTCGTTGATGTAGCGGAGACACGGTTAGCACCCAAGGCGTCCAGGCGATTGGACCTGGCCGTTGGACCTAAACGCAGGAATCCGGCAACCAGGGCGCCAAACCTCGAGCAATCGCAACGAAATCAGTGGGAGTCAGGGCCAAAATGGCTGGGGGACCTGGATTCGAACCAAGATTGACGGAGTCAGAGTCCGCTGTTCTACCGTTGAACTATCCCCCAAAACACGATTAGAATCAGAACTTTGCGTGAAGAGGCCGCAAGTTCCCCAGAAGATTCGATCTCCGTGTCTCGGCACCGGTGCATAGGCGTTCCGCGGCAGCCTGTCAACGCACGGCCCGCACCGCTTGCACACGGGTCCGGCGCGCCGCCCCCGGCACGGGGGATCGGCGAAAAACCCTCCGGCAAGTCTTCACTTGCGCGCATCGAATTCCGCATGGAGTTCGCCGGAGTTACGCTTCCCTAGATATTTTGGAGCGGCGTCAAACTAAATGCGGCATAATTTGCCGCCGGGCAATCAAGCCTTCGCCAGTTCTTTTCCACCCGAGCTGAACCCGGATTTCTTGGAGGCGGCATCGACAGGCAGCGCCTCCAAGAAATCCCCGCCGAGATCGCGCATCGCGGCAAGAGTATGCTGATCCAGCACGTCGGCGATGGCATTGCGCACGGCGAGCATCATCAACCGCACGCTACAGGCGTTTTCATCGGAGCAATCGTCGCAGCGGCGGTAGGCCGTGGTGCTCGCGCAAGAGAGCGGCGCGAGCGGGCCATCCAAAACCCGCACGATATCGCCGACGATGATCGATTCAGCCGACTTGGCCAACATATAGCCGCCGCCCTTGCCCTTTTTGGAATGGAGCATGCCGGCATTGCGCAGCTCTCCAAGGATGGCGTCGAGAAATTTTTTCGGAATCATATTGGCTTCCGCGATATCCGCGACGAAAGCGGACTGCCCTACGGGCAATTTGGCCAGATGAACAGCCGCCTTCAGGCCGTATTTTCCCTTTTTCGTCAACATGATGCTCATCCGTTCCGGGGTCCGCGCGAAACCCCACCCACGCAAATCCCAACTCTAACACTCTAGTTCATCGATAGAAATAAGCACGATCTTCCAAAAAGGAAAGAGCGGAAAGAACAATCATTCCAATTTCATGACGGTTATTCACAATGCGATTGCGGGCTTATTTTAGCCCAAAGTCTAAGGATTCCAGGACCAAGCGAATTTGGCCGCGGTCCGTGGACACACCGGGAACGTGAAATCGAGATCTCACCTCCCGCGGTAAGCGGAGAAGCCGGCCGTTTTGACAGGATCACCCTCTCATGCTCGTGTGTTTCACCCTTTGCGTCGCGCAAAACCCGGAAATCATGAATGAGGCCCGCCGGACATGTCCGCCCTTTTGATCGTCTTCGTCATGGCATCGGCTGCTTGGACGGCCTTTTCGCTTTATCTCTCCTCCCGTCAGACGGACACCGTCTTGCGCCATCGCGATCATGTCCCCGCCGATTTCGCGGCAACCGTCACAATCGGCGAGCATCATAAGGCGGCGGATTATACGATTGCGCGCGAGCGGCTCTCGACGGTCGAATCGATCGCGGATTTCGCACTCACCCTGGCCTGGATCCTCGGCGGCATCAATCTGCTCTATGCGGCCACCGCGACCGTCATTCCCACCTCGTTGTGGCGCGGCACCGTCTTTCTGATTGGCACCGCCGTTGTGGGCAATGTGATTGGCCTGCCCTTCGCCGTCTATAAAGCCTTCGTTTTGGAGCAAAAGTTTGGCTTCAACCGAACAAATCTCAAGACCTTCGTCCTCGACCGTTTGAAGGGTTGGGCGATTTCCCTTGCCGTTTCGATCCCGCTCCTGCTCGCCTGTCTTTGGGTGATGCGCAGCTTCGCCGGTCTTTGGTGGCTTTGGACGTGGTTCGGCGTATTGGTCTTGATGGCCGCCGCCCCCACGGTTTACGTCCGGCTGATCGCCCCCCGGTTCAACACGTTCACGCCCCTGAGCGACGAGGCGCTTCGCACGCGGATCGAACGGCTTCTCGAGCGCTCGGGCTTCCGCTCGTCCGGGCTTTTCACGATGGATGCTTCGAAACGCACGGCGCATGGCAATGCGTTCTTCATTGGTTTTGGCAAAACCAAACGGATCGTTCTGTTCGATACCTTGTTGCAGAGCAGCACGCCCGATGAAATCGAGGCGGTCATCGCCCATGAACTCGGCCATTTCCGGCATCATCACGTCGTCTTCGGCCTCGCCCGCGGGGCTTTGATGGCGCTTGGCGGATTGGCGGCCTTTGGTTGGCTTTGCAAGCAAGCCTGGCTGCTTCCGGCGTTTGGAATCCCTTACCAGGACGATGCGCTGAGCCTCTTCGTCTGCATCTTGCTCTTCTCCGTGATTGGCCCCTTGCTGGCCCCGGCGGGCAATTGGATTTCCCGCCGCAATGAATTCCAGGCCGACGATTACGCGCGGCTGAGCGTCGGCGCCGGTCCCATGGTCAGTGCCTTGACCCGGCTTGCGCGGGACAATGCCTCGACCCTCACGCCCGATCCGCTCTACGCGCTCGTCCATTATTCCCACCCATCCGTGCCGCTGCGCGTCCAGCACCTGCGGACTAGCGAAAGCGCGGCCTGACTATGGGCTAGCCGGTGCGCGCGGCCACCGCTCGAGCGCCGCCCGTCCCGCATCGGTCAAACCGTAGATCCCGCGCTCCTCGCGCGCGAACCACCCGTAAACATTCCCGAGCAGGATTTTCGCGGCATCGGGCACCTCGGCTTTGAGATCGCGCGGCCGGCGCGGCCCAGACGTCAAGGCGAAGGCACAGGCCAAGGCCTGTTGGCGATAGGCCGTCATCACCGGCGCGCGCGACCCGCCGCCCGGCACCGGGTCGCCCTGCCTCCGGCGATGCTCGTCGACAAGCCGCGAGCGGCGTTTCGGATCGCGGCGCGGCGCCAAGGCGGCCGGGCTGAGAAGAATATCGACAGCGCCCGCCTTGGACACGCCGAGCAAGCCAAACCCAAGCCGCCGGCAGAGATCGCGGAAGCGCGCGTCGCTTTCACGCCCCTTGCCGCGGGACGATGGGCGGGCAGCCAACCAAACCTCGTCGCTGAGCTTGGCCCGGTCGACGCCTTGAAGAACGAGTTCGAGCGTGGAGGTGAGCTTCAATTCCCCAATCACGACCAAGGGCGGGTCATCCCCGCTCAAGGCGACAATATCGCAACCGCCGATCTCACCCTTCACGATATAGCCAAGACCTTCGAGAAAGTGTTTGACCGGAAGATATAGGTCTGTCTCCAAAACCAGGATTCCATATCATTGAGTAAAGTCACAACTGGGAACACCAGATCGTCTCGCTTTAAACCATTGGAGCGATTCCCATAAGCTTCAGGACAAATTCACGGCCGTCAAAGTCCGCAAACTTTTCGGGACATGTTTCGATGAATTCCCCGTCGGGCTCTTTTAGCGAAACTCGTTCTCGCACGGCTTCATAGGCTCGATGAACGGCCGGACAGTGTCCAGACACGAGTATCTTGGGAGAGCGTGTTCCAGCTGGTTGGACTCACCCAGGTGACAAGAACTCGCTCTCTTTACAAGAAAGGAGAGCATGTTCTCGATCACAAAAGTCTGCAACTTTGGGAGGACGCGCTCTAGCGCGGCCGCAAAGAAAAAATGCCCGGCGGATACCGGCGCTCGCGTGGATAATTTTTTTCAATTGGACGAAAATTTAATTGCCGCGACTTTTTCTAGTGAATGCAATTTCTTTTCTATCAATAACTAGGGGATCCGGCCAGACGGAGGGCGGATGGCTATTGACAACATCACTCAATTAATAATTGATAACACTTGCATTAGCTCGAGAAAGCGCGTATGTGGTTTTTCGCCAAACAGATAAGCGAGTAACCCCGCACTGTTTGGTCCGGCACGTGTTGCCGCGACGGTATTATTGGGAGGATCTATGGTGGTTCGGGCGCGCAAGCAAATCGTAAATGAGCCAACGGCGGAGCCGCTCGAGGCCAGCGGCGAGATCAAGCTCGGTTTTCTCGATGGCTTTATCGGTTTTCATCTTCGCCTCGCGCAAGATGCCTCGTACCGGAGCTTCACACGGCAGGCCGACGACGATCTCCTGAAGCCCGGCCGTTTTCCGGCTCTCGCGATCATCCACTTGAACCCCGGCATTTCGCAAAGTGCCCTGGGCCGCGCGATCGCGCGCGACAAGTCCACCGTCAGCCCGCTGATCAAGGATTTGCAGAAAAACGGTTTCATCACGCGCAAACCTTCTCTGCACGACCGCCGCAGCGTGACGCTGAGCTTGACCAAGAAGGGCGAGCGCATCCTCGACAAACTGCTGGCGCGCGCGCGTGAGCATGAAGAGGAACTCGACCGGATCGCCGGCGCCTCGAAAAGCCGGTTGATCACCTTGCTCGATAAAATTACCGCCGGGATCGCGTAAAGATTGTTTATCTCGGCGTAACGAACCAAGACACGTAAAAACTCCCACGAAAAACGGGAGTTTTTTATTGAAGTCTCCGGATCGCCGAAACCAATAGGCTGCAATTAATCAGCCCACAAAAAGTTTCCCTAAAAGTATTAAGGGAAGCGGGATAAGCCGCGCGAGCCCGGATCAGTTCCGGCCGCTCATCGCTTTCACGATGAGACCGGCATTGCGTTTAAACATATCGAGATAAGTCGCGGCAGGGCCGTCGGATTTGGACAGAGACTCGACATAGAGTTCGCCGCCCGGCTGCGCACCGGTGGCGCGGGCGATTTGAGCGATCAGCCGGGGGTCGTTCGAGTTTTCGAGAAAATAGGTTTTAATCCCGTCCTTCTTGATCTGCGTGATCAAAGCGGCGACGGTCGCGGCGGAGGGCTCTTGCTCCGTCGAAATGCCGAGCGGCGCCAAGATTTCGATGCTGTAGGCCTTGGCGAAATAGCCAAGGGCATCATGTGTGGTGAGAATCTTGCGGCGCGCCTCGGGAATGGCGGCCACGGCCGCCTTGGTCTCGGCATCGAGAACCGAAAGTTCGACCTCGTAGCGTTCGGCATTCTTCTCGAAGGTCGCGCGATCCCCGGGATCGGCGGCGGCGAGCGCCTTGGCGATCACCGCGACGTAGATCATTCCATTGGCGGCGCTATTCCAGGCATGGGGATCGATGACGATCTTGCCGTCATCCTCCATTTGCAACGGGGCCACGCCCATCGAGGCCACGACCGGCGTTCCCTTATAGCCGGAAGCCACGATCAAACGATCCATCCAGCCTTCCAGCCCGAGCCCGTTGACGAAAACAATATCGGCGTCCTTGAGCGCGCGGGCATCGTCGGGCGCGGGTTCGAACGTATGGGGATCGCCATTCGGCCCGACCAGGGTGCGGACTTCGACCTTATCACCCCCAACGACTCGGACCATATCGGCCAGCACGGTAAAACTGGCGACAGCTTTAAGCGGCCGCGCCTCGGCTGGCCCGCCCGCCACGGCAAGAAGCGCCAAGAGCCCGGCGCAACGGGCAATGTTCGTCATCATTGGCCTGTCCTTTTCGCGAAATGGCGCTGTGGGAGCAACCGGCGTAGCGCACCCGAGGGCGCAAAGAGAAGCGACAAGAGATAAAGCCCGCCGGCGACGAGAATGATCGTTGGCCCCGACGCGAGACCGGAGTGGAAACTAAGAACCAAGCCGGCATAGCCCGAGACGCAAGCCGTGGCGATCGATACCGCGATCAGGGCTGGCATGCCGCGCACCCAGAGCTGCGCCACGGCGGCAGGCAGCATCATCAGCCCCACGGCCATCAACGTGCCGAGCGCTTGAAAGCCGGCGACGAGATTCAGCACGACGAGCAACAAGAACAAGAGATGGTACAGCGGGCCGCGCCCAGACACGGCGCGCAAAAAGCCGGGATCGAAACATTCCGCCACCAACGGACGGTAGATGACCGCAAGCGTCACCACGGTGATCGACGCAATCGCGCCGACCAAGATCAAAGCGTAGGCGTCGATCGCGAGGATACTGCCGAAGAGAACATGCAGGAGATCGACGCTGGACCCGCGCAGCGACACGATGAGCACCCCGAGCGCCAAGGACGTCAGATAGAAACTCGCGAAACTCGCATCCTCGCGCAAAGCCGTGGTGCGGCTGACGAGACCCGACAACAGCGCCACCGCGAGCCCCGCCACGATACCGCCGATTCCCATCGCGGGCAGCGACAGGCCGGAAACGAGAAACCCGATCGCCGCGCCGGGAAGGACCGCGTGGCTCATGGCATCGCCGACCAAACTCATCCGCCGTAACACCAAGAGAATGCCGATGGGACCGGACCCCAGGCCCAAGGCCAGACAAGCGACCAAGGCGCGGCGCATGAAGCCGAAATCGGCAAAGGGCGCAATGAGAAAGGCATAGAGACTCATGCGACGTGCCGGTGCGCGTCGTCGCAAATCTCTTGCACGTCATCCCAATTTTGCGACATGGCCCGCGCGCGCAGCAGGTTTTCGGCGCTCATGACGTTAGGCGTGTCGCCCCAGGCGATCAGCTCGCGCGCGATCAGCAAAGTCTGCGGGAAATGCGCGCGCACCTGCTCGAAATCGTGAAGCACGGCGATTATGGTGCGCGATCGCTTGTGCCAGCCCTCGAGCAAGGCCAAGAGATCCTCGGTCGTGCGCGCGTCGATGGCGGCAAACGGCTCGTCGAGAATGATCACCTCCGCGTCTTGCAGCATCAACCGCGCGAAGAGAACGCGGCGGAATTGCCCGGACGACAGCGCGCCGATGGGCCGGGGACCAAACCCATCGAGGCCCACGCTCGCGAGCGCCGCGCGTCCCCGCTCGCGCATCTCGCGGCTGATCCGGCCAAAAGCCCCGCTTTGCCGCCACGCCCCAAGCAGCACCGTATCGCCGACGCTGAGCGGAAAAGACCGGTCGATCTCGGCGACTTGCGGGAGATAGCCGACGGCGGACAAGGGCAAACCGCCCCAGTCGACCGAGCCCGACGCAATTGCTTTTTCGCCCAGCAGCGCCTTCAACAAGGTCGATTTTCCCGCGCCATTGGGCCCGACGATCGCCGTCATGCTGCCGGGCTCGAACACCCCGCTGACATGATGCACCGCCGCATGCCGGTCATAGGCCACGGTCAAATCCTGGAGCCGGATTGGGGCGCTCATGGCAGGCTTACCGCCCACCAAATCACGGCCCAGAGCAGGACGAGAAAGCTCGCGGCCGCAACAACGCGCAGACCGGCCGATTGGGCCATGAGCGAGAGCGTCAGCGGCTCCGGATGGGAATGCGCATGACCATGGGAATGTTCATGGGCGCGGCTTTGGACGTCGGCGGCAAGTTCGATCATGCGCGAAAATTATTATGTTATAACATCCGCGTCAAGAGAGGCGAGACAGTTGCAAAGCGCGCAATCCGGTGAAAGAAGGGGGCTCGGCGGCCTCTTGGCGAAACAGGTAGACGCACAGCACTTAAAATGCTGAGCCCACAAGGCGTCCGGGTTCGAGTCCCGGAGAGGCCACCAAAATGCGTATTTTATAAATTAATTCAATTAGTTAAATTTTCAGGTCCGCTGGCATGCCTTATTTGAGACCCTTATTCGAATATGCTTTACGGTGGCTTTGCACGCTCCCACCGGTCAACGACTATATTAGGCGGGGTTGCGACAAGGCAGGCGCCACTTGTTGAAGACTGACAAAGCCGGGCATCGCTGCAACGACCGCCATTTTCGCAATGTGTCACTGCCCCCTCATCAGCGCCGTAACCACGAAGAGCCCCCCATAAGCGGGCTCTGCCGTGACCCATCCCTCCCTTAAACCGGGTGGTGTTTGCCGATGAGGCGAACCGTGCTGGCCTGCGCGCCCTTATCCCCCATCTCCTCGACGAAGCGAACTTCGGACCCGACGTGCAGAGCATCGAAGGCGCCGTCGAGAACGCTGTTGCGGTGGAAGTAGACCTCGCGGCCGTCGGCGGTTTCGATGAATCCGCAATTCTTCTCCGCGACGAATTTCGTCACGCGGCCATGGTCTTCCGCTTCATGCGGCTTGACCTGACCGCGCAGCTCGCGGATGGCGTCCTCGATCTGGCGCTGCGCCGTGGCGAAGGCATCCTTGATCGCGACCATGACGTGTTCGTGCTCCGGCACGTCGCCGTGTGTCTTGGTGACGAGGACATCCTTATGCTCGGGCATCGCGATACGAATACTGATCTTGAACAGATCGCCTTGCCTGTGCCGGGTATGCGGCACCATGACATTCACGTGGCAGCTGGTGATCCGGTCCGAGAATTTTTCGAGCCGCTTGGCCTGTTTTTCGATCTCTGCCTGGACGGCCTCCGAAGGTTCGGAATTTTGGAAGGCGATTTCGACTGGAACTTGCATGTGATGCTCCCTTACTCCAATTGCCCGCTCAGAGGCGCCCCATCTCGAATCCCTCGCAGGATAGATCGAACTTCGAGAGGCCTTCCTCGAGATAATCCGACACCAAGGGGATGCCGATGAGATAATCGGCTGTCGAGCCTTGGCGCCGGCTTCGCGCCTGCGCGACGGCAATCTTCCACTCCTCCGTGGAGAAATCGCCGCGCCCGAGCCAACAGAGCGCGACAAGTTCGCACTGTTCGTCTTCATCCATGCCATCGATGAAGTCCTTCAACTCCCTGCGGACGCTGTCGCTCTTGTCCGTCGCATAGACGCTCGCGAAATTATCGTCCGTGGCATTGGAACCTTCTCCTTCCAACCCATCGTCCTGAACATCGTATTCGCGCGCCTTGACGATGACGAAGCAGACTTTGTCGGTGTTGATCTCAGGCATTTCCGGGTCCATGTCTTCCTCCTATTCATTATCTTCTATTCCCGTTTGGAGGGCGGCGTCTTGCGGCAGATCAATCGGCGGGGCCGTTCTCCGGCTGTTGCTCGCGCGCCCTCTGCTCACGGTCGACCTCATCGGCCAGCGCGATCAATCGCTCCGCGATCGTCACGGGGTAAACGATTCCCGCGTCGAGACGGCGAAGCTCCTCCGGCAATTGCGCAAGCCCGCGCTCCGTATGGCCGCGGACTTCGGCGAGCGAAGGCGATGGGCCGAGCCGCCGGCCGTTACGCATGACGGGCCGCAGCAGCGGTTCGCCGGGTTGCGGGTCGCCCTCGACCGATATGACGTCGCCGGTCATTCGTCCGCCGGCTCCAAAGCTGCGCCAGACTTGTTTGCGGCCCGGCCAAGTCGCTTTGCCCGCCGAGCGTTTGCGCCGGGCGATCCCAGCGTATTCCTGAAGCTTGTAGGCGCAATCGAGCGCCGGCACATCGGATGAGGTGGTCAAGCTGGTGCCGATGCCGAACCCGTCGATCGGAGCTCCCGCTTTCGCAATCTCGAGCAACGCGTCTTCATCGAGCCCGCCACTGGCGAAGATCGTGACGTCGCTCAGGCCACCCTCGTCGAGGATGCGCCTGACACTCCTCGACAAAGCAATCAAGTCCCCGCTGTCGAGGCGGACACCATGCACGCGAATACCCTGCGCTCTCAAGCGAGAAGCCAATTTCACGACTTTCCGGGCGGCTGCCTCCGTATCGTAAGTATCGATCAGCAAGACAAGATTGTCAGGGCGCGAACGGGCGAACATTTCGAAGGCCATCGTCTCGGTATCGTGTACCTGAACGAAGGAATGCGCCATGGTCCCGAAGACCGGAAGGCCGAATTCCTTTTGCGCCAGCAGAGTTGCCGTACCAGTAAAGCCTGCCAAATAGCTCGCGCGCGCGGCCAGGAGCCCCGCCTCGGCCCCATGGGCACGGCGGAGGCCGAAATCCACGAGTTGCTTGCCGGGAGCGGCGAGAACCATGCGCACCGCCTTAGCGGCGATCAGGGATTGAAAATGGAAAATATTGACGAGGCGCGTCTCGACGAACTGCGCCTCCGGCAACGGCGCGATCACCCTGACGATAGGCTCGTTCGCGAAGAAGACGGTTCCCTCGGGCATGGCCTCGACGGCGCCGGTGAAGCGGAATGTCGTGAGATAATCGACGAATTCATGCGAAAATTTGCCGCTTTGCCTGAGCCAGGCGATCTCGTCCGGGGAAAAACGCAACGTCTCGAGATAGCCGAGGGCCTGCTCGAGCCCGGCAGCGATCAGAAAGCCCCTGCGCGCCGGGAACTTGCGCACGAAGAATTCGAAGACGGCCGTCTCCGTCTGTCCATGCTCCAGATAGGCCTGGAGCATGTTCAGTTGATAAAGGTCGGTCAGCAAAGGGCTCGTGACAGGATACATCGGAAGACCTCGCTGCCGGCGGCGCCGGAACCAACCTTGCCAACTCCTCGCGAAACGGACGCCGCGCTCCCGAAAAAAGCCAGCGGCGCGAGAGTTTAAGGCTCCGCCGGGATCACTAGCGAATCCGGTTCCCCCATACCGGAATGATGCCGTTGTTTCCTGTCAAATGATTTCCATCGGACGACAGTAAAAGACGGTCGACGAATCCGTGGCTCCAGAATATGACGACGCGGCGGTTGGTGCACGTCCAGGTTCCGGTCAATGCGCCTTGTATCAGCGTGCCATCTCGATCGAAGATCGCGTCGCCATTCGTGAACCACGACCAAACGCCCGGTATCTTGGTACAGGGATCCGCTGCGAAGGCTTCGGCGCCGAGCACCATGACGACAACGGCGGCACCGGCAATTCTTAGAATTGTCCGCATTTGGGTCTCCCTTATTTTTTGAGAATCAAGCATTGCCGCAGCAAGTCCGCATTGACCGAAATCAAAAAGCGCCCCGGCAACCGTATAGCTCTATATGCCGGGCTAGACGGGACTTGCGAAAATTAAACGCGCGGCCGCAAATCCAAGCGGCCCTCTCCCGCTTTATAAAAATACTGACTCGCGACCAACCAGCCCTTCAGCGGGCGAAGCGGTGGGATGCAGGTCAGAAGCATGAATGGAAAGCTTGTGACGAGATGAACCCAATAGGGCGGCTGAAAAGCAATTTCTATCCAGACGGCCATTAACGCGGAAGGGATGCAAGCGAAGCAGATGACAAAAAAGGCTGGACCGTCGGCCGGATCGGCAAAGCTATAGTCCAAACCGCATGCTTCGCAGCGCGGCGCGAGTTTAAGGAATCCTTCGAAGAGATGCCCTTGCCCGCATCTTGGACAAAGGCCACGAATTCCAACGGAAAGCGGTGGGAGCGGTGAATATTGACGATCCATTGGCATATATCCTGAAAGCGCACAAAGCAAAATGCGGTCCGGCCATGCAGCGGAGGCAGGATAAGCGTTCCGGCCTGCCCTTTCATTGCCGCGCGGCGTCTATTTAATTAGGCTGCACTGAATTGTTGGAGTGGTGTTATGGAGCTTAGACACTTTCGAGCCTTTATCGCCGTTGCCGAAGAGCTGCATTTCGCTCGTGCCGCGGAGCGGTTGGAGCTGTCGCCCCCCTCGCTGACTGTTCAGATTCAAGAGCTTGAGCGCGATCTCGCCGCCGAGCTGTTCATCCGTACCAAGCGCAGCGTGCGTCTGAGTTCGGCGGGCGAGGCATTCCTGCCGGATGCGCGCTCGGCGCTCGCCCAAATCGAACGCGCCGCCGCAACGGGGCGGCGAGCTGGACGCGGGCAACTAGGGCGTATTGTGATCGGCTTTGTTGCCTCCGCGGCTTATTCCGGTGTGCTGCAACAGCAAGTGGCCGCATTCCGGGAATCCCACGTCGATGTTCATATCGATGCCGCCGAGCTACCGATGAATCAGGTTGCCGCAATGGTCGAGGCCGGGGCGCTCGATGTCGCGTTTGTCCGCCTCCCCCTCTCGTTGCCAGCAGGCCTTCGCGCGCATGTCCTCTTTCGTGACCGGTTCTGCGTCGCCTTGCCTTCCCAACACTTTTTAGCGAATAGGCGCAAACCGCTCGAGCCGCGAGAGATAGCCGGAGAGACTTTCGTTTTGCCGGAACAGGAAGCAGGAACATTCGAGGTCGGTAAACGGGGTGGTTTCCAGCCGGTCCTCGGGGCTCGACCCGGCAATCTCGTCGCCGTAGCTTCCTATGTTTCGCTCGGAGGCGGCATCGCCATTGTGCCAAATTCGCTTTGCGGCTGCGTGCAAATACCCGGCGTCGTTTTTAAGGATCTCGCCGGGGCGCCAATTCTTTCCGAAATCGCAGCGATTTTCCGGTCATCGGAGCACAACGCTTCGACCCGGAATTTTATAAAGCAAATCACCGGCACTGCGGCTGGCAGCGAATGCCCGCAGCGGATTTAACCGGCCAAAATGCTTGATTGCGCTATAAAGAACAGTGCATAGAAACCGGAAATGGATCGTAGCAAACGCTCCGGCACCGACCGGACATGAGACGTTACGGGGAGAATCGCCGCCATGCCGAAGCCGTCCAGCATGTCCGAAGCCGAATGGGCCATCCGCCAGGATCTCGCGGCCTGCTATAGGCTCATCGCCTATTTCGGCATGGACGATGTCATCTATACCCATGTCTCCGCCCGCGTGCCCGGCAGCTCCGGCCATTTCCTCATCAATCCCTATGGCCTGCTGTTCCGGGAGATCACCGCTTCCTCGCTCGTCAAGATCGATCTCGACGGGCAGATTGTCGGGGAATCGGCCCATGGCGTGAACCCCGCGGGCTTCACCATCCACAGCGCCGTGCATAGCGCCCGCCACGACGCGATCTGCGTACTGCACACGCATACTTACGCCGGCGTCGCGGTCTCGTCGCTGCGGGACGGTTTGCAGCCCTGCAATCAATGGAGCCTGCAGTTTCACAACCGCATCGCCTATCACGACTACGAGGGCATCGCGCTCGACCTTGGCGAGCGCGCCCGCCTTGTCGCGGATCTCGGCCAAGCCAAGGCCTTGATCCTGCGCAATCACGGCCTGCTCACGACCGGACGTTCCGTCGCCGAGGCGTTCATTCTCATGTTTAATCTCGAACGGGCCTGCCGCGCTCAGATCACCGTTCAATCGACGGGCCAAGCCTTGTCGCCCATCTCGCCCGAGGTCCGCGAATTGACCGCGCGGCAATACGAGGGCGGCGTCGATCAAGGCATGGACATTCATACGTCACGCGAATGGAACGCCTTGCTGCGCTTTCTCGAACCGCCGCCGCCAAGTTCGTTTCGGGATTGACACGTTCGTTTCTGGGTTGAGCCGCGGCCTTGGCCGGCCGGCTTGTCACGATTTTGTCATCTCATCGTGACAGGCAAAACAGGCAAGGAAACCAGCCATGAACGTCGTCGCCAATATTACGCTCCGCCTGCACGACCAAGAAATCAAGCTTTTGGACCAAATGCGCGCGGCGCGCCGCAAGCGCATGGAAAAGCCGCATCCCGAATTTCCGATCGGCGATCGTATTTCCGATTGGGTCGCCGCGACCATGGGCTCGTGGCGTTTCATCATCATCCAGAGCATTCTTTTGATGATTTGGATCGTTTTGAACGTCACGGCCTATGTCCAACAATGGGATCCCTATCCCTTCATCTTGCTCAATCTCGCGCTGTCGTTCCAGGCGGCCTACGCCGCGCCGTTCATCATGATGAGCCAAAACCGCCAATCCGCCATCGACCGCGATGCCGCGCAGCACGATTACACCATCAACGCCAAGGCCGAACTCGAGATCGAACTGCTGCATCAAAAGCTCGACCTTCTCCGCGAGACCGAGGTCGCCGAGTTGATCCACATCATCCGCCGCTTGGAAGAGCATATCCCCGCAGGTCTGGTGATCGCCGGGGCGTCCGGCGCAGGCGAGGCAAAATAAGCTCCGCTACCCCAACAACTTATCCAACGTGATCGGGAATTCCCGTACCCGGACACCCGTTGCGTGCCAAACCGCATTGGCAATGGCGCCGGCCGTTCCGGTCACGCCTATTTCGCCAACGCCCTTGATCCCCAACGCGTTCACGTGGGGATCGTGCTCCTCGACGATAATCGCCTCCATGGCTGGAACATCCGCATTCACCGGCACATGATAATCCGCGAGATTGGCATTCATCACGCGTCCCGAACGCGGATCGGCGAGCGCATGCTCGTGCAAGGCGAAGGACATGCCCCAGATCATGCCGCCGTAATATTGGCTCCGCACCATTCGCGGATTGATGATCCGTCCGGCGGCGAAGGCGCCGACGAGGCGCGTCACGCGGATCTGCCCGAGATCGGGATCGACCTTGACCTCGGCGAAGACCGCGCCATGCGCGTGCATGGCATAGGCCTGCTGGCTCGCCGGATTGGGCGCGGCGCTTCCCTTGCCCTCGATACTGGCGCGTCCCCCACGGGCCAGGATCGTCTCGTAGGTCTCGCCCCGACTTTCGTCGTCTTGCAGAAACAACCGGCCGCCACGCGCCACGAGATTGCGATTGCCCGCGCCGTACAACGGCGAGCGCTCGTCATTCACCGCGAGAGCGGTCAACTGAGCGATGACATCGGCGGCGGCATGATGAATCGCCGTGCCGGCCGTCGCGGTATGGGCCGAGCCGCCTGCGATCCCCGCATTGGGCAGATCCGAGGAACCGATCTCGAATTCCAACTGGTCGTAATCGACGCCGAGGCTCTCGGCGGCAATTTGCGCAAGGCTCGTCCAGGCACCCTGCCCCATGTCGTGCGCGCCAATCTCGACCCGCGCCGGACCCTTCGCCCGCAAAATCGCGCGCGCCTCGGCCTGGAACATCAGCGCCGGAAACAATGCGGTGCCCATGCCCCATCCCGTGAGAAGCCCGTCATGATCGCGCATCTGGCGCGGCGCGAGAGGCCGCGAGGCCCAGCCGAACCGCGCCGCCCCTTGGGCATAACATTCCCGTAGGGCTTTCGAGGAATAAGGCTTGCCCGTGATGGGCTCGATTTCGGCATAATTCCGTAGGCGGAATTCGAGCGGGTCCAAACCGCATTTTCCGGCCAACTCGTCCATCGCGCTTTCCAGCGCGATACTGCCCGTCGCTTCGCCAGGCGCGCGCATGAAAGTCGGAGTGCCCGTATCGTTGCGAACGGCCTCATGCGTGGTGAATATGGCCGGGGAAGCATAGAGATGCCGGCTGGCCCCGCCCGCCGGTTCGTAAAAATCATCGAAAGAGCTCGATGCCGTCAAGGTGCGATGCTCGAGCGCGGTCAAGGCGCCCGCCGCATCCGCTCCAAGGCGGAAGGTTTGCCGGGTCGCCGCGCGGTGCCCCACGGGGCCATACATCTGCTCGCGCCGCAAAACGAGCTTGACCGGGCGCTTTGTGAGACGGGCCGCCATGATGCCCAGAATTTGCGGTCCGGAAATCGATCCCTTGCCGCCGAAGCCGCCGCCCAAATACGGACTTTTGATCAAAATATCGGCCGGCTTGATCCCGAACAGACTGGCGATCCGGCCCTGCGCCATCGATAGCGCTTGAGTCGGCGTATAAAGGATCAGTTTTCCGCCAACCCACTCCGCGACGGCGGCATGGGGTTCGATGGGGTTATGATATTGAGGCGGCGTCTCGTAGGTCACGCCAATGCTTTGCACCGCGTCCGCGAGACCTGTCTCGACATCCCCCACCCCGTCCTTGGCCGGAGAACCGGCGCCGACCGCATAGAGCTCTCGAGGGCTGTCCGCATCGAGCCCGATCCGCGCGGGCTCTTCCTCGTAGCGAGGCGCGAGAAGTGTCATTCCTTCCGTCGCTGCTTCCAAGGATTCCGCAAGGACGACGGCTATGGGTTGGTTGGCGTAACGCACGCGATCGTTTTGCAGAAGATCCAACCGCCAGGCGAAAGGATGCTCTTTCAAGTCTGGCGACTTGGCGAGTTTCGGCGCATTGGCCGGCGTCATCACCTCGACGACACCGGGATGCGCCTTCGCGGCCGCGATGTCGAGATGCGTCACGCGGCCCCGCGCAATGCGGCTCACCGCCAAAACGGCGTGCAACAGACCAGGCGGATGATGATCCGCGGCATAGCCGGCCGCGCCCGTCACCTTGAGAATACCCTCGCGGCGCGTCAGAGGCTGGCCGGCATTGGAGCCGTGGCGAACATGTCCAGGTGCTTTGGTCTCCACCGGAGCGGTCCCGGAGCGTGTTGTCTCAGACATGGGCGGACACTCCTGGGATTGCGGCGAAAGGCGAGGCGGGCAACGCCGGGACACGCTCCGGCGTACCCGCCGCGGCAAGGCGCAAGGCGCGCACGGCGACACGCCGGGCCAGCTCGATCTTATAGGCATTGTCGCCTGACGGTTTTGCATCCGTCAGCGCAATGGCGGCGGCTTTAGCAAAAACATCCGGACCTGCGGCCGCGCCCGCCAACAGGCTTTCGGCCTCGCGCGCCCGCCAGGGTTTGAGCGCGACGCCGCCAAACGCCAGCCGCGCCTCGGCAATCGCCCCATTCTCGAAGCGCAAAGCCGCGGCGGCGGAGACGATGGCGAAGGCGTAAGAGGTTCGATCCCGGACCTTGAGATAGCGGGCATGGCCGGCAAAACCGGCGGCGCTACCTGGCAAACGCACGGCAATGACGAGATCGCCTGGCTCGAGGATCGTCTCGCGCTCCGGCGTCTCGCCGGGCAGCAAATGGAACGCCTCCAAGGCCACCTCGCGCCGGCCATTCTTGCCTTCGATCTCGACAACGGCATCGAGCGCCACGAGCGGGACGCAGAAATCGGAAGGGTGCGTGGCGATACAATGCGCGCTCCAGCCCAGGATCGCATGCGTCCGTGTGAACCCGCCCATGGCGTTGCATCCCGCGCCAGGCGTGCGTTTGTTGCACGCGCTCGCGGTGTCGTAGAAATATTGGCACCGGGTGCGCTGGAGAAGATTGCCCGCGGCCGTCGCGGCGTTGCGCAATTGCGCCGAAGCCCCCGACAGCAACGCCTCCGCCACGGCGGGAAAGCGGCTGACGAAATTGGCGTCATGCGCGAGATCGCTATTGCGCACCAGCGCGCCGATCCGCACGGCGCCATCGGGCAGCCATTCGATTGCATCGAGGCCCGGCAGCCGCGTGATATCGACGAGACGCGACGGACGGCTGATCCCGCCTTTCATCAAATCGAGAAGATTGGTGCCTCCGGCGAGATAGACGCTGCCGGCACCCGACGCAGTAGCGATAGCCTCGTCAACGGTGGAAGCCCGGTTGTAATCGAACGGTTTCATACCGGCTCTCCCGCATTTTGCGGCGGCATTTTTGTCTGGGCTTCGAGAATCGCTTCCGTGATCCCGAGATAGGCGCCGCAGCGGCAGAGATTGCCGCTCATGCCCTCGCGGATGCGCTCGGGATCATCCCCCGCCTGGCCCTCCCGGATCAGGCCAATGGCACTCATGATCTGACCGGGCGTGCAAAAGCCGCATTGAAAGCCGTCATGTTCGATGAAGGCCGCCTGCACCGGATGCAACACGCCGCCGCGCGCGATCCCCTCGATTGTGGTCACATCGGCGCCGTCGAGGCTGACCGCCAGCGTCAGACAGGAATTGATCCGCCGCCCGCCGACCAAAACCGTGCAAGCCCCGCATTGGCCGCGATCGCAGCCTTTCTTGGTGCCGGTCAAGCCGAGACGCTCGCGCAGGAGGTCGAGCAACGAGACGCGCGCATCCTCGAGCGGAATGACACGGCGCTCGCCGTTGATTGTGAGCGTAATGTCGAAGCCCATGCCAGTCCTCCAGAAACTCTTGTGAAAACATGACACTTGCAGACCGGCGCGATACCACCGTACCAAAGTCACCGGGTCCAACGCCGTGTCCATTTAAAAGGTCTCACTGCTGTGGGCAATGCGTCGATGAGTCCGCAATTTGATGGGGCCAATGGCGTTCTTCCGCCGGCGCCAAGCAATTCCGCACCGGCCCCATGAACCTTTTCCGCACCGCGCGCGACAAAGGCCTGTGCCGGTGGAGGGCGTGTACATCAACCATCCGGCGCAGCCCAGCGCGATCTCTCCCCGCTCGAACGCAAAGAACTCCAGAACGCCGTTGCAAAACAACGCGCGTCACCGGCCTTTTTATGCATGAATAACGCCGTTATTCTCACTTTGGATCAGCCTCATGTCCGAATCCTTCGAGTCCCAGCCATATCCTCTAGCCATCCGCGACAGTTCCCTGGCATCGGCCTCCGGCCTGCTCATCCAGAGCCTGCCCTATGCCCTCGCCCGTTTCGGAATTTTACTGGCGGCGTCCTTCATTTGCATCCTTTGGATCGTGATTACATTCGGAGGAGCCGCCTGGCTCGGCACGCATATCGCGCAAGCCTTTGGCTGGATTTGGTTTATCGGTTGCGCATGCGCTGCCTTCTGGATTTGGTCGACGCTTTTGCGATATGCGCTCCATCTCATCGAATGCGGCCACGTGGCGGTACTGACCGAGTTGATCGTTCATGGAAAGATCGATTGCGGCGGGGAATCTATGCTTGCCCACGGCAGGCGGATCGTCACGGAACGGTTTGGCCAGGTGAATATGTTGTTCGGCATGAACATGCTGATCCGCGGGACTTTGAACGCCTTCCATAATACATTGGATTGGGTCGCCGAAGCGCTGCCCATTCCCGGTCTCGAGTCCGTCGCGAATCTGGTCACGGCCATTTTGCGAGCCTCGACACGCTATATGGACAAGGTGATTTTTTCCTACAATCTCGCCCGTGGCATCGAAAACCCCTGGGACGGCGCGCGCGACGGGATGGTCTATTATTGCCAGAACGCCAAGCCGATCCTCAAAACCTCGATCTGGATCGTCGTGCTCGAAAAAGTACTGAGCGCCGGCTTGTGCGTTCTCATGTTGATCCCCGCAGCGGCGATCACCGCCATCCTGCCCCATTCCGTCCGTGAATCAGCGGGCGTAGTCAGCGTCTTCATTGCCGTGCTTTTCGCTCTTGCGGCACGCGCCGCTTTCGTGAAGCCGCTGTTCCTCATAATGATCATGACGCGTTTCCACGCTTTGATCGAACATCAAGCCCTCAACCCCGCGTGGGTGGCACAACTCGACCAAATTTCGGATAAATTCCGCGATCTCGAGCAAAAGGCGCGCGGTTTCACGGCAGGGGGAAACCCAAACCAAGCTAGTGGCCCAGCCATGCCGTAAGTGTTTGACGCCCTCCTTCATTGCCCCTGGCACCAAGGAGCCCGCTTAGACAACCTCGCAAAAAGCGGGGAGGAGCAGGCACCGAGCCTATAATCTCTCCATTCGTATGAATTTCAGCCTCGCCGAGTAAGCCACTCCGTAAGTGAAAAGCTTCGAAGCGCGCGACGATTGGAATTGATGGCCTTATCCGATTTTCGCCAAATCCCCGTCAGAACCGTCCGCGTTACTCCCAATAACGGGTGGCCAGCGATTTGCTCCCTGTCAGCGTGTAGATGACGGTTGTGCAAATTGGGGATGCACATGCAACAGCGTAGAAGAGAACACCGGGGGCGCACGTATCTGGGGAGCAGGATCGCATTCAACAACCGATGCTCCACAATCGACTGCATGGTCCGGAACATGTCCCAGAATGGCGCGAAGCTCGTTTTCGCGCACCCGGTGACGTGCCCCGACGAATTCGACTTGATGATCCCTCAGAAAGGCGAGAGCCGCCGGGTACGGATAATATGGCGGCAGGAGACGGAAGCGGGCATCGTTTTTCTGGCATCCAACGCAGACACCGTCATCTCGATCGAAACCGTCCGGCGAATGAGGGTGCTCGAAGCGGAACGCGCTACCCTTGCGAGACGTATCGCCACGCTCAGCGAGCCCGCGTAGCATGTGCCGCTCAGCGCCTAAAACGAGACGGACCAGCGCCCACGGCGTTCGAAACGCCGCCAGAACCGTTGTTTGCCCATGCATTCTCGACCGGTTTCCTGGATCAAGACATGCGAACCCGGTCTCAAAGCGCGGCCCGGCCTACCTTGGAGACCAGCCATGATCAAATGGGCGGTGTCCCTCATCATCAATCGCCTCATTGTTCTGGCCGTGATCCTGTTTGCGATGAACAGCTTTTTGCGGACGAGCTGCGAGGCCGGGAATTCCTTGCGGGACCAAATCGAACAGGTTTTGCCCGGTCTTAAGGAAATTTCACGGGCCCTCGAGGATCCGCGCTGAGCGTGGAACCTGATCCAACAGACTGTCGCGCGCCAGCCCAGGGGGCAAATGTCCGGGGCGGGTTGACGTCCGCCTCGCGTCCATCGAAAAGAGGCGCATTCCCCGATTGACCGGCCTCGTGTCCTTGATGACGGGTTCCCCTCACGCGGAGCACATTCGCATGGCAACCTATCCCCTCTCCGCCGACAAGGCCGTCATCGCCCGCGAAGCCGCGAAAATGCTGCTCGAAATCAAGGCGGTCCACTTCTACGAAGACAAGCCCTTCATTCTGACCTCGGGTGGGGCGAGCCCGGTCTATATCGACTGCCGCAAGATCATTTCTTATCCCCGGCTGCGAACCGCGTTGAACGATTTCGCGGCCGCCACCATCCTGCGGGAGATCGGCTACGAATCGCTCGATGTCATCGCGGGCGGCGAAACGGCCGGCATTCCCTTTGCCGCCTGGATTTCCGACCGGCTCGGCTTGCCCATGCAATATGTCCGCAAGAAGCCGAAAGGCTTTGGCCGCAATGCGCGGATCGAAGGGCTCGTCACCGAAGGCGCGCGCACCCTGCTCGTCGAGGATCTCGCCACCGACGGCGGCAGCAAAGCGAATTTCGTGACCGCGCTGCGCGAGGCCGGCGCCACGGTCGATCATTGTTTCGTGCTGTTCTTCTACGATATTTTCCCGAAGAGCCGCGAACTCATGGACGAACTGAAGGTCAAGCTGCACTACCTCACGACCTGGTGGGACGTGCTCGAGGCCGCCAAGGCCAGCGGCCATTTCCCGGCGAGCGTGCTGACGGAAGTCGAGGCATTCTTGAACGACCCCGTAAAATGGTCGGCGGCGCATGGCGGGGTGACGGAGACTGGGGCGCAGGGGTAGAGGGGTCGATCACACACCCCCAAGAAGAAGTGCATGGTCTTGACCGAGGCCATCGTCGTGTGTATTTATACACACATGGACAGCCGGGGCGTCATCGCCGAACTATCTGCTGACGGCTGGTTTGAAGTCAATCAATCCGGCAGCCATAAGCAATTCAAGCACTTGACGAAACCAGGCCGCGTTACGGTCGTTCACCCCAAGAGAGACATTCCTATCGGAACGCTTCGAAGCATTGAAAAACAATCCGGCATCAAGCTGAGGTAAGCCCATGCGCCACTACATCGCCCTCATCCACAAGGACGCGGACTCTGATTATGGCGTGTCCTTTCCCGACCTTCCCGGATGCGTCACGGCTGGAACCAGCCTCGACGAAGCCCGGTCTTTCGCCGAAGAAGCTCTCGCTCTGCATTTATCCGGCATGGCTGCGGATGGCGAAGCGGTCCCGGAACCGTCATCCCTCGAAGCCATTATGAACGACCCGGAGAACCGGGACAGCGTGGCGGTTCTCGTTCCCGTCAAGAGCGAGGCGCCGCGCGCCGTCCGCGTCAACATCACCTTGCCGGAGGACGTTCTTGCGAGGATCGACGCTTACGCCGAGCGATCGGGAATGAACCGGTCAGGGTTTTTGGCTTACGCCGCGAAGCGCGAAATGGAAAATGCGTAAGGGCGCTTTCGGCTGATCGCTAACGACTCCTGGCTAAAAGGGTGCGCCGGCAAAAGACTCCACCCCCTTTCGGGAGTGAAGCCTTGGCAAGCCTCGAACTGGCTAGAATGCTTCTCCCGCCCCACCCTTACTCCGCGGCCGCCTGCCGCGAATCTCCGGCAAGCTTGGCGCGGGCGGCACGCCCGCCCGCGGGGCATAATCCGGTTGCACCTTGGCGAAATGGCCGGGCTGACGCTCCGCGATCTCTGCGGGGATGCCGCACGTGGCAGCAGCGATATTGCTGAAGAGACGGCTCTTCTGCCCGGCGTCGAACAGGTTGAACAGCGCCGTCACCTGACCGCAATCGTCGTTGCCGTCGCGGTGATTGTAGTGGGCGGCATCGCCCGAGATTTTCAACGGCGGCTCGGCAACCAAGCGGTCTTCCTTCGGGCCATTGAAAGAGTTCGGCTCGTAAAAGGCATCGGGGTTGGCCGGATTGGGCCTAAAATTCAACGCGCCATCCTTATGATAGGTGTTGACCGCCGTATGCGGACGGTTGACCGGCAGCGCCTCGTAATGCGTGCCGATGCGATGCCGGTGCGCGCCGGCATAGGAGAAGATGCGCGCTTGCAGCATTTTATCCGGCGAGAAGCCGATGCCGGGCACCACATTCGAGGGCGAGAAGGGGGCCTGCTCGATCTCGTTGAAATAATTCTCGGCGTTCCGGTTCAATTCGAGAATGCCGACGTCGATCATGGGGTATTCCGCGTGCGGCCACACTTTGGTGAGATCGAACGGATTGTACGAGGTCTTGTTCGCGTCGAGTTCCGGCATGATCTGGACTTACATTTTCCACTTCGGGAATTCGCCCTTCTCGATCCCGCCGAACAGAGCTTCCTGATAGCTCTCGCGCGTCTTGCCGGCGATCTCGTTCGCCTCGGCATTGGTATGGTGCGCATGGCCTTGCAGGGTCTTGCAGTGGAACTTCACCCAAAAGCGCTCGCCGTCCACGTTCCAGAAGGAATAGGTATGCGAGCCGTAGCCGTTCATGTTCATCGGCGTTTGCGGCAGACCGCGATCCGACATGAGGATCGTCACCTGAGGCAGGCTCTCGGGCGACCGCGACCAGAAATCCCACATCGCCGTGGCGGAGCGCAGATTAATCTTGGGATGGCGCTTCCGTGTATGGATGAAATCGGGGAATTCTAGGGGGATCGCGAACGAAAAACACCGGCGTTTTATTGCCGGCGAGATCCCAATTGCCCTGCTTGGTGTAGAATTCCAGCGCGGAACCGCGCGCGTCGCGCTCCGCATCGGCCGCTCCGGCCTCGCCGGCGACGGTCGAGAAACGCGTGAGCATATCGGTCTTGGCGCCCGGCTCGAAGACCTTGGCGATCGTATATTTCGTGATGTCGCGGGTGATGATCAGCGTGCCGAATGCGCCCCAACCCTTGGCATGGACGACACGCTCGGGAATCCGCTCGCGGTTCTGATGCGCCAGCTTTTCGAGAAGCTTGTAATCTTCGAGCAGCACCGGGCCGCGCGGACCGGCGGTCAGGCTATTCTAATTATCGGCAATGGGGGCGCCGGCAAGGTAGTCAAAGTGACCAGCGCCGGGAGCCCGGTGCTGGATCATGCGCGCCGCGCGGTCGCGGCCGACGACGACGTGTTGGCGGCGGCGGCACGGCAATGCGATCCCAAGGGCGCGCCGCTGCGGCTCGGCATTATTCCGACTTTGGCCCCCTATCTGATGCCGCTACTCCTGCCGTTGTTACGAAATAAATCGCCAAGCTTGCGCCTGATGATTGTCGAGGATCTGACCGGACGCATCGTCGAGCACGTTCTCCACGGCGAACTCGATGCCGGCGAGCCCATCGGGATCGTTGACGAGACGACCATTCTTGCGCCCGGGAATGGCCGTATCTGCGGTCTAATTCGCAAAGGGCGGGCGGTTATCGCGGAAGACCGGGCCAAAGCGACGCCAGAGATCTCAACTCAAACCAAGCGTTTCAATACCATAGCGGATTGACGGCATATCATTTGCCTTTTGAATGCCATACCGTTCTACTTAACTTGGTAACAAAGGCTTTTCGCCGGTTGATTCTCGAACGGAATTTTTCATTTTTAGTATCCGCGCCGGCGTGGTCAAGTGCAAGAGCTTATATTACGGAGAAGAGTCATGAAGGGTGATACCAAGATTATCGAATATCTCAATAAAGGCCTGCGAAGCGAGCTGACGGCGGTTAGCCAGTATTGGCTCCATTTTCGTATGTTAGACAATTGGGGATATATCGACCTTGCGAAATATTGGCGCAAAGAGTCGATCGAAGAAATGAATCATGCGGACCGGTTTGTCGATCGCATTCTCTTTCTCGAGGGCTTTCCGAATGTGGCTTATCCCGTTGCCTCCGGTAAATCTATAAGTAGCGATTTGCAGCCTGTCGATAGCTAATTAAGTTGGCCGGTTTTGGTAGCACATCAAATGTCCGCTTCTTCTGCTTCTGTTGTCCT